>JAAIGF010151430.1_pt1 | contig 50016 bp, 48 predicted proteins | sample 6487441 | NCBI WGS metagenome assembly JAAIGF01 (sample SAMN13974129, study PRJNA590717) | phyllosphere metagenome | biome: pepper field; feature: multiple bacterial spot infested pepper fields; material: pepper leaves; isolation source: leaves from pepper fields | host: Capsicum annuum ...
GCCATCAGGTGCCGCTGCGCTCGCCGGGCATGGACCGGCGCTACCGGTCGTCATTGCGGCGGCGTGTCGATCCATCCGGCGGCAGATGCGGCGCGCAGATCGTCCGGGTTGTCGATGTCACGGAGGCACACGTCGCTGGCACAGAGGGCGACGCCCGGGGTCTGCCGCAGGCGGCCACCGAAACCGTGTTCGCTACCGCTCTGCGGCAGGTCGTTGAACCACGCGGCGGGGACAACGGCCGGCGAACCCGGCACCCCGCCTTCCAGCGTGGCAGCGCACTGGCACGGCGTGCTGGCGGCGGCGTCGAGCAGGGCACGAAGATGTCCTGCATGGAGGCGCGGTTGGTCGCAGACCAGGACCAGCACCTGGCGGGCGGTGCCGAGGTGCGGCGCTGCCAGCAGGAGGCTGCTGCCGACCCCCAGCCCGGGCGTGGGATTCTGCACCTGGACGGCACGCAGTCCGGCCAGCTCCGGACCGAAGGCAGGGCTCTTCGGCGTCAGTACGATCAGCACGTCCGGATCTGTCTCGGACGCCAGCCGCGCTGCACGCCGCAGCAGTGATTCGCCATTGACCTGAAGCCACTGCTTGGGTCGGCCCAGCCGACGGCTCATTCCGGCGGCGAGCACCACGGCAGCGTGCCCGCTCACGTACTGCCCAGTGCGCTGCCATGGCGCCATGCCTGCAGCTGGGCGGTGATGCTCAGGGCGATTGCCTCGGGCCCCCGTCCGCCCAGTGCCAGGCCGATGGGTGAGCGCAGCCGGGGCTCAAGCGCGACGCGCGTACCTGCGTCCAGCACCTTGAACAGATCCTCCCTGCGCTGGCGAGGGCCCAGCAATCCGATGAAGGGAATCCTTGATCGGGCAAGCAACCGCAACGCATCCAGGTCCAGCTCGAAGTTGTGGTGCATGACCAGGGCCGCATCCACCTGGCGGTCTGCTTGTACCTCGTTCTTTTGCTGCAGCGCTGGCAGGCGCGCCTGCCACGCCCTTCGCGGCTCCACGATCTGTATGAGCCAGCCCTGATGTTCCAGCATTGGCACCAGCGTCAATGCCTCAGGTCCGGCGCCATGCAGCTGCACCAGCGGTGGCCGGTGCCATTGCAGGCGCCATGCGCTGGTGTCGATGGCCTCGTCGCTCTTGAGCACCGGCAGTTGGGTGCAGAACGAAGATCCGGCGCAGCGACCTTCAACAAGACCCTTGGTCGCCAGGGACAGGCGCAGGGTGTCACGGCCCTGCAGCCAGACATCCAGGCAGTCTGCCAGGCCCGGCAACTCGTGCAACGGCAGCAGCGCGATCCACTGGCAGCCGCGGCAGCCCACGGCGTTGCCGGAAAACAGCGCAGCATCATCGCGGGTATCAATTTTTACCCAGCAGAGCTGCCCTTCCGCTGCGACCCTGCAGGCCGCACGTGCGAGCTCCGGCTCGAGGCAGCCGCCACTGAGCCAGCCGATCTGTTCGTCGCCGGCAAACAACACGCAGGTCCCCGCACGGCTGTAGGTCGATCCTTCGGTCTGCACCACGATGGCCAGCACCGCCGGAGAGCGATTGCGTGCGGCATCGGCAGCAGCACGCAGGGCAGGCCGTGCATTGCCCGTTTCAAGGTCCAGCGGTGCGGGAAAGAGCGCCGTTGTCATGAGAGGTCCGGCAGGCCTGCCAGCAGCTTGTCCAGCGTCAGCGGGTAATTCCTGACCCGTACGCCGGTTGCGTTGTAGACGGCGTTGGCGATGGCGGCACTGACACCACACAGGCCCAGCTCGCCGACACCCTTGGCTTTCATGGGCGATGACACGGCATCGGCCTCGTCAAGGAACACCACCTCCTGGTGGGGCACATCGGCATGCACCGGAACCTCGTAGCCTGCCAGGTCGTGGTTGACGAAGAAGCCCAGGCGCGGGTCGACGACCAGTTCCTCCGACAGCGCAGCACCGATGCCCATCGTCATAGCGCCGATGACCTGGCTGCGCGCCGTCGTGGGATTCAGGATGCGTCCCGCAGCGCAGACGGCCAGCATCCGCCGGATGCGCGTTTCGCCCGTCGCGACATCAACGCCGACCTCCACGAAATGCGCGGCGAAGGTCGATTGCTGGAACTTCTCCTGCAGGGTGTCGAACTCGATGCTGTCCTCGGCAACCATTTCCCCGCTGCCAGTTGCCTCTGTCAGGGCAGCGCGTCGTTGCCCATCGATGACATGGCCGTCTTCAAACCGTGCCACGGCAGCATCCATCCCCAGCGCGCTGGCGACCTTGGTCCGCAATGCCATGCAGGCCGCGTAGACGCCTGCAGTAGAACTGTTGGCACCCCACTGTCCGCCGGAGCCGGCGGCAACCGGAAAGCGCGAGTCGCCCAGCTTCACCGTGACCTGCTCCAGGGGAACGCCCAGCATTTCGGCGGCGGTCTGGCCGATGATGGTGTAGCTGCCGGTGCCGATATCGGTCATGTCGGTCTCGACGGTCACGTGCCCATCAGTGGCCAGGCGCACGCGCGCGCCGGATTTCATCACCAGGTTGTTGCGGAAGCCCGCTGCCACACCCATGCCGACCAGCCAGCGTCCATCGCGGTTGGCGGCAGGGACAGCGCTGCGACGCTCCCAGCCGAAGCGCGAGGCGCCGGATTGCAGGCACTGCACCAGTTGTCGTTGCGAAAATGGGCGAGACGGATCGCTGGGGTCGACCTGCGTATCGTTGCGGATGCGGAATTCGATCGGATCCAGCCCGACCTTCTCGGCCATCTCATCCATGGCGATTTCCAGGGCCATCAGTCCGGGCGTCTCGCCGGGCGCGCGCATCGCGTTGCCTTCGGGAAGATCCAGCGCAGCCAATCGCAGCGCCGCCAGCCGATGCGCGCCGGCATACAGGAAGCGGGTCTGCTGCACGGCTTCCTCGGGCGAGCCGCCCGGCAGGTTGCCCGACCAGGATTCGTGTCCGATGGCGGTCAATGTTCCGTTCGGGGACGCGCCCAGCCGGATGCGCTGGATGGTGGCGGGTCGGTGAGTCGTGTTGTTGGCGACCAGCGGGCGCTGCAGCGCCACCTTGACCGGGCGTTTCGCCGCACGTGCGGCGAGCGCTGCGAGAAGGGCATCGGAGCGCAGGAACAGCTTTCCGCCGAAGCCACCGCCAATGTAAGGCGATACCAGCCTGACATTGTCCTTGGGTATGCCCAGCGTCCTGGCCAGGTCGGTCCGGCCCCAGTCGATCATCTGGTTGGATGTCCACACGGTCAGGTGGTCACCGTCCCAGGCCGCCAGCGTTGCATGCGGCTCCATCATGGCGTGTGACTGGTCAGGGGTGTGGTACGTCGCGTCGAGGGTGATGTCGGCCTGCTGGAACGCCTTTTCGAAATCGCCCACCCGGGCATCGGGTTCGGGCGTCTTCAGTGACGCCTCATCCTTGCGGGCCGCAGCCAGATCGAATGAACCGTGCCGGGGCGCGTAGCGCACGCGGACCCTGGCGGCCGCCGCGCGTGCCTGCTCGAAGGTCTCGGCAACCACCACCGCCAGCGCCTGATGATAGTGGCTGATCGTCGGGCCACCGAGCAGCGGCGCAGCGTTGCGCTTCACGCGCTGCAGCGGCCCCGCATTGTCGGCGGTGACGATGGTCAGGACGCCCGGCGAGCGGCGAGCGGGCTCAAGATCCAGTGACGCGACGGTTCCGGTGGCGATCCCTGCGCCGACGACCACGCCGTAAGCCGGCGTTTCGGGTAGCGCGTCGTGCCATTCGTAGGCGTAGGTTGCCTTTCCCGAGACTTTCAATGGACCGTCGATGCGGGGGTGCGGTTGCCCGACGACCTTTTTTGCGTCGATGGGATTGGTGCCAGCAGGCGTAGTGAACTTCATGCGTGCGCCCTCACGTCCTGCAGGATGGATGCCAGCGTGCGCTCGGCCAGCACCGCCTTGAAGCGGTTCTGGTCGGTCGCTGCCGCACCCCGCAGCAGCGTCGAGATGGCGGCCGAAGCTCCCTGCGGCAGCGCGGCGTCGGCGGCGTCGCTGCGCCATGGCTTGTAGGCCACGCCGCCCAGCGCGATGCGTCCGCTGCCATCGGCCTGCACGATGGCAGCAACCGAAACCAGCGCAAACGCGTAGGAGGCGCGGTCACGCACTTTCCGATAGACCTGGCTGCCACCTGCCGGGGGAGGCAGGATCACCGCCTGGATCAGCTCGCCACGCAGCAGCGTGGTCTCAAGATGTGGCGTTGCTCCCGGCGGGCGGTAAAGTGCATCCAGCGCAATGAGCCGACGCGTGCCGTCGGCCTGCAGTGTTTCCACCGATGCGCCCAATGCCATCATGGCCACCGCCATGTCGCTGGGATGCGTGGCAATGCAGTCTGCGCTGCCGCCGATGATCGCCAGTTGCCGGCTTGCGCCTTCAACTGCGGCACAGCCGCTGCCCGGCAGGCGCTTGTTGCAGGCCTGGGCCGTATCGTAGAAGTAGGGGCAGCGCGTGCGTTGCAGCAGATTGCCTGCCGTGGTTGCCTTGTTGCGCAGCTGTCCCGAGGCACCCGACACCAGCGCCCGGGTCAGCAAGCCGTAGTCGCGGCGGACGCGGGCATCTGCGGCCAGATCGGTATTGCGCACGAGTGCACCGATCCGGAGGCCGCCGTCGGCCGTCGCTTCGATACCATCCATGCCCAGCCCGTTCACATCGATCAGATGGGTCGGCGTTTCCACTTCCAGCTTCATCAGGTCGAGCAGGTTGGTGCCCCCTGCGATGAAGCGTGCACCCGGTGCGCGCGTGGCGGCGGCAATGGCATCGGCCGCGCTGGCGGGGCGTTCATAGGTGAATGCCCTCATGAGCGCTTCCCCGCGGCATCCTGGATCGCTTCGATGATGTTGGAGTAGGCGCCGCAGCGGCAGATATTGCCGCTCATCCGTTCGCGGATCTCTTCAGGTGTCAGTGCCGCAGGCTCGTCCAGCCGTGCAGTGACGTGGCTGGGGACACCCCGCTGGATCTCATCGAGCACCGCCACGGCCGAGCAGATCTGGCCAGGCGTGCAGTACCCGCACTGGAAACCATCATGCTTGACGAAGGCGGCCTGCATGTCGCTGAGGTTGCCAGGTGATCCCATGCCTTCGATGGTGGTGATCCTGGCGCCCTCATGCATCACGGCCAGAGTCAGGCACGCATTGATGCGACGGCCGTCCACCAGGACGGTGCAGGCACCGCACTGCCCATGGTCGCAGCCCTTTTTCGTGCCTGTCAGCTGCAGGTGCTCACGCAGCGCATCGAGCAGGGTGACCCGGGTGTCGAGAAGCAGTGAGCGGCTCGCACCGTTCACCTCGAAGGTCACCTGCGTGGTGACCGGCGCGCGTGCGGAGGAGCGGTCGGGCTCGGCGGCGGCCGCGACAGCGGCAGGCATGGCCATGGTGGTGGCCGAGCCCGCACTGAGCTTGAGCATGTCGCGCCGCGTGAGCGGAAGCTTGGAAGGGGGATTCATCGTGACTCCGCTGGCTGCAGTCTGCTGACGGGATTGCGTGTCAGCATGGCGGTGCTGCGGTAGGCAGGCGGTGAAGTCCCCCGTCGTCTCCCATTCAGTCTGTTACGTCGCGGGTTCGGTCCGGCAGCCGCACAGGGCGAGTTCGAGCTCGGCATCCAGGTCCTGACCCGGGGTGCAGTGGCGATGCTGTCTTCGCTGCCCGCTGGCAAGCGCTGAAGCTCAGCGTTCCGCGGAGAGGACGGCGCGTACCCGCGTAGCCAGTTCGCCGATGGTGAAGGGCTTGCCGATCAGCTGCACATGCGCGTCGAGCACGCCGTCGTCGACCAGGGCATTGCGGCTGTTGCCGGTGGCAAACAGGACCTTCAGGTGCGGACGTCGCGCCAGGGCCTCGTCGGCCAGCTGGCGACCGTTCATTCCGGGCATCACCACATCGGTGAACAGCAATGCGATGCCGGGGTGGGCCTGCAGCAGGGGCAGGGCGCTGGCAGCGCCATCGGCCGACAGCACCCGATAGCCGAGTTCGGACAGCGCATCAACCGAGAACGCGCGTACCGCCGCGTCATCGTCTACCACCAGGATCTGCTCGGCGCCGCCGCCGGACAGCGGTGCCACATCGGCCTTGGCCGGCGGCATGGCGTCCACCTCGGCCAGCAGGCGCGGCAGGTAGATGACGACGGTGGTGCCCGCGCCGGGTGCGGACTGCAGGCGGACATGTCCATTGGACTGCTGCACGAAGCCGTAGACCTGCGACAGGCCCAAGCCGGTGCCTTGTCCGACCGGCTTGGTAGTGAAGAACGGATCGAACGCGCGCGCCATCACCTCGGGCGCCATGCCGCCGCCGGTGTCGGTCACGGCGATGCGCACGTAATCGCCAGTGGGGATGCCGCCGTGCTCGGCCACGCTGGCCAGGTCGATCGGGCAGTTGCTGGTCTGCAGCGTCAGGCGACCGCCGGCCGGCATGGCATCGCGCGCGTTCACCGCCAGATTGAGGATCACGTTCTCCAGCTGGTTGGCATCGGCGTGCGTCCACCACTGGCCGCCACCCAGCACGGTTTCGAGGATGACGCTGCTGCCGAGCGAATGCACCAGCAGATCGGTCATGCCGGCCACCAGATGGTTCACGTCCAGGGCAACCGGCTGCAGCGGCTGCTGGCGCGAGAAGGCCAGCAGCCGCTGGGTCAGCTGGGCGGCACGCTGGGCACCGTCCAGGGCCATCTCGATGTAGCGCAACGCGCGTGAATCACTGTCGCCGATACGCAGCGCCAACAGGTCCAGCGGTCCGATCACCGTGGCCAGCATGTTGTTGAAGTCGTGCGCGATGCCGCCGCTGAGCTGGCCGACGGCTTCCATCTTGCGGCTCTGCCGCAGCGCGTCCTCCACCCGCATGCGCTCGGCCACTTCTGCCCGCACCCGCGCCTCCAGCTGCTCGTTCAACTCGCGCAAGCGTTCGTCGGCCGCCTTGCGAGCGGTGATGTCGATGGCCACGCCCAGCAGGCGTACGCAGCGGCCGGCCTCGAAGATGCCCCGGCCCTTGGCCGCGACCCAGCGCACCACGCCATCTTCCTTGCCGATCGTGCGGTACTCGACATCGTAGTTGGCACGCCGATGCGGATCGGCGGAGGCATCGAGTGCTGCCAGCGTCGCGGCACGATCGTCCGGGTGCAGGCCGTTGCGGAAATCCTCGAAGTCCACCTCCGCGTCCGCCGAGATGCCGAACATCGCCTTCATGCGCTTGGGCCAGAGCAGGACTTTCTGCACCAGGTCCAGGTCCCATAACCCAAGCTCGCCTGCTTCCGTGGCCAGGCGCAGGCGCTCTTCACCCTCGGCCAGCGCTGCTTCAGCCGCCTTGCGTCCGGACAGGTCGAGCATGGCGCCGATCATCCGCTGCGGGCGCCCATCAAGGTCGCGCAGCACCGCACCACGATCAAGCACGGCGGCATAGCTGCCATCGGCGCGTCGGAACCGGTACTCGTCGTGCCAGGTGGCGCCGTCTCCGTCGATGACGGCGTGGATGTTGCGGTCGATGCGGTCGCGGTCCTCGGGATGGATGTGGTCCAGCCACCACTGTGCACTGGTCTCCATCATCGGGTGCCCGAACAGGCTGGACAGCGCTTCGTTCCAGACGACGTGCCCGTCGACGATGCGCCAGTCCCAGATCGCGTCGTTGGTGGCCTGTGCGGCCAGCCGATAGCGTTCCTCGATGTCGAGGCGCTCGGCCTCGGCCGACTTGCGGTCGGTGATGTCCAGCGAGGTGCCGACCAAGCCGATCACTTCGCCGTCGCCATTGCGCAGTGGCGCCTTGGTCGACAGCCACCACGCGCGGCGGCCATCTGGAAAGCTGACTTCCTCTTCCACCTGCTCGCTGCGGCCGCTGGACATTACCCGCTCGTCGGTGGCCATCACTGCCGCAGCCTGGGCGGGGTTGGCCAACAGTTCGGCATCGGTCCGCCCGACATACTCCGCCGGGGGGCGCCCGATCAGTGCCGTTGTGCCGCTGTTGCCCATCAGCAGGCGGCCTTGGCGATCCTTGGCATACATCACGCCGGGCGCGGCCTCAACGAAGGAGCGCAGCAGGGCCTGGGCCTGGTCACGCTCGGCCTGCACCCGCAGCCGTTCGTCGATGTCGATGAGGACGCCGGGGAAGCGCAGTGCCCGACCGTTCTCGTCCAGGTCGACGCGGCCGATGCTTTCCAGCCAATGGTAACCGCCGTCGGTGCCGCGCGTGCGGTACTGATGCGCGAAGCGGCCGCCATGCCGCACGGCATGCTCGATGGCCGACGTCAGCCCTGCCAGGTCATCGGGGTGCACCGTGCCCAGCACCTCGTGCAGCTGCAGCTTGCGCTGGGCCAGCGCCGGGTCGAGCCCGAACGCGCGGGCGAGCGCTTCGTCAACGGTCAGCTGGTCGTTCGGCACATCCCAGAACCAGGTGCCGACGATGGCACCCGCTGCCAGCGCCATGTTCACGCTGTCGGAGGCATGGGCGGCTTGCGGCTGGGGAACGGGAGGCTGGGTCACGGACGATCTCGAACGGCGGGGCGTTGCCCGCCCCGGGCAGGGGCAGGCAGAACATGGGCCGCCAGTCTAGATCAAGGCCGCGTCACGGCAGCGTGGTGCCGTGTCAATCGCCACCGGGCTTCACCCGCATCACCCGTTTGCGGTACTCGTAGACGTTGTCACCGCGCACGCGCCGTTCCTGCGTACCGGTGATCGAATCCACGCGACGGTCCGAGCCAGTGACCGGCTTGGCGTCGATCGCGGTTTCGTGTTCGAACGAATGCGATTTGTCGGTGTTGCGGTAATAGCGGTACAGCGCCCAGTACAGCGCCGTAGCACCGGCCGGGCCGGCCGCCAGCAACCAGAGACCACTGTCGTCACTCATGTTGTCGCCACCAGGAATGCAATTGCCAGGGCTTCGATGACCGTGCCGGTGGCCAGGGCAGCCAGCAGCATCTTCCACTGCTGCACAGGTACGCTGCCCATGGTCTCACCGGTGCGGCCGTTCACCGCGATGTAGTGAAGCATGCCGCCGTTGGCGCCGGGCTGGTGGTAGGAGTACAGCCAGACCGGCAGGTACATCGATACCCAGCGGCTGCCGTGCACGTCGAGCTGTTCCTGCTCCCAGCGCACGCCGCGGTCGTAGCGGCGCACGCTGGCTTCCACCTGCGCGCGGGCGATCGACAGCAGCTGGTCTTCCAGCCGTGGGCGCAGCTTCTCCACGTCCACGTTGCGCTTCTCGGAGGTGAAGCCAGCCAGGTAGGACGCGTTCCACTTCACCGCGTTCTTGGTGTCGAACGGCAGGATGGTGTTGATGATGTTGTTGGTGTTGGTGCGCGTGTCGAGGTTGCCGCGCTCGGCCGAGGATTCCAGCGGCAGGTCGTCGACGGTGAATTCGACCTGGCGCTCGACCTGGTAGATGTCCGCGTCGTAGTAGGTCTGCTTGTTCTTCTCGGTACCGCGGGTGTATTCGCGGGTCTTGATCTCGCCCTTGCCGGCCACGGCCGCGCTGACATTGCTGTCCACGATCATGTAGGGCAGGTACACGCCCACCACATTTTCCGGGGTGAACTGGTCCTTGAAGGCCTTCAGCGCGAACATCCGGCGCTTGTCGACGAACTGGCGGATGCGTGCAACCGCATCGTCCTTCTTGATGTGGAAGGGCAACACGGCATCGGGCACCGCACCGTTGCTGATCTGTTCGTTGACGCCGAACACGTGGCGGCACCAGTGGCAACGCGCGGTCATCGTGCTTTCGGTGTTGATCGTGACTTCAGCGCCACAGCCGCCGCACTTGAAGGTCATCAGCGCCGAGGTGTCGGCGTCGATGTCGCGTGCACCGGAGGCGATGACCGTGCCCTGCAGCTGGTCCAGCGCTTCGCCCAGCCCGAATTCCTCCTCCACCCGCGCGCCGTGCCATTCGTGACGGCAGTACAGGCAGACCAGGACGTCGGTGCCAAGCCTGGGGCGGATGTCGGTGCTGCCGCACTTCGGGCAGCGGTTCAGGCCGTCCTTCAGCTCGCTGGCCGAGGTGTCGATGGCCAGCGGATCGGGCGCCTCGACTTCATCACGGATGGCCTGCGGCAGCGTGCTGGTATCCAGCGGGAAGCTGCCAGGCAGGGGCGGGACGTCCTGCGGCGAACCCGGACCATCCAGCTTCGCCGCCGGCAAGGGCGGGGGCGAAGCGGGGGCGGCCTGGGGCAGCGGCGGAGGACCGTTTCTGGGGTCGGACATGGGTCTGCGCGTCCGCCGGCTTACAGGCCCAGCGCCTTGGCCTTCAGCGCGTCGTAGTCGCCCTGGGTGATCAGGCCCAGGTCGAGCATTTCCTTGGCCTTCTTCAGCTTGGCCACCGGATCATCGGCGGCCGGCGCGGCCGGCTGCTGCAGGCTGCCCGCACCGAACATGCCCGAGGCCATGCCGACGCCGACCAGGCCCGCCGCGCCGCCGTTCTCGCCGGCCGACTGGATGCCCTGGGCCACGCTGGCCTGCAGGTTGGAATTGCCGCGCGAGCCGGACAGCGCATCGGCGCGCTGCACGGTCTTCAGCAGTTCACGGGTGTTGGCGTCGTATTCGATCGAGACGATGGCGGTCTTGACGATGGCCAGGCCACGGTCGGACTTCCACTGGTAGGCCTGCTCGACGGCCGCCGACAGGCTCTGCGCGAAGCCGATCGAATCCTGCTGCAGCTTGGTGATGCGGTTGCCCTTGGACGGGTCGTTGCTGTACAGGCTGAACGCCGGTGCCAGCGAACCCACCACTTCATTGAACAGCTGGGTGGCGGCGGCATTGTCCATGTCGGTGAAGTCGAAGACCTGGCCCGGACGCAGGTAGCTGGCCGGCACGAAGTTTTTCACGAACAGGATCGGGTCGACGATCTTCAGCGTGTACGAGCCACGGGTAACCGCGCCGACCTGGGTATTGAGGAAGGCATCGTCCCAGTAGATTTCCGACTGGGTGCCGAAGCGGTTGTCCGGCAGCTCCTTCAGCGAGACGAAGAAGGCGGCCTGCTGCGAGCCCGGCTGGCCGCCGAACTTGAAGCGTTCCCAGCTCTGCTTGATGAAGGTGCTGACCAGCCCGTCACCGGCGAAGATCGACTGCGAGTTGAGGTCGTCCGAGCGCCACTCGTAGCCACCCGGCTCGGCCACGAAGGCGGTGATCGCGCCGTCCTGGAACAGCAGCAGGCCGTAGCCTTCTGGCACGACGATCTTCGAGCCGTTGCTGATGATGTTGGACGAACCGCTGGTATTGGAACCACGGCCGGCATTGGTGCCCTGCGGCACGGCCGCGAACAGGGCCGCGGTCGACGGCAGGCCCGTCGGCACGGTGTAGAAGTCCTTCCACTGGTCGGCCAGAACACCGCCCACCGCACCCTTGACCGCCTGTACCAGACCCATGACCTGCTCCCTGTGGTTACCGGACAGGCACCATGCCTGTCGTGCTCGGCTGACTATAGAGGAGCGGGGCGGTGGCTCGCCACCGGTCATGGTGGCGGCCATTCATCTGGCAGAATCAGCGTACGGACTGCGGAACCTTCCTAAGCTTCGAGGTGTCATAGCCCATGGCAGCGATACGCTCGACGGCTGCCTGGTACTCCTGCGGCGACACTTGCGGCGTGCGCGCCATGTACCAGACGTAATCGCGCTTGCTGCGGCCGACAATCGTCTGCTGATAGTCGGCGTCAAGCCAGGCAATGATGTACTCGGCCTGGATCGGCCAGATGAACTGCATGCCCCACACCGCGCCGGCACCTTCCTTCTCCACCCGGCCGACCGGGTGCATGCTCTTGTATGGCGCCTGGAAGCTGCCTTTGCGGTACGTGAAGGTGGTCTGGATGCGTCCATCCGGCCGCAGGGAATAGCTTTCAACGGCGTCGAAAGCCTCGCGCTCTGGCCGCGAGGGGATGTGGGCGATCACATACCAGTCGCCCATGAAGCGGGGCACGTCCACCGACGGCTCACGTGGCAGTGGCCGGGTGTCCTGGCTGCTGCAACCGGTGCCGAACAGGGCCAACGTCAGCAGGGTGAACAAGGGGGGCATACGCATGGCCAGTCTCCTTCAGCGGGGGCGGAACAGGTAGTGGGCGACCAGCCACTGCTGGCCCTGGTCATAGCCAAACAACTCGGCGCAGGCCATCCAGAACATGCGCCAGCGCTGCCACCAGATGCGTGCGGCGGCCTCGCCGTAGGTCGCCTGCAGGATCGGCATCAGCTGCGCGCGGGCCGCGTCCTGGTTGTCCAGCCAATGGTTGGCGGTGCGCTGGTAATGGGTACCGTCCAGCAGCCAGCGCTGGTCCAGCTGCAGGTGCTGCTGGAAATGCAGGAGGGTGTCGGCGGCCGGCATCAGGCCACCGGTGAAGAAATGCCGCCCCATCCAGTTGTCATCGCCTTCGGTCTCGAACGGGTACATCAGCGTGCGGTGGGCGAAGATGTGCACGAACAGGGCACCGTCCGGCCGCAGCCAGCCGGCGATGCGCTGCAGCAGCTGCTGGTAGTTGCGCACGTGTTCGAACATTTCCACCGACACGCAGCGATCGAAGCGCGCGCTCGGCAGCTCCAGCTGGTTCACGTCGCGGGTGAGCACCTCGACGTTGCGCAGGCCACGTGCCTGGCACTGGCCCATGATGTGCTCGCGCTGGCTGTGCGAGTTGGACACCGCGGTGATGCGCGCATTCGGGTAGCGTTCGGCCATCCACAGGGTCAGCGAACCCCAGCCGCAGCCGAGCTCGAGGATATCCTGGCCGTCACGCAGCCCGGCGCGCTGCCCATACAGCTCCAGCATCGCCTCTTCGGCCTGGTCCAGGGTTTCGTGACCGGTGCGGTAGTAGCAGCTGCTGTACTTCAGGCGCTTGCCCAGGCAGGCCTGGAAGAACGCGGCCGGCACTTCGTAATGCTGGCGGTTGGCGGCATCGACGTGCAGGGCCAGCGGGCTGCCGGCCAGTTCGGCGATACGACGCTGGAAGCGCACCGACTGTCCTTCCTGGCCGCCCTCGTCCTCCTCCTGCAGGCGCTGCGCGCACAGGCGGCGGATGCCTGCACGCAGGGCAGCGTCCGGTATCCAGCCGCGCTCGGCCCAGCCGGTCAGGCCGCCTTCGATCTCGACGGGAGGGTGCAGCGTGCTGGTGGCATTCATGGCGTGCGGTCCTGGGAAGGGGAAGTGCGGGGGAACCACGGGAAGAACATCGAGGTGCTGCGCTGGTAGTCGCGGTAGTCATCGCCGCGGCTGCGCAGGGCCTGTTTCTCGGTGAAGGGAATGCCGCTGAGATAGCGCAGGAACAGGTACATCACCACCGGCCCCGACCAGGCCAGCCACCACAGCGGTGAGCCGACGGCCAGCAGGACATAGGTGAACCAGTGCAGCCACTCGAAGAAATAGTTGGGATGGCGCGAGTAGCGCCAAAGCCCCTGCCGGCAGGTCCGGCCCTTGTTGGCGGGGTCGGCGCGGAAGCGTGCGAGCTGGCGGTCGGCCACGGCTTCGCCACCAACGCTGAGCAGCCACACCACCACAGCGGCGGCGATCCAGCCGGCATGGCCGCTGGCCGGGTTGCGCGCCACGGCCAGGAACGGCAGCGCGAACAGCACCACCAGCAGCGCCTGGGCCATGAAGAAGCCGAAGATCTTCCCCTGGTGACCGTTCCAGTGTTCGCGCAGATAGCGGTAGCGACCGTCCTCGTCTTCACTGCGCACGCGGTGCCATAGATGCAGGGCCAGCCGGCTGCCCCACAGGCCGCCCAGCACTGCCAATGCGATGCGCGGCTGCAGGCCACCGTCACCCAGCCACGCGAGCAGCAGTGCGCCCGCGGCCACGCCCTTGGCCCACAGCACGTCGACCACACCGATGTTGCGGTGGCGGCGCTGCCAGGCCCAGCCCCAGCACATCACCAGCACTGCGTAGAGCAGCACCCAGCCGAGCAGGTTCATGCGCGTACTCCTTTGTCTGTGCTTGCGGCTGCGTTGCCGTTGCCGCGGCGTGCCAGCGCGCACAGCAGCGGCAGGGCGATGCTCCAGCCCACGCCCAGCAGCAGGACGCCCTGCCACACGGGTGCGTAAAACTGCACGGCCTGGAAGCCACGCGCCGCCGACAGATAGGCCAGCGGTGCCAGCAGCAGGCCGAACAACACCGGCAGCAGGCGATGCCGCTGCAGGAAGGTCATCGAGCTGGTCAGGGTCATCGCGAACGCCGCCCACAGCGCCATGATCCACGGCGGCGGTGCCCAGCCCAGCGGCGCGGCGGCATAGCGCACGGTGCCGCTGGCGGCGGCGATGCCATCCACCAGCCAAGCGCAGGCCAGGGCGAGCAGCAGCAGTCGCAGGTCAATGCGCGGCACCGGGCTGATCAGCAGCTGGCTGGCGACATACAGCGCCGCGGCCAGTAGGGCCGGCCATTGCCAGCCGCGACCCGCGCCAGCCACGGCGCACAGCCAGACCAGCTGGTTGCCGAGCAGGTTGGTCCAGGTCCGTTTCATCTAACGCCTCCCATCTCAGGCCTCGCTGCCGGCGGGAACGTCGGTGCAATGGCCCGGCCGTGCCAGCAGCAGGTGCGACACGCCGATGGAGCGCTCCAGGAAGCCACCCTCGCAGTAGGCCAGGTAGAACTCCCACAAGCGGCAGAAGCGCTCGTCGAACCCCTGTGCCTGCACGGCGGCGCGCTGGGCCAGGAAGCGCTGCCGCCAGGCGCGCAGGGTGAGCGCGTAGGAATGGCCGAAGTCCTGCTGGGCGATCAGCTGCAGATCGCTGGCCCGGGTCTTGGCCGCCATGATCGCGTTGATCGAGGGAATGAAGCTGCCCGGAAATACGAAGCGCTTGATGTAGTCGACGCTGCGCCGCGCCTGTTCGTAGCGGTGGTCTTCAATGGTGATGGCCTGCAGCAGGGCCACGCCATCAGGCTTCAGCAGGCGCTGCAGGGTGCCCATGTAGGTGTCGAGGAACTCGGCGCCGATGGCCTCGATCATCTCGATGGAGACCAGCTTGTCGAACTGGCCCTGCAGGTCGCGGTAGTCCTGCATCAGCACGGTCACGCGCTCCTGCAGGCCGGCGTCCTGCACGCGCTGCACGGCCAGTGCGTGCTGTTCGGCGGAAATGGTGGTGGTGGTGACGTGGCAGCCGTAATGGCGTGCCGCATGCACGGCAAAGCCGCCCCAGCCGGTGCCGATCTCGACCACGCGGTTTCCCGGCTGCAGCTGCAGCTGCTGGCAGATGCGGTCCAGCTTGCGGGTCGAGGCCACTTCCAGCGGCTCGTCTGCCTGCGCGTACAGGGCCGAGGAATACATCAGGTCCGGCGACAGGAACAGCGCGAAGAAATCATTGCCGAGGTCGTAGTGGGCGGCGATGTTGCGGCGGCTGCCCTCGCGGCTGTTGCGGCGCAGGCGGTTCCAGCCGCGCAGCAGCCAGCCGGCGGCGCGTGCCGGGCCGCGCTCCATGCCGTCCAGCAGATCGCGATTGCGCACCAGCAGGCGGACCAGCGCCACCAGGTCATCGCAGCGCCAGTCGCCGTAAATGTAGCTTTCGCCGGCGCCGACGCTGCCCTGCGCGGCCACCTTGCGGTAGAAGGCCGGGTCGTCGATGGTCACCGTGGCCTGCAGCGGGCCCTGGCCATCGCCCAGCAGCACCTCGCCGAAGGCATCGCGTACGCGCAGCTGGCCGTCGTGCATCGGGGCAAGCTGGGCCAGCAGGCGACGGCGCAGGAAGGCGTCCAGTGCACCGGCACGGGGCAGGGCCACCGAAGGCGTCAGGTTGTTCATCGCGGTTTCTCGGCAAGGGAAGGGTGGTCGTGCACGGGGTTGCGTTTCAGCCACAGGCGCAGCGCCTGCCAGTGGATGGCGGCGACCACCTGCACGGTCATCAGCGGGTAGCCCAGCAGCACCCGCGCCAGGCCGCGGCCATCCAGCGGATGGCGCTGCATGGACTGGGTCGCATCGAACTGGCGCACGCCCTCGCGCCAGACCTGCATGTGCACGCGCAGCGCATCGCCGGGAGCGTTGAAGCGCCAGTCGTAGCGGCAATCCATCGGCATGAAGGGCGACACGTGGAAGCACTTGTCAAACTGCCAGCGCAGGCTGCCGCCTTCGTGCTGCGCCTGTTCCACCGGCAGCACGTAGGCGTGGCGTTCCTTCCACGGCGTATTGGTGATGTCGGCGACGATGCAGTCCAGGGTGCTGCCGTCGGCCTGGTAGCAGTAGTAGAAGCTGACCGGGTTGAACACGTGGCCGCCAAAACGCAGGTGGGTCAGCAGCCGCACGGGTCCTTCCGGGCGACGGCCCAGCACGATGGCGGCATGGTCGCGCACGGCATCGGCCAGTGGCACCTTCGCATCGCCCAGGTAGTCGCTGCGGCGGAACTCGGCCAGGTTGCGTCGGTTGACCGACCACAGCCAGCGCCCGGCGAAGATCGTGTCCAGCTCGTCCAGGTCCAGCAGCAGCTGCGCCACCGGATAGCGGAATGCGTGCGCCTGCGGATGGTGCCGCCGGTGCTGCACCTGCCCGACATAGAGAGCACTGGCGGTCATGCCGTGATCTCTGTCGGCCGCAGCGGCGAGGCGATGCCGGTGCGGGCGCGCAGCGCATCAACCGCGCGCCGTGCGCTGGCAATGCCGTCCTCGTGGAAACCCCAGCCCCAGTAAGCACCGGCGAACCAGGTGTGGCGGTGGCCCTGGATCTCGCCCCAGCGCTGCTGTGCCCGCACGGCGGCATGGTCGTGCACGGGGTGCGCATAGTGCAGGCGGCGCAGCACCTTGGACGGATCGATGGCATCACTGCGGTTGAGGGTCACCACCAACGGCGTCTCGCCGGGCAGGCCCTGCAGCAGGTTCATGCAGTAGCTGACCGTGCAGGGCGCCGAAGGATCTTCCGGCACGTGTGCGTTCCAGGCGGCCCAGGCCTTGCGGTTGGCGGGCAGCAGCGAGGCGTCGGTATGCAGCACGGCCTCGTTGGCCTGGTAGCGGATCGCGCCCAGCACCGCGCTTTCGACCGGATCGGCGTCTGCAAGCAGGGCGAGGGCCTGGTCACTGTGGCAGGCCAGGATCACCTCGTCGAAGCCCTCGATGCCCGCCGAGCTGTGCACGCGGGCGCCCCACGGCATGCGCTCGACCGCCTGCACCGGCGTTTCCAGCCGCTCATGCACGCGCCAGCGGCCGCGCAGCGCCTCGACATATCTCGCCGAGCCGCCCTTGACCACCCGCCACGGCGGGCGACCGGTCATCTGCAGCATCTGGTGATTGGCCATGAACTGAACCAGGTAGCGCGCCGGGAAGTCCAGCACGGTGGCGGTCGGCGATGACCACAGCGCCGAGGCCATCGGCAGCAGGTGTTCCTCCACGAAGGCATCGCCGAAGCGCTGCTGGCGCAGGTACTGTCCCAGCGTCGGGCCTTCGGCCTCGGCCAGCAGCAGCGGCGCATCCCGGTAGAAGCGGCGCAGGTCGGCCAGCATGCCCCAGAAGCGCGGCGAGACCAGGTTGCGGCGCTGGCAGAACAGGCCGTCCAGCGAGGTGGCGTTGTACTCCACGCCACTGCGGTCGCTGTGCATCGAGAAGCTCATGGTGGTGGGCTGTGACGCCACGCCCAGCTCGTCGAACAGGGCCGTCAGCAGCGGATAGTGCTGCGGATTGAAGACGATGAAGCCGGTGTCGACCGACATCTGCTGGCCGTCGACCTGCACCCGATGGGTGTGGGTGTGCCCGCCCAGATAGTCGTTGGCTTCATACAGGGTGACTTCGTGCTCGCCGTCCAGCCAGTACGCACTGGCCAGCCCTGCAATGCCCGAACCGATGACCGCGATGCGCATGCTCAGTCCTTCGCCTTGGCCAGCACCCACTCGGGTATCGGCTTCAGTCCGCTGACCAGGCCGACGGCGGCCATCAGGCGCAGGCCGTACCAGGTCAGGTCCACTTCCCACCAGCGGAAGCCCTGGCGGGCGGTGCCGGGGAAAAAGTGGTGGTTGTTGTGCCAGCCTTCGCCGAAGGTCAGCAGGGCCAGCCACAGGTTGTTGCGGCTGTCATCGCGCGTCTCGAAGCGGCGGCTGCCGAAGCGGTGGGCCAGCGAATTGATGGTGACCGTGGCATGGAACAGCACCACAGTGGAGATGAAGAAGCCCCAGACCAGCAGCTGCGGGCCCGTCGTGTGCAGGCCGGGTGCCACGCGCTCCAGCAGCGCGCCGAGGCCGTACAGGCCCGCGGCCAGTAGTACTGGTACGGCGATGTCGAAGCGGTCCAGCCAGCGCAGTTCAGGGAAACGGGCCAGGTCGGGCACGCGCGCCAGATCCGTGGCGAAGGCTTCGCGGGTCAGGAACCAGCCCATGTGGCTGCGCCAGAACCCGCCCTCATTGGGCGAATGCGGGTCCTGCGGCTGGTCGGCATGCCGGTGGTGATGGCGGTGGTGGGCGGCCCACCACAAGGGGCCACGCTGCACACTGGACGCACCGATCACCGCGAAGATGAACTGCACCGGGCGCGAGGCCTGGAAGGTGCGGTGCGAAAAATAGCGATGGTAGAAGCCGGTGATCGCGAACATCCGCACCGCGTACAGCGCCAGCGCGACCGCTACCGCGGTCCAGGACACGCCGACCCAGATCACCCCCAGGCACGCCACATGCAGCAGGACGAAGGGCACGGCCCGCAGCCAGTCGATGCGGCCGCGCTGCGCCGGATCCGTCTGCGCGGCGGCGGCCTCGGTATCGAACCAGCGTCGCAGGGTGCGCAGCAGTCGCTCACGTCGGCGTGGAAGGGGCGCGGCAGCGGACATGGACGAGGTCTCGGGGGCGTGTCTGTCCCTATCTACGCGGCACGGCGTGGATTGGATGCACTCAATCGGCATTCCGTTACGACTTCACCTGCTGCTCACGCCGCAGGACGCCACCAGCGGTTCTGCCCAGGCCTGCTGCCAACGCGACTGCGGCTGCGTCGTAACGGGTGAGGCGAAGCGGACAATGACGGCGGGATACGCGCCATGGGCGTCGCGAAGGTTGCTGGGGCCGCGGAACTCGAGCAGGCGGCGGTCATCATCGGCGTAGACCAGCGACAGCCTTGGAGTGATCGCGCCATACCAGGTGGCCAAGCGCACCTCGATGGACTGGGCGGGTGCGCCCTGCCAGGTGAGCGCGCCGGTACGGCGCACGCTGACCGGGTAGAAGCGCTGCCGGCCTGGCACCAGGAAGGGCAGGCGGACCTCATCACCCTTCAGAAGTGCAGGCCAGTGCGCGCGCACTGCGGCATCGAACCCGGTGTCGATGACCGCGTCGGCTGGCAGTGGCACCTGCGCACGCCGTTCCGCGTCGGGCGAGCTTTCCTTCCAGTCGATGCTGACCTGTCCGCCGGCAACCACCACTCTGGCGGCCTGGCCGCTGCGGCCGTCCTGCAGCAGGTAACCCCGCGCCTGTGGCTGGGCGGTGCCTGGCAGCTCCTTGCGTGCGAACGGGCGACCGTCCGGGCACAGGTACTGCACCCAGCGCGCCGCACCTTCGGGCGCCCCGCGCCGCCAGTGCACTTCACGGTAGGCGGCGGTGCCGTCGGCCAGGCTGGCCACGCCTTCGCTGCGCAGCAGGGGCGTGGCGCTGGTCACGGTGGACAGGTACAGCAGCAGCCCGGCGGTATGCATGGGGGATCCTGGCAGGTTGGCCTGCTGAACATACGCACGATGGGCCCGGGTGGATGCAGGGCAGTGCGCTGCATCCAATCCGGTCTCTGCTGCGTACAGCACACAGACCCACCTTCACCTGCCTGATCGCCGCCCGTGATGTACCCTGACGCCGCCAGCCCTTCCTTTGACTTCGACGCCGCACGCATCGTGTCCAGTTCCCAGCAGCCAAGCAGCGAGCCGACGAACTGGACCGGTGACATGGACGTTGTGGCGCGCCTGCGCGACCGCGCGTGTTTCATGCGCATCTACGACCACTTCATGCCGCGCCTGTGTGTGTACCTGCGCGGGCTCGGCGCGCCCGAAGCGGTGGCCGAGGAGCTTGCGCAGGAATGCCTGCTTCGCCTGTGGCTGCGCGCGGCCGACTACGATGCGGCGCAGGGCGCGCTGAGCACCTGGCTGTACCGGATCGCGCGCAACCTGCAGATCGACCGGGTGCGTCATGAGCGCAGCTGGATGCAGGTGCAGGCCGCGGTGGAGGAAGCCGCCAGCGGCGACGCGCAGTCACACAGCAGCGCCGAGCACTATGCTGACCAGGCGCGCCTGCGCCAGCGCATCAACGAGCTACCGGCGGTGCAGGCCCGGCTGGTGCGCATGTCCTATTTCGAGGCGAAGAGCCACGGCGAGATCTCCGAGGCGCTGGGCATGCCGCTGGGCACGGTGAAATCACACCTGCGTCGCGCCTTCCTGCAACTGCAGGCAAAGGTGGGGGGCATGCCATGAACCCGCACCACCACCTGCACGAATCGACCCTGCTGAGCTATGCGGCCGGCGCGTTGCCGGCGCCGCTGAGCGTGGTTGCCGGCACCCACCTGGAGCAGTGCCCGCATTGCCGCCAGCGCCTGCGCGAGGCAGAGGCCATCGGTGCGGCGCTGATCGAACAGACCCAGCCGATGGTGGTTGGCGGCCGCAGCCAGGCGCTGCGTGCGGCCATGCTGGCCGAGCTGGAGCGTGACGAGCCTGCGGTGCCCGCCATTTCTGTCGCGCGACCGGCCGCGCCGCCGGTGGAGCGGCCGGAGGTGAGCGCGGACCATCTACCGGTGTCCCTGCACCCATATTTCGGTCGCTCGCTGGCTGCGCTGCGCTGGCGCTGGATCGCACCGGGCGTGCATTGCATCCGCTCCGCGGAAATGCCTTCGCTGATCATGCTCAAGATCGCGCCGGGCAAGTGCCTGCCGATGCACAGCCACGGTCGCAGCGAGCTGACCCACATCCTGCGCGGCGCCTACAGTGATGCGCTGGGTCTGTTCGCGCCAGGCGATGTGGCTGATCTGGATGAAGAGGTGGAGCACCAGCCGGTCACCGCACCGGGCGTGCCCTGCATCTGCGTATCGGCGCTGGATGCACCGCTGGTGTTCAGCGGTTGGCTGGCGCGCAAGATCCAGCGGTTCGTCAAGCTCTAGAACGCTGGAGGAAAGCCTGATGGGCAACGGCAATGCGATTCGGATACTGCTAGTGGGGGCCACCGGGCTGGTCGGGCAGGGCGTGCTGCAGGCCTGCCTGCAGTCCGCGGATGTCGGCCACGTCGCCGCACTGGTGCGCCGCCCGGGCAGCTTGCCGGGCAACGTCGATGAACTCGTGCTGGCGGACTTCCAGCGAGCCGCCACCCTGGGCGATGCGCTCGCTGGATTCGACGCCTGTTTCTATTGTGCGGGCGCACCACCGGTGGGCACGGCCGAGCCCGAATACCGCCAGGTGACGCTGCAGGTGACCCGCGCCGTCGCTGAGGCGTGGGCGGCAGCCAATCCCGGTGGATGCTTCCTGTATGTGTCGGGTGCACATGCCAACCCGCACAGCCGGTTCATGCCGCTGCGGGTGAAGGGCGAGACCGAGCAGGCGCTTGCCGATCTGCCGGTGCGCACGGTGATGCTGCGACCGGCCGGCGTGCGGCCGGTATCCGGCACCGGCACGCGACACACGCTGCTCAAGCCGTTCTATCTGCTGGCCCGCCCGCTGATGGCCGTGGCCGAGGGGCTGCTGCCGGCGCTGACCACCAGCAACCGCGGCATCGGCCAGGCGATGATCGCGCTGGCCCGGATGCCGTCACCGCCGGCGGTCGTGGAATGCGCGCAGATCAACGCGCTGGCGCGCGATCCTTCAGCACGCTGATGATCGACTCGGCCAGGTCGCTGCGGGTGAACGGCTTCGACAGCAGCGGTGCCGAACGGCCCTTGCTGCCGGCGGCATCGTGGTCGCGCGGATAGCCCGAGGTAAACAGCACGGCGACCTCCGGCCAGCGTTCGCGCACTTCACGGCCCAGCGCCCAGCCTGACATCCCCGGCATCACCACGTCGGAGAACAACAGGTCGATCTTCGCATCCGGACGCTCCAGCAGGCGCAGCGCGGAGGGGCCATCGTGCGCTTCCAGCACGCGGTAGCCGAGCTGGCGCAGCGCCTCGACGGTATAGGCGCGCACATCGTCGTTGTCCTCGGCGACGAGGATGGTTTCTTCGCGCGGCTCGTAACCGGCCAGGCCAGTGGCCGCCACGGCGGTCTCGCAGGGCAGGTCCAGGGTAGAACGCGGGAACATCATGGTGATGCTGGTGCCGCCGCCTTCCACCGAATCGATGAGGACGTGGCCGCCGGACTGCTTGACGAAGCCGTGCACCATCGACAGGCCCAGGCCGGTGCCGCGGCCCACCTGCTTGGTGGTGAAGAAGGGCTCGAACACCTTGGCCATCGTATCGGCGGACATGCCGTGGCCGTTGTCGCGCACGCGCAGCATCACGTATTCGCCCGGCGTCGCATCCGGGAACAGTGCGGCATAGTCATGGTCGAGGTGACTGTTGTCGACCTCCACCACCAGGCGCCCGCCACCGGACATCGCGTCGCGCGCGTTCACCGCAAGGTTCAGCACCGAAGCCTCGAGCTGGCTGACGTCGAGTTCGACGCACCAGATGCTTTCGCCGGTGCGGATGTCCAGCTGGACCAGTTCGCCCAGTGCCCGCTGCAGCATGTCATGCATGCCCAGCAGCGCGTCATTGAGGTTTACCGCCTGGCTGCGCAGCGGCTGCTTGCGCGCAAACGCCAGCAGCCGTTGGGTCAGGCTGGCCGCTCGGCCGACGCCCTTCAGAGCATTGTCCAGCGCACGCGCACTCATGTTGCCGGGCTGGCCGTCACGCTGGTTCAGCAGCATCGCGTGCTCGACGTTGCCGGCGATCACGGTCAGGATGTTGTTGAAGTCATGGGCGATGCCACCGGTGAGCTGGCCCACGGCCTCGATCTTCTGGGCCTGACGCAGCGCGTGCTCGGCCTGGATGCGGGCAGTGGTTTCCACGGCCTCGGAGACCACGGCGGTCACCGTGCCCTCGGCATCCTGCAGCGGGCGGAACGTGAAATCAAAGCTGCGGCGACCGGTGGGCAGTTCAAGGTCCATCGCCTGCACCGCGCTGCGGCCGCGCGCGGCATCGGCCACCGCCTGGTCGACCACGCCGGCCAGCTCGGGTGTCGCGGCAAACCACGGCGATTCCCAGAAGGGCAGGCCGATGACATCGTCCTTCTCGGCCAGGACCGCGGCGAGCGAGGCGACATTGGCATCGACAATGCGGCCGCTGCGGTCCAGCAGCACCTGGTGCTGGAAGCTGGATTCAAAGATGGCCTGCAGGCGCCGCTTGCTGGCCTGCAGTTCGGCGGTACGCGCCTGCACCTGCCGTTCCAGCGATTCATTGTCCTCGCGCAGCGCCAGCTCGGCACGCTTCAGCGAGGACACATCGCTGCCCAGGCAGGTATAGCCGGTGACGCTGCCATCGGCGGCACGCTCGGGCACGCAGTCCATCTGCAGGAAGCGCGACTCGCCACTGCGGTGCACCAGGGTGACCTGGAAGTTGGCGCGTTCGCCAGCCAGTACCCGCTGCAGACTGGGCAGGGCGTTGGTGAAGGCCTCCTCGCCGCCAACCTCCGCGGCGGTCCGGCCGAGGATGCTCTGCAGGTCGGTGCCGTGCCAGTCGAGGAACGCCTTGTTGGCGAAGCGGTAGCGGTGGTCGGTGCCAAGGTGGGCGATCAGCGCCGGCACGGCATCGGTGATCTGCTGCAGCTGCGCCTGGCTTTCGTCCAGCGCCGCGCGGGCCTGGGTCAGCTGGTTGCGCTCGCTGGCTTCCTGGCGCGCGCGACGGATCGCGTCGGGCAGGCGCTGCAGGCGCTGCTTGACCACATAGTCACGCGCGCCACGGGTCAGCGCCTGCACCGCCAGTTCTTCGGTCAGGGTGCCGGAAACGAAGATGAAGGGGATGTGCGGCGCGCGCTCGCGCGCGAGGTCGAGCGCGGCATCGCCGTCAAAGCCTGGCAGCACGTGGTCGGCCAGGATGACGTCGAAACGATCGCTCTCGATCGCGTTGATGAAGGCGTCGCGGGTCCACAGGCGATCGATCTCGAAATCCAGCCCGCCCCGCTGCAGTTGCGCCGTGATCAGCTCCGCATCGAGCGCGCTGTCCTCCAGCATGAGGATGCGCAGGTGCGAAGCACGGCGCGCGGCATCACGCATCGCGGGGGCCTGTTCCGACCGACGGGTGCGGTGGCGGCTGGTTGGTGATGCCCCAGAACATGCCAAGGCCCTGGATGGCGTCGAAGAACTCCTTGAAGTCCACCGGCTTGACCACGAAGGCGTTGACGCCCAGCTGATAGCTGCGCACCAGGTCCTGCTCCTCGCGCGACGAGGTGAGCATGACGATCGGCGTGCTGCTCAGCGTCGCGTCGTTGCGCACCTGTTCCAGCACTTCCAGGCCATTGATCTTGGGCAGTTTCAGGTCGAGCAGGACCACCACCGGGCCGCCATGCTGCGTACCGGTATAGGCGCCTTCACAGCGCAGGTAGTCCAGTGCTTCGGCACCGTCGCGCACATGGATGACGTCGTTCAGCAGCTGGCAGCGTGCCAGTGCTGCCATCGTCAGCTCGGCATCCTTGGGGCTGTCTTCAACCAGAAGGATGGGCCGCAGATCCCTCATGGGTGTTCTCCGTTTTGATGAGGCAGGGTGAAATACAGGGTGGCGCCCTTGCCCAGCGCGCCCTCGGCCCAGGTGCGGCCGCCATGGCGGCCGACGATGCGGCGGACATTGGCCAGGCCGATGCCGGTGCCTTCGAATTCCTCGACGTGGTGCAGGCGCTGGAAAACGCCGAAAAGCTTGTCCACATAACGCATGTCGAAACCGCAGCCGTTGTCGCGGACGAAGAAGACGTCCTCCTCGTCGGTGCGTTCACAGCCGATCTCGACGAGGGCGTGCTCGCGTTCGCGGGTGAACTTGACGGCGTTGGACAGCAGGTTCTGCCAGACCAGGCGCATCATCGTCGGGTCGGCCTCGATGACCGGCAGCGCGCCGATCTTCCACTCGATCTCGCGCCCAGCGTAGTCGAAGGCCAGGGTGCGGCGCACATCAGCGACCAGTGCAGCCATGTCCAGGCGCATGCGGCCGAGGGTCGAGCGGCCCATCTGCGAGAAGCTCAGCAGGTCATCGACCAGCGTACCGGCCGACTTGGCCGACTCGACGATAGTGTCCAGGAAGCGGCGCTCGGTGGCGTTCAGGCGCTCGGCGGCGGAGCTGCCAAGCAGCTCGGAATAGCCGACGATGTGCCGGAAGGGCGCACGCAGGTCATGGCTGACCGAGTACGAGAACGCCTCCAGCTCCTTGTTGCTGCGCAGGAGCTGCTCGTTGAGTTCGGCCATCTCCTCGGCCTTGCGCAGCACGATGTCGACGATGGCGGTGCGCATCTCGTGCGCGGCATCGCGGTCGGCATCGTTCCACGGCAGGCTGCGCTGCTGCACGGTCTCCTTCCAGGCTTCGAAGGAATTGCGTGGCGACAGCACGGTTCCCGGCGCCGCGGTCTTGCGCGGGTCGCCGCCCCAGCGCACGGTGCGCACCACCTCGGGGCGGAACCACATCAGAAAACTGTCGTGCAGCTGGGAGATCGACACCGCCAGCAGGCCGCTCGCGGTGTCGGTCAGGGCTTCGCCTGCGGGCCAGCTGCTGGCCAGGTGATCGGTGGCGTAGACCTCGTCGCCGGCGTGCTCGCTGGCCAGCCAGTGGGCGATATCCAGCACCTCGTTGCGGGCGGGGCAGTGCCCGACCAGCAGGCAGTCACCCTTGTGCACGATCGCAGCGCCGGCGGCATTGGTCAGCGACATCAGGCTGGACGGATCCTGGCGCAGCGCGGCCATGAACTCCTCATCACCGGCCATGCGCCCCAGCAGCCGGACCAGCACCGAGCGGCGGTTGATGCGTTCTTCCACCGCACGGGCCCGTTCCTTCAGGGCAATCTGCAGCGAAACGATCTGGCCCATGAACTCACAGGCGGTGCGCACCGGGTAGGGCAGGCGCCGGGCATCCGCGCTGTGGCAGGACACCAGACCCCACAGCTGGCCTTCGTGGATCAGTGACACCGACATTGACGAGCCGGTGCCCATGTTGCGCATGTACTGCAGGTGCACCGGCGAGACGCTGCGCAGTACGGAAAGGCTCAGGTCGGTCGGCGCCGCATCGGCATGCTGCTCCGCGCGCACCAGCGGCACGGCGCTGTAGTTGGCATCGGCGATCAGGCGCACGCGGTTGCGGCGATACAGTTCGCGCGCCTGCGCTGGGATGTCCGACTCGGGGAAGCGGAGGTCGAGATAGGAGGGCAGTACCCCGTTGCCGTCCTCGGCTATGACGATGCCGTTCCAGCCGCTGTCGAACTGATAGACCAGGGTGCGGTCGAAGCCGGTCATCGCGCGCATGTGCTCGGCGGCGATCTGGCACAGCGCCTCGACCGTACTGGCGGTCTCGATGGCCACCATCAGCTGGCGGATGGCCGGATACAGGGCTTCCAGCGAAGCCGGCTGGCCCGCAATCGGTGATTCCAGCTCCAGCAGCAGAGCCTGCGCCGAGCGATGGGCCAGTATCTGGTGCCGCCCGTACCCCGGCAGTTCGATGGAGCCGATGTGCACCGAACTGTCCAAGGCCAGCTGGCCGACCGGCTCGATGCAGTCCGCCAAGACGCCCCCAAGCACGTCGGCCAGTGGCTGTCCCAGCGGGTCGCCGAACCGTTCAAGCAGGGCTGGTTCACTCACCGCGCGCTCGAGGACCTGCAGCGAGTGCGGGTCGACCACCAGCAGCACGCCGTACGGCTGGATGGCACCCGGCGTGTGGATGGGCTCACGCGCGCAGAGGTCCAGCGCGGCGTCCTGCGCGGTTTCAGCAGATGACATCAGCAGCAGCGCTCGCGGTTCGGGGCAGGTTGGCAGCGTCGGAATGCACGCCACGACGCACGTCTGAGTCGGAAGAAAAAGCCATCGCTACATGGTGAAGCAAAAACCGTGATTCGCATACCACTCTTTAATGTGAAGACTCAGGGCTGAAACGCTGAACAATTCAGCAAACTTCGGGTGAAGGCACAGCGCGCCTTCGCAGCAGCTGCATCGGCACTGCACGCGTGCTGCACGCGCGGCTGCATACAGTCAAGCCACTCCTTTCATGGTGACGCCGCGTGGACCTGCAGCCTTCCGTTCCTTCCTTTGATCGTCATCCTTCCTTCCCGCGTCGGCCGATGGCGGACAGTGCCCACTTCGAACTGCTCGACGTCAGTGCCCTGCAGGATCCCTGCAGCGGCCGCATCGTCCACCTCTATGCGCTGGTGGCGCGCTGCACGGCGTGCGAGACGGTGTTCAAGGCAGAGGAAGGCGCTGGCCTGGTCAGCACCTCGTCGGCCCGCGTGGTCCGCTGCCCATCCGGCTGTGGCCAGCAGTCGTTCACTGGCGCCGCGCTGCGGCAGTGGCGGGCGGCGGCCGTACCCGCCGCCTGAGCCCCGCTCACAGCACCGAAGGATTGAGCTGCCAGACCGCATGGTTGAGTGCGGTGGCGAAGCTGACCCAGGCCAGGTAGGGCAGCAGCAGCCACGCTGCCAGGGCCCTGCGACGGGCGAAGGCCAGCATCGTGGCTACGATCAGTACCAGCAACAGCAGGATGTCGGCGAACGCCGCACCGCCGAGCTTCCATGCGAAGAACAGCCAGCTCCACAGCACGTTGACGACCAGTTGCGCGACGTATAGTCCAAGCGCGACCCGATTGCTGCGCCAACCGCCCTGGCGCCAGACCAGCCAGGCGCTGAGGGCCATCAATATATATAAGAGTGTCCAGACCGGTCCAAACACATTGGCCGGCGGCGCCCAGCTGGGCTGGACCAGCTGCCCGTAGAACTGCGCGGCGGTGATCGAGGCGCGCGCGCCCAGTGCCGCTGCAGCGAGCGTAAGTGCCAGCCAACCCGCCAGGCCGAACAGCTGTCTTCTGTGATTCATCACTGATCCTCTCGAACATTTGCCATCGCACCCGGTCTACGCAGACCGGCGCGTGTTGGATGCAGGCCCCGCAACGCTCAGTCCGCGGTGCCGGCTGCGCCGTCTGCAGGCAGCAGGGCCGGGCGGCCGTCGAACCATTCGCGTGCGCCCGCCAGGTGCCATTGACGCCGCTTGCCTTTCATCTCGATGCCGGCACCCAGCAGTCCCCAGCGCAGATAGAGATCGCCGCGCTTGGTCTGCTCGAGCAGATCCAGCCGCGCCCGCAGGGACAGCCGCTCGTTCTCGGCTTCCAGGCCGTCGAGCACCAGATGGCCTGCCTGCCAGCGCAGGCGGGTGGTTGCGTTCACCTGCCCGGAATCGAGCAGGGACAGCGCCCAGCGCGGGTAGTCGCTACGCTCGGCGAACACCGCCAGCAGGGGTGCGGCATCGCTCATGGTCAGCGCGGCGCTGGCATCGACCCGGAACGGTGCCTGCGCATCGATGCGGCCCTGCCTGAACTGCACGCGTCCCTGCCAGGGTGTCTTGCGCTGCTGCTGGCCAACTTGCACGTTGCGCAGCTGCACCGACGTGCCCGACAGGTCGAAGTAGCGCTGCTTGAAGTCGGCGCGGCGCAAAGTGGCGTCGACCTGTGCATTGCCAAGCAGGTCGAGGCCGGCCACCTGCAGGCGCGCGCCGTTGCCGAGCAGGGTGGCGGTGCCATGGCCGACCCGGCCGTCGGTATCCAGTTCCACATCGCCGGTGAGCGTGCCGGTGCCACCCAGCAGCCGGGCCTGGCCTTTGCCCAGATAGCGGTTGTAGGCGGTCAGGTCGGGAATGGTGGCATTGCTGAAACGCAGGCGCGCACGCATGTCCTTGCGAAACTCACGCAGGCGGCCATCCCCACTGAGCACCAGCGACAGGTCGCGACCGTCGAACAAGGTGTCTCCTTTCTCACCGCCAGCGCGTGCATTGAAGCGCGGCACACGTACATCCAGCGTGGCGCGGGTAGGCGTACCCGCTGCCAGCTCGCCGTGTGCGCTGGCCGTACCGGTCATGCGCACGCCGGCCACCTCGGCCGTTGCCGCCGCTTCGGGGATGTCCACCGTACTGCCTGCCGCAAGCTCACCCGCTTTCAGCCGCAGGTCGGCCCGCACGGTGCCACCGCCGTCCAGCTGCACCCAGGGCTTGCGCAGAAACAGGGCGGGAATCCAGTCGAGCGAGGTGAAGATCCATTCGCCCTGCACCCGACCGGAGGTGCGCTCGATCAACTGGCCGGGCTCGCGGAAGGGGATTTTCCGCCCCGTGATGTTCAGGTCGGCATCGAGCGAGGCGCCCGTACCCTCGCGCGCCGGCAGGCGTGCCTGCAGCCGGATGTCCTGGGCGGCGTTCAACTGCAGGGCCAGCGTGCCGCGATCAGGGGCGCCGGCGCCAGCCTGCAGCGGCACCCGCCAGACGGCGCGACTGCCCGGCTGCAGGGTGCCGCGGTCGAGCGTGATGTCCGCCTGCAACTGGCCGGTACTGGGTGAGCTGGAAACCGCCAGCGTCCGCGCGTCGGTGTCCACCCGGATGCCGTGACTGCGCGCATCCACCTTCAGCGCGCCGTGGAGGATGTCGAACTTGGCGAGGCCGGGCGCCTGATCCCGGTAATGCCAGGGGTAGCCGAACGTTGCCTCGACCTTCATTGCGTCCAGCAACTGCACGCCGTCATAGCTGGCGATGGCATCGCTGAAGGCCACCTGCGAATCGTACAGTTCCGACGGGCCGCCACGCAGCTGCTTGCGGAAGCCGACGGTGCCCCGGCCCTGGCCGATGATCAGCAGCTTGCCGAAGCGGGCGTGCTGGATGGAATCACTGTGGATGGCGTCGAAGCGCAGCGTCCAGCCCTGGTTCCCGCGAGGGGGCGGCGGCACGACATCGTCGACACGGGTGACTTCGGCCGATACGCCACTGGCCTGCAGGTGCGGTACGCGCACTTCGCGGCGGAACAACGGCCACAACGCCAGGCGGGCGCTGGCGCGCTCGGCATGCAGCACATAGACCGTGTGGTTCACATGGCCGCGCATGTGCACGTTCCAGGCGATGACATGACCGGGCAGCAGGGTGATGGCCGGGCCGGTGCGCATCACGAACTTCTGCGGCTTGCGGTTGGTGGTCAGGTCGAACAGCGGCGTATTGAGGAAGATGTTGCCCGCCAGCAGATAGAGCGCGTAAACGCCGGCAACGCTCCAGGCCAGCAGCCGCCAGCGCCGCGGCCAGTGGGTGAAGCGTGCGGGAAATGCGGGCATTTGGGCTCATCAACGGGTGGGACGTACGTCACTATCCCGAACATGACTGCGTGATGATGTGAATGCCTGGCGATTTATCCTGCCTATAATCGTTGGCTACGTAGAGGAGCCCATGGCATGACTGCACAGGCTGGCAAGGACAGCACCACCGCTTACGACGCCCCGGACAAGGCGGCCTTCGACCCCACTTACACCTCCAGCGTGCACGAAGCGCGGCGGGCGACGCGCGACGGCAGCGTGACGGTCTCCGAGACCGGGGTGAAATCCAGCGGCGAACGCAAGCTCGCTGGCACGAAGTTCGCGGGACAGTTTGTCGACGCCAGCGCCGCCGTCACTGAAACGGTCGTCGATGGGCGTAACGAATTCCAGCTGGAGGTGGCCAATGCCACCCGCAGCCAGCTGAAGGCCGGCATCGTCGAAGGTACAGTGACCGCCGGTGGCCGTGGCCGCTACAAGGTGGCCCTGCCGCAGAACGACACCACCGATCCGCGCGAGGTCAGTCCACTGGACCCGACCACGATCCCGCGCGGTGGCAGCGTCATCCTCGATGGCCAGCAATTCACTGGCACGCAGATGGAAGCGCGTTTCCGCAACATGGCCGTCGAGAGCCAGCTGACCGAGGCGCAGGGCGCCAGCTATCGCGTCGATCGCCTCAGCGACGGCCGGGTGCGCGTCAGCACGGGCCCGAACGAGGCCGTGGAGGCCTTCAATGGCGTGGGCTTCTCGGCGGGCAAGTTCAGCGCTGTTGCCGGTCGCCAGGATGGACTGGGACAGTCGTCGGTGCGCAGTGCGACCTTCGATCTGGAGCAGGCCGATGGCCGCGCGGCCTACGCGCAGTTTGTCGAGACCGGGCGGATGCAGGCCGGCACGCCGGGCGTGCAGGACCTGGCCACCATCGAGCGGATCGGCATGAATTCGCAGACCCGCCTGAAGCTGGATTACAACGACAAGCTCGGCGTCGACCTGGCCGGCCAGCGCAATGCCGGCGATATCGTGCGCGTGCGCCGCGAGGATGGCAGCTACACCGAGCGGATGAACCTGGAGTACAGCGGCAACCTGCCGATGAGCCGCATCAGCGCCTACGGTACCGACGGCAAGGAAGACCTTGCGCAGCGCCGCTACGAATTCACCTTCGACCTGAAGGACAACCCCAACGGCGAGCAGATCGCCAGCCTGGCCAACAGTGCGCTGGCCGGGCGCGCCGGCAACGATGTGCGCGGGCCGTTGAAAGCCGGCGAAGTGAACACGCTGGTGCTGGACGAGGGCCAGATGCGCGGGTTGATGCAGCGCACCCAGGCGATGGTGAAGGACAACCCGATGATGGGCCCGGCCTGGCATCTGCTGGCCGAGGACGGACAGGGCAGGCCGCAGCAGGATGTCGATGCCTTTGCCGTGGCGCTGGCGCGCAACCAGGGTCATTCGGCCTATGGCATGGCCGAGCGCCTGTTCCACGTCGCCGCCGCCGGCGGCCAGGATCTGCAGAAGATCGACGCTACCGTGCGCGGTGACCACCTGCCGGGCCTGCCGCCGCCGTCGCCGCTGCTGCCGCAGCAGGACCCGCGCCATGCCAGCAGTCCGGACCACGCGATGTGGTGCCAGAGCCAGGGCGCGGTCGGCAGCCTGGACCAGGCCATGGGCCGCACCCCGGATGAAATGAGCGAGCGCCTGAGCATGGCCCTGCTGGTGGCGGCGCGGCACAAGGGCATGGAGCGTATCGATGAAGCCGTGCTCAGCGACGATGGCCGCTACGCGTTCGCGGTGCAGGGTGAGGCGCATGCGGCTGACCGGCAGATCGCCCGCACCGACACCGCGCAGGCCGTCGCCACGCCGGTGAGCGAGCAGGTGCGCGAGCTGCCCCAGCCTGCCGAGCGCAGCACGGAGCACGCACAGGCTCTGCAGCAGGAGCAGCAGGTGCAGGAGCAGGCCAGTCGAGCGATGGCGCGCTGAGTGGTGTGACGCCGAAACCGCCGCGAATTTCACATGGCGGAGACGTCTTCACAGTGCTTAATACGGTTCCTGACGAGTAGGGGGCTTGTCTATAAGGACGGCCCCCGGCGTTTCCAACTACCTGGACCGTACCCATGGCGGCTTTGCAGCAGCGCACCATCGATCTCATCCGTGAGCATCAGTCGACCCTGATCGCGCAGTGGCGTGACAACCTCAATGCCGCCGGCCAGAACGATGACAGCCGCATCGGTGCGCGCGACCTGGACATCCAGGTCAATGAATTCTGGCAGCTGCTGCTGCCCTCGCTGTCGGCCGCCGATGCAGGCAACCTGCACGGCGCCGAATGGCAGGCCATCCGCCATTTCCTCGAAGACCTGTCGCGCGACCGCGCGATCAAGGGCTTCACGTCCTCGGAGACGGCCACCTTCATCTTCTCGCTGAAGCGGCCGCTGTTCCAGCTGCTGCAGCAGCACCACAGTGGCGATCCGCAGGCGCTCGGCGAACAGCTGTGGTCGATCTCCGAGCTGCTGGACGTGCTCGGCCTGCACACGGTGAAAGCCTTCCAGCGCACCCGCGAGGATGTCATCCAGCGTCAGCAGGAAGAGATGCTGGAGCTGTCCACCCCGGTAGTGAAGCTGTGGGAAGGCGTGCTGGCACTGCCGATGATCGGCACGCTGGACTCGCAGCGTACCCAGGTGGTGATGGAATCGCTGCTGCAGCGGATCGTCGACACCGGCTCGGAAATCGCCATCATCGACATCACCGGCGTGCCCACCGTGGACACGCTGGTCGCCCAGCATCTGCTGAAGACCGTCACCGCCATCCGCCTGATGGGCGCCGACGCCATCATCAGCGGCGTGCGTCCGCAGATCGCGCAGACCATCGTGCACCTGGGCCTGGACCTGCAGGGCATCGTCACCAAGGCCAACCTGGCCGACGCCCTGGCGCTGGCCCTGAAGCGGAACGGCCTGACCGTCAGCCAGGCCAACCGCTGATGGACCGCATCCCGATCCTGCAGATGGGCGACCTGCTGCTGGTCACCATCCAGGTGGACATGCACGACCAGCTGGCGCTGAACCTGCAGGACGACCTCAGTGAGCGTATCCGCCGCACCTCCGCGCGCGGCGTGCTGATCGACATCTCCTCGCTGGACATCGTCGATTCGTTCATTGGCCGCATGATTGCCACCATTTCGGCGTTGTCGCGGGTGATGGATGCAACCACTGTGGTGGTGGGCATGCAGCCGGCCGTGGCCATCACCCTGGTCGAGCTGGGCCTGGACCTGAGCGGAGTGCGCACGGCACTGAACGTGGAGCGTGGCATGAAGCTGCTGCGCCAAAGTGATGAACTGCCATGACCGCACGCCAGGGGAGCTTGCCCGTGCGGGTCGAGCAGGACGTGGTGCTGGCCCGCCAGGCCGTGCGCCAGGCCGCCGTGGCCTGTGGCCTGCGCCTGGTCGACCAGACCAAGCTGGTGACCGCCGCCAGCGAACTCGCCCGTAACACCGTCATCTACGGCGGTGGCGGGCAGATGGACTGGCAGCTGCTGGAAGAGGGGCTGCGCCGTGGCGTGCGCCTGGTCTTCTCCGACCAGGGGCCGGGCATCGCCAACATCGAGCAGGCGCTGACCGACGGTTGGTCGTCGGGCAAGGGTATGGGCCTGGGCCTGTCCGGCTCACGGCGGCTGGTGGATGTCTTCGAACTGGACACTGCACCGGGGCGGGGCACGCGCATCACCATCACCAAATGGACGTGAATTTCTCCGGCCACGTCACCCGCGTCGTGGCCGTGGAGGAACCCACCCAGGTCGGGCAGGTGCGCCGCGAGGCGCTCGCACTGTCCGCACGGATCGGTTTCGATGAAACGGACAGTGGTCGGGTCGCGCTGGCCGCCAGCGAGTTGGCCAGCAACCTGCTGCGCCATGGCGGCGGTGGCAAGGTGTATCTCTCGGTCGTGCAAGGGTGCGACGCCCGCGGCGTCGAACTGTATACCGTGGACGCCGGTCCTGGCTTCGTGCTGTCGCAGGCATTGGTGGAAGGCTATTCCACCGGCGGCAGCCAAGGCCTGGGACTGGGCGCAGTAAAGCGCCAGGCGACGCTGCTCGACAGCTGGTCCGATGCGCGCGGCACGATCGTGGTGGCCCGCATCTACCCCGAACATACCGGCCCACGGGTTGATCTCGCCTACGGTGCCCTGCGCCTTGCGATGCGGGGCGAAGAGGCCTGCGGCGACGCCTGGCACCTGTCGGTGCGGGAAGGGCAGGCGGCGCTGACCATGATCGACGGCCTGGGCCACGGCCTGCCTGCCACCGATGCAGCGCAGGCAGGCACGCGTCGGGCCGCGGACGTGGGCGTGGAAGCGCCGAACCCGCTGATTGAAGCCCTGCACCGCGCCATGTCCAGCACCCGCGGCGGTGCGGTTGCCGTGGCGACTCTGCCGCTGGCCGGGGGCGAGCTGCAGTTCTCCGGCATCGGCAACATCAATGCCGGCATCGCTGATGCCACGGGCTACCGTGGCCTGGCCTCGATGCCAGGCATCGTAGGCGTGCAGTTCCGCAAGGCACAGGCATTCAACGTTCACGCCGCGCACGGCACGCTGCTGATCATGCACAGCGATGGCCTGCAGGGGCGCTGGCGGTTGCAGGACTATCCGGGCCTGGTCCATCGGCACCCGGCCTTGGTGGTGGCGGTGCTGCAACGGGATTTCGACCGCGGGCGTGACGATGCAAGCATCGTTGCCCTGCGCATGGGAGCGTGGTGATGGGGCAGGAACAGATGCAGGAAGAGAACACCCGGCTGGCGGCGGAAAACGCAGCCTTGCGCGCCGAACTGGAAGAAACCAACCAGGGCGTGCTGGCGCTGTATGCCGAGCTGGACCAGCAGGCGGTGCAGCTGCGCGAGGTCTCCGACCTGAAGAGCCGCTTCCTGTCTTACATGAGCCACGAATTCCGCACGCCGCTGGGCTCGATCCTGAGCATGACGCGGCTGCTGGAAGACGGGATGGATGGTCCGCTCAACGATGAGCAGCTGCGCCAGGTCCGCTTCGTCAGTGCCTCGGCATCGGAACTGCGCGAGATGGTGGACGACCTGCTGGACCTCGCCAAGATCGAGGCCGGGCGCATCACGATCTCGCCGGGCTGGTTCGACCTGATGGACCTGTTCGCCGCCCTGCGCGGCATGTTCAGGCCATTGGTGGACAGCAACCAGCGCATCGAGCTCGTGTTCGAGGATCCGCCGCCGCTGCCGATGCTCTACACCGACGACAAGAAGCTTGCGCAGATCCTGCGCAACTACATCTCCAACGCCATCAAATTCACGCCAGAAGGGCAGGTGGTGGTGTCGGCGGCGATGGAGAGCGATGCGGAGGTTCGCTTCACCGTGCGCGATACCGGCATCGGCATCGCCCCGGAGCTGCTGCCGGCGCTGTTCGAGGATTTCGTGCAGGTCGATTCGCCACTGCAGAAGCGCCTGCGAGGTACCGGCCTTGGCCTGTCGCTGTGCAAGCGGTTTGCCGAGCTGCTGGGCGGTCGGGTGGCGGTGGAAAGCCTGCCCGGCAGCGGCTCGGCCTTCCATGTAGTCTTGCCGGTAGCACTGAACGAGGCGACGGAGGACGCCCATGCCGCACTCTGACCGCGTATTGGTGGTCGATGACAACGCAGCCACGCGCTATTCGGTGCGGCGCGTGCTGGAGCATCATGGCTACAGCGTCAGCGAGGCGGCCACCGGACAGGAGGGGCTGGACCGGCTGGCCGACTCGGAGTTCGGCGCGGTGGTGCTGGACGTCAACCTGCCGGACATGAGTGGCTTCGACGTGGTGCGCCAGCTGCGCACCCAGCCACGCACCCAGCTGCTGCCGGTGGTACACGTCTCGGCCGCGTCCATCGCCACCGGCGACATGATCACCGGCTTGGACAACGGTGCCGATGGCTACCTGATCCATCCGGTGGACCCCGATGTGCTGCTGGCCACGCTGCGCAGCCTGCTGCGCGCGCGACGCGCCGAGGAAGCCCTGCGTGAAGCAGATGCGCGGTTCCAGGAGATCTTCAGCCAGGTCAATGCGCCCATTGCGGTGCTGGATGAGCAGCTGCAGATCCGCGAAAGCAATTCCGCGTTCGCCCGTCTGCTCAGCGAGGCCGATGCCAATGGCTCGCTGTTTGCCCTGCTGGGCAGCAACAAGGAATTCGTGCTGGACCTGCAGGACGCACTGGCCCGGCAGGAGCGTTGGCAGGGCGCGCTGTCGATCGCCAGCCGGCAGGGCGTGCGCAACACGCAATGGCGGCTGACGCCTGACCGCCGCACTGGCCATGGGCTGGTGGTGGTGGAGGACGTGACCGAGCACCATGTGCGCGCCCGCGAACAGCGTGCCGAACTGGAGACCGCCAACACCGAGCTTGCGCACCAGATCGCCGAGCGCAGCCGCACCGAAGCCGAGCTGCTGCAGGCGCAGAAGATGGATTCGCTGGGCCAGTTGACCGGCGGCATCGCGCATGACTTCAACAACCTGCTGACCACGATCATCTCCGGTCTCGACATGATCGAACTGGCCGTGTCGTCGTCGCGGCTTGAGAAGGTGCCGCAGTACAGCAGCATCGCTGCCGCGTCGGCCCAGCGCGCCGCCGCCTTGACCCAGCGCATGCTGGCGTTCGCCCGCAAGCAACCGCTGGATTCGCGCCCCTTCGACCTGGTGGCGCGCGCGCGCTCGCTGGAAGACCTGCTGCGCCGCTCGATCGGCGAGAACATCGAGCTGGAGTTCGAACTCGGCGAGGAACCGCTGGTTGCCGTCGCCGACGTCAACCAGTTCGAGAACGTGGTGCTGAACCTGGTCATCAACGCACGCGATGCCTTGGGCGGCCGTGGCCTGATCCGTCTGCGCGCCGAGGCCTGCGAAGTCCAGCGTGAGAACGAATTGACCTCGGGCCGCTATGTCAGCCTGAAGGTGATCGACAACGGGCCGGGCATTCCACCGGAACTGGTGGCGAAGGTCTTCGAGCCCTTTTTCACCACCAAGCCGCAGGGCGAGGGCACGGGCCTGGGCCTGTCGATGACCTATGGCTTCGCCCGGCAGTCGGGCGGACTGGCGCGCATTGCCAGCGAGCCCGGCGAAGGGACTGAGGTCGAGCTGCTGCTGCCCGCCGGTGAAGTGAAACATGCGGAAACGAGCGCCGAGCAGGTCGCGCCGCCGCGTGGCCAGTCCGAGCGCATCCTGCTGGTCGATGACACCGATTCGGTGCGGATGATGGTGGGTGAAATGCTGTCCGAAGCGGGTTACCAGGTGACGTTGGCGGCGGATGCGCGCCAGGCCCTGCGCCATCTGCGGCAGGACCCGGCCTTCGATCTGCTGCTGTCCGACGTCGGCCTGCCCGGCATGGACGGCCGCGAACTGGCCGATGCCGCGCGCGAGATCAATCCCGTGCTGCCGGTGCTGTTCATCACCGGCTACACCGAACGTGCTGCGGTGCGTGAGTCCTTCCTCGGTACCGGCATGAGTCTGCTGCCCAAGCCGTTCAGCCTGCTGGAGCTGATGGCCGCGGTGCGCGCCGCGCTGTAGAGCGGCAGGGTGACGGTGCTTTCGGCCAACCCGGCAAGGTGATGGGCTACCATCGCTTCTTCAGGGAGGCGGCATGGATGTCATCACACCAGGGTTTCTGATCGTCGCGGTCATCGCTGTGATCGTTGTGGGCTTCGTGTTTGGTGGCCGTCGCTTGAGCGCCAAGCCGCCATCGCGGATCTACCGATGCCGGAGCTGCGGATCTGCCGCGCGTCATGATACGCGGACGCTGGAGGCATGGCGCCGCGGGAAATCGGCCTTTTTCTGCCAATCCTGTCACCGGCAGTGGCTGCAGTCACAGCCGCCGCGACAGCGGGACAGGGAGTCGTCGTCCACCGGAGGCCGATCAGGGTGCCTGGGGGTCATCGGGCTGGTAGCGGCGTTGCCGCTGGGGTTGCTCTGGGCCTGGCTGCAGGCCTGACCTCACGGGCAGGCCTGCTCAATCCCTCAGCCCGGAAGCTCGCACTGCATCCTGCCGTCCACGTAGTACGGCTTGGGAACGTTCGGGTTCTCGCTGGTCTTTTCGAAGACCACCTCGAATGAGTCCGCCTTCGGCGTTCCCTTGCGCCCGGTGCAGGCGTCGTTGAGTTTCTTCTTGACCGCGGTGATGCCGGCATCGCGGTTGGCGCCGTCGGCGCTGTTGGTCAGGTTCACCGTTTCTGCCAGGGCGAGCGGGCTGATGGCCAGCAGGCCGGCGGTGACGATCAGGGTGTGCAGACGGGTCATGCATTCTCCTCGTGCGTTCCATTGCGGATGCGCCGCAGGCGTGCGGCGCGCACACAGGATAGGGAAGGCCGGTTAAGGCACCGTGCTCGGCCTGTGCTCGTGTCAGGCTGCGACCGATTGTCGCTCCAATGGTAGTGGGAACCATTCGCATCTGCTATGATTTAACGCGTCCTTAACCAGAGCCGCTGCCGCCGCCCCCAGGCGCGCCTCCCAGAAGCAGGTCCCCCATGTCCAACGCCCGTTCCCTTTCCCGCGAGCCGATGCGCTCGCTGCTGTCTGTGTCCGTTGCCACGCTGCTGGCATTGCCGCTGGCCGCGCAGGCCCAGTCGGCGATGCCCGATGGCGCCACGCCCACCGATCTGGACGCGGTGCACGTCAACGCCTACCGCACCATCACCCACACCTCCGGCGCGACAAAGACCGATACCCCGGTGGCCGAGATGGCCAAGTCGGTGTCGGTCATCGCACGTGAGGAACTGGACGCGCGCGGCGTGCAGAACCTCAACGAGGCCATGCGCTATGTGGCCGGCGTTTCGCTGGAAAGCACCGGCATCGACAACCGTGTCGACGACTTCCGCATCCGCGGCTTCGATGCCGGCAGCTGGAGCAACAACGTCACCGTCGATGGCATGCGCGCGCCGCAGGGCGGGCAGTGGAACCGCACGATGGTCGACAGCTGGAACCTGGACCGCGTGGAAGTGCTCAAGGGCCCCTCGGCGGTGATGTATGGCCAGGTGGCTCCGGGCGGCATGGTCAACCAGGTCAGCAAGACGCCCACCCCGGACCAGCAGCAGGTGCTGCAGCTGGGCGTGGATGGCAACGGCCAGTACAGCACCGCCTTCGATGTCGGCGCGGGCAGCGATGACAAGCGCCACCTGGCCCGCCTGGTCGGCCTGTACCGTGACGGCGACACCCAGATCAAGCACACCGACCAGGAGCACTGGTTCCTGGCGCCCAGCTACACCTTCCAGATGGCCGAGCGCACGCGCCTGACCCTGCTGGGCCTGTACCAGCGCGACGATGGTGGTTCGACCTACCAGTTCCTGCCGATGGCCGGCACTCTGGTGGCCACGCCCTATGGGCACATGAAGAACAGCACCTTCATCGGCGAGCCGACCTGGAACACCTACGACCGTACGATCTGGTCGGGCGGCTGGCTGTTCGAGCACGCCTTCAACGAGCACTGGACGCTGAGCCAGAGCGCGCGCCGGTTGAACGTGGAATCGACCTTCCGCAGCGTGGTGACCAATGGCGCGTTGAATGCCGATGGCCGCACGCAGAAGCGCCGCGCGACCTGGGGCGAGGGCGATTCGCGCGGCGATACTGCCGATACCCGCCTGACCGGCAAGTTCAGCACCGGCGCCGCCGAGCACACCCTGCTGCTGGGCGTGGACTGGCAGAAGGCCGACTGGTCCGCCGCGCGTGGCGCGATGGGAACCGCGACCGATACGCCCACCGCGATCGACATCTTCAACCCGGTCTACAGCGGCTACATCCCGGCCACGACCTCGATCGGCTATTCCGGTGGCATCAACCGACAGACCGGTGCCTACCTGCAGGACCAGATCGCGCTGGACAAGTGGCGCTTCACCGTCGGTGGCCGCTACGACTGGACCAAGGATGACACCTGGACCCAGGCCTACACCGTGGCTACCGACCGCTATGGCGCACGCACGCCGAGCCACATCAAGAACGATGCCTTCAGCGGCAACGCCGGCATCCTGTACGTGGCCGACAACGGCCTGACCCCGTACCTGAGCTATGCCGAATCGTTCCAGCCGGCCGGCAGCACGGCCACGCAGTCCTTCGAGCGCACGGCGTTCGATCCGATCACCGGCAAGCAGTGGGAAGTGGGCCTGAAGTACCAGCCGGCCAGCTTCGATGGCCTGATCACCGTATCGGCGTACGACCTGCGGCAGCAGAACGTGCTGACCGACGACCCGGACAGCAGCCACAACACCTGCGGCACCACCGGCACCAGCCAGTGCCAGGTGCAGGATGGCGAGGGCCGCGTGCGCGGTGTCGAACTGGAAGGCCGCGTCACCCCGCTGCCGGGCTTCAGCGTGATCGGTGCCGCCTCGTGGATGGAATCGGAAGTGACCCGCAGCAGCAACGGCTACGCCGGCAACGAGCTGGCGATGGTGCCGGACTGGACCACCTCGCTGTGGGGCGACTACACCTTCCAGGGCGGTGCACTGGAAGGCCTGAGCCTGGCGGCGGGCATGCGCTACAACGGCAAGAGCTACGGCGACAGCGCCAACCTGTACCGCATTCCGTCGTACACCCTGTGGGATGCCGCCATCCGCTATGACATCGGCCTGTACGGCGCGGTGGGGACACAGCTGTCGTTGAACCTGAGCAACCTGGCCGACAAGCGTTTCGTGTCGACCTGCACCGGCGTGTCCTCGTGCTACTACGGCACTGGCCGCACGGTGACGGCGACGGCGAGGCTCACCTGGTAATGCCCACCTGGTGAAGCAGACCGGGTGATGCAGGACTGCCGCCGCACCCGGACGGGGCGGCGGCAGCGCCGATCACGCCGCAGCGTTGGCGGCGTAGGCGGCCAGCACGGCCGGTAGCTCGTGCATGGATTCGAAGATCACATGCGCGCCGGCTGCACGCAGGGCCTCGGGCGTGCTGTGGTACTGGCCGCCCGGGCTGTAGCCGAACACCGTGGCACCCGCGGCCACGCCTGCGGTGGCACCGGTCACGGTGTCTTCGATGACCGCGCAGCGGGTCGGGTCCACGCCCAGTGCTGCGGCGGCTGCAAGGTACACATCCGGGTGCGGCTTGGTGCGCGGCTGGTCCTGGCCGCTGAAGATCTGCCCGGCGAAGGCATCGAGGATGCCGATCTTGCCCAGCTGCAGGCGGACTTTCAGCAGGTCGGCGCCCGAGGCGCAGGCAATCCTGCCGCGGGTGGCGGCCTGGATTGCACGCACGGCGGCCGGGGCGCCGGGAATTTCAGTGAGGTCACGCTCAAGCGCCACGTTGCGCTGGCGGCGGAATTCATCCAGCCATTCATCGGTGAAGGGCTTGCCGGTACGCTCCTCGATCAGGCCGGCCAGGCCGGCTACGGATTTGCCGAGGAAGATCTCGCCGGCCTGCTGCTGGGTCAGCGGCCAGCCGCGCTCGCTCAGCATTTCCGACAGCACGCGGGCGACCAGCGGCTCGGAATCGACGAGGACGCCGTCGCAGTCGAACAGCACGGCATCGAAGGGGAAGGGGGACATCAGGAACTCCTTGCAACAACCAACGGGGGAAGCTGCGCGCTATTTTCCCACAGGGCGGGGGCGGGCACCCCGCGCCTCGATGAACGACGCGATCCGCTGCAGCGTCTCCGGGGTGCCGGCGGTGTAGACGATCATCGACAGGTCCGGGCGCGCTTCCACGGCAAAGGTCGAGAAGTCCAGCTCCAGCAGGCCCAGCTCCGGGTGCTTGAGCCGCTTGCTGCCGTCGCCCTCGCTGGCCACATCGTTGCTGCGCCAGAGCGCGGCGAACTCTGGGCTGCTCGCTGAAAGCTCGGCGGCCAGCTCGGCCACTTCGGTCTCGGCACCGGCACGGATGGCGTCGGCTCGCAGCGACGCCACCACGAAGCGGGCGACGCTGCTCCAGTCGTCCTGCGCCGCACGCACCCGGCTGTTGCTGAAGATGAAGCGCAGGATGTTGCGCTCGCGGGCCGGCACCTGCGCGTAGTCGGTCAGCAGGACGGTGGCGGCGTGGTTCCAGGCGACCACGTCCCAGGTCGGGGTGCGGATCAGTGCCGGGCTGTAGGGCAGGGCGTCCAGCACCCGCTGCAGGCGCGGCGAGATGCTGTCGCCGCTGCGGTACTTCACTTCCGGCGGGCGGCCCAGCCCCAGCATGTACACGTGTTCGCGCTCGGCGTCGGTCAGCCGCAGTGCGGCGGCGATGCGGTCCAGCACCTCGGCGGACGGCGCGCCGCCACGGCCCTGTTCCAGCCAGGTGTACCAGGTCGGGCTGATGCTGGCGCGCTGCGCGACCTCTTCGCGGCGCAGGCCGGGGGTGCGCCGGCGACCGGTATCGAAGCCGAAACTGGCTGGATCCAGCCGCGCGCGACGGCTCTTGAGGAATTCGCCAAGCGAATGCTGGTTCATGCCGGTGACCGCCTGCCTGTCAGTGGCTATACCTGTATAACGTCACTACTTTAACAGGATGCGGCGAACGGGATACTGGGCCTACTTTCCAGTGGAGGCAGACCTCATGCGTGTATTCCTGACCGGTGCCACCGGCTTCATCGGCAGTCGCGTACTTCAACAGCTGCAGGCTTCCGGCCACCAGGTCATCGGCCTGACCCGATCGGAGGCGGGTGCGGAGGCATTGCGTGCAGCGGGTGCCGACGTGCAGCGCGGCGAACTGGGCGACCTCGCCAGCCTGCGCGCCGGTGCCGAGTCGGCCGATGCGGTGATCCACACCGCCTTCGACCACGATTTCAGCCGCTTTGCGGCCAACTGCGAACAGGATGCCGCGGTGATCGGCGCAATGGGCGAGGTGCTCAAGGGTTCGGCGCGACCGTTGTTGATTACCTCCGGCGTCGGCATGGGTGAAGCCGCGCCCGGCGAACCGGCGCTGGAAACCGTGTTCAATCCCGGCCATGGCAACCCGCGCATCGCCTCCGAACGTGCAGGCAACACGCTGCTGGAGGCTGGCGTGGACGTGCGGGTGATGCGCCTGCCGCAGGTGCACGATACCGTCCGCCAAGGGCTGATCAGCTATTTCATCGATATTTCCCGGCAGCAGGGGGTCGCCGCCTATGTGGGCGAAGGCGCAAACCGCTGGTCGGCGGCGCATGTAGACGACGTCGCCCGTGCATACTGCCTGGCGCTGGAACGCGGTCACGCCGGTGAGCGTTACCACGCGGTGGCCGAGGAAGGCATCAGTGCGCGCCGCATCGCTGAAGTGGTGGCGACGGGGCTGGACGTGCCGGTGCGCAGCATCACGCAGGAAGAAGCAGCTGAGATATTTGGCTGGTTCGCGCTGTTCGCCGGGATGGACCTGCCTGCATCGAGTGCGCTGACCCAGCAACGCCTGGGGTGGCAGCCGGGTGGCCCGACGCTGCTGCAGGATCTGCAGGCGATGGATTACCGCGCAGGGCGCTGACAGGGGGTGAATGGCCGTGCACCGCGCGTGCATCTGGCCGCGCGGATACTGGCACCCCTTGAATCGTGCATTGGGCCAGCCGGGGCCTCCGCCATGCCACGTCGGAAAACGCTGCGCATCGCCACCTTCAACGTCAACGGGATCGGCCCGCGCCTGCCGCAGCTGCTGGCATGGTTGGACCGTGAAGCACCAGACGTGGTCGCCCTGCAGGAGCTGAAGGCCACGGATGCAGCGTTTCCGGCAGCGGAGCTGGAGCAGGCGGGCTATGGCGCGATCTGGTGCGGCGAAGCGCGCTGGAACGGTGTCGCAGTGCTCGCGCGCGACGCGATGCCGATCGAAAGCCGTCGCCGGTTGCCGGGTGATCCCAAGGACAGCCAGAGCCGTTATCTGGAAGCAGCCGTGCATGGCATCGTCGTGGGCGCACTTTACCTGCCCAACGGCAACCCGCAGCCCGGCCCGAAATTCGATTACAAGCTGCGCTGGATGCAGCGCCTGCTGGACCATGCCCACTCGCTGGTCGACCTTCCACACCCGGCGGTGCTGATGGGCGACTTCAATGTCATCCCCACTGAGCTGGATGTGTATGACCCCAAGGCGTGGAAACGTGACGCGCTGTTCCAACCCCAGGTCCGCGACGCGTTCGAGCGATTGCTGGCGCAGGGCTGGACCGATGCGCTGCGAAAGGTGCACGGCGAGAAGATCATCTACACGTTCTGGGATTACTTCCGCCAGCATGCCGAGCGCGACCGCGGGCTGCGCATCGATCACCTGCTGCTCAATCCGGTGCTTGCGTCGCGGCTGAAGGATGCCGGGGTCGATCGCTGGGTGCGCCTGCAGGACAAGGCCAGCGATCACGCGCCGACCTGGATCACAGTCAGCAGCTGAATGCTTCATCGTGACGTTGGGCAGCGGCCGTGACGATGCCTATCCACGGCAATCATCCAGCGGATACATCGGCAAGACAGCAACGTGACCGGGGAAGGCCTACGTTCCAGTTCTGTCCCCTGCGACGTTCACGAAATGCTTGCTCCCGTCCTGCCCCCCCCGTTGTCCAACCTTGCCAGGCAGCGCCTGTTGCAGGTGCCTGATCTTCCGCTTCCGGGCCAGGGCCGCACCCTTGAACGCTGGCGTGCACTGGCAGCACTGGGTCATGAAGACCTGTGCCTGGCCAAAGTGCTGGAAGCCCATCACGATGCGATCGCGATCCTGCACGAATTGCGCGTGCCCGTGCCTTCAGAACAACTTCTGGCGGTGTGGGCGGCAGATGGCCCGGCCTGCACGCTGCGGGCGGAGCACGACGGCCGGCTGCGCGGCGACAAGCCGTGGTGCTCGGGAAGCAATCTGGTCGACACCGCGCTGGTGACCGTGCGCGGCGAGGCGGGCGTGCAGCTTTACAAGGTGGACGCATCGCAGTGGCACTGCATGGATGGCGAGCCGTGGCCGGCCGCTGGGATGGCCGGTGTGCCGTCCACCACGGTGCGCTTTGATGGCGCAGAGGCCGAAGTGGTTGGTCCGATCAATGGCTATCTCGAACGACCGGGCTTCTGGCACGGCGGCGCCGGCATCGCGGCGGTATGGTTCGGTGCGGCGACAGCGCTGGCCGAGCGCATGCAGCACGGCTGCAGCGAGGGCCTGCGCGCGCGGTTGCTGGGCAAGGTCGATCTGGCGTTGGCACCGGCAGCCGCGCTGCTGCGCGAACTGGCCATGGCCATCGACGCAGCACCGCAGTTGACCCATCGGGTGCAGGTAGTGCGCGTACGCAGCGTCGTCGAGCGCGCCGCCACCCAGGTGCTTGATCTGGCCGGCCGCGCGCTTGGCCCCGCGCCGATGTGCATGGAAGATGCCCATGCACGGCGCTGGGCGGATCTGACGGTGTTCATGCGCCAGAGTCACGCCGACAAGGATTGGCAATGGCTGGGTGAGCAGTGCGCCCGACAGGTGATGCCATGGTCGCTGTAGCCACCATTCACGGCCAGGGTTCGGAGGAGCGTGCGTGGGAACACTGCGACTGGCTCTGGCAACAACCTGAAACCGCGCTTGCTGACCTGTGTGCAGGCGTTTGCCGGCTCGTAGTGGTCGCGCCGCACCCGGATGACGAGGTGCTCGCGTGTGGCGGGCTGCTCTGTGCGGCCGCAGGCATCGGCCTGGAAGTACAGGTCGTTGCGGTGACCGACGGTGAGGCCTGCTACCCGGGCGAGCGCTGGTGGACGCCGCAGCGCCTGCGCCAGGCACGCCGTGAAGAGCTGCGCGATGCGCTGGGTGCGCTGTCCATTGATGCCGGCGCCATTGTCCATCTTGGCATTGCCGATGGGGGCGTCACCGACCACGAAGCCGGCCTCGAAGACTGGCTGTGGCAGACCCTGCGCGAAGACGACCTGGTGCTGGCACCGTGGCGCTTCGATGGCCATCCCGATCACGAAGCGGCCGGCCGCGCCGCCTGGCGTGCGGCCCGGGCGGTCGGCTGCAGACGTCTTGAATACCCCGTCTGGGGCTGGCACTGGCTGGACCCCGGTTGCGCCCACATGGCGTGGGAGCAGCCGAAGCTGCTCGACATTTCCGCCGTCGCCGCGCACAAGCGCGAAGCGATCGCACAGTTCCGCACCCAGACCGGCGATGTCTCGCGGCTGCACGCCGAGCCCATCCTGCCGGCCCACGTACTTACCCGCTTCTACCGCAACCACGAGGTTTACTTCGCATGAGCGCCCAGCCGTACTTCGATGACCTGCATGCCAACGATGACCCGTTCGGCTACCGCACCCGCTGGTACGAAGAGCGCAAGCGCGACCTGCTGATGGCCAGTCTGACCCAGCCCACCTTCCAGCGCGGCTGGGAGCTGGGCTGCTCCAACGGGGTGCTTACCGAGCGCCTGGCCGGCCGCTGCGAGCGCCTGCTGGCTACCGACATCAGTCCGCGCGCCGCCTTCCAGGCGCGTCGTGGGCTGGCCCATCTGCCGCATGTGCAGGTGCATTGCGCGCAGCACCCGCAGCAGTGGCCGGCCGGTCGCTTCGATCTGATCGTGTGTGGCGAGATGGGCTACTACCTGGGCCCGGAAGCGCTGGTCGAACTGCGCGATGGGTTGCATGCCGCGATGAAGGACGACGGACTACTGGTCGCCTGCCATTGGCTGCCGTCATTCCCGGGCCGGGCCAGTCGCAGCGCGCTGGTCCACGAGCGGCTCGGGCATGGCCTGCAGGAGGCGTTCTGCTACCGCGACAGCGATTTCATCCTGCAGGGCTGGACGCGCAGGCCGCTCTCCCTGGCCAGCAACGAGGGCCTGAGATGATCGGCGTGCTGGTGCCGGCGCACAACGAGGCCGAGCACCTGGCGGCGTGCCTGCGCTCGCTGGCCATCGCTGCAGCGCATCCGGGGCTGGCAGGCGAACCGGTGCAGATCATCGTCGCGCTGGATGCGTGCACGGACGGTAGCGCCGAGATCTGCGCGCAGATGGCCACCGAGGTCCTGAGGCTGCAGGCGCGTTGCGTAGGCGCTGCGCGCGCGGCCGCGGCGGCCGTGCTGGTCGAGCGCGGCGCCGCATGGCTGGCCAGCACCGATGCAGACAGCGAGGTCCCGCCCGACTGGCTGGTGGCCCAGCGTGGCGCAGGCACCGACGTGTTCTGTGGCGTCGTCGATCTCGGCCCTCGGGCGCCGCAGCAGGCGTGGCTGCGCAGCAGCTTCCAGCGCAGTGAACGCTGGGGTGAGGGGCATGGTCGCGTGCATGGGGCCAACCTCGGGGTCTCGGTCACGGCCTACCGACGGGCGGGCGGCTTCGCGGCCAAGCGGTGCTCCGAAGATGTGGACCTGGTGTGTCGATTGGAAGCGACGGGTGCGTCGATCCGCTGGGCCAGCGCACCCGTAGTGACCACCAGTGCCCGGTTGTCAGGCCGCGCCGTCGGTGGCTTCGCCGATTATCTCGCCCGCCTGGCCGCCGCTGAGGCTTTGACGTCACCTCAGCTTTCCCTTGCGAACTGACAGAAAATTGCAACTCCGCTGCGGGCGATAAGTCACCTCATTCCATCGGGCAGGGCAGGGCAACAGCTGTCTGCCTCACCAGCGCGTGCTGGGTTGCGCAGCAGGGGATGCCCTGCGGCGGGTGAGCAGCAGGTCACAGGGTCACAGCGCCACCAGAGATGGTAAGCAGCGCGCCCGACGTATAGCTGGCACTGTCCGCTGCCAGCATCACATAGGCAGATGCAAGCTCGGCGGGCTGGCCAGGGCGGCCGAACGGGGTCTGGCTGCCGAAGCTCTCAACCTCGTCTGCGGCCATCCCAGCAGGAATGAACGGCGTCCAGATCGGGCCCGGGAGGACCGCGTTGACCCGGATGCCTTTCTCGGCCAGCAGGCCCGCCAGGCCGATGGTGAGATTGGCGACGGCGCCCTTGGTGGTGGAGTACGGCAGGATGTTCGGCGTCGGCTTCTTCGAGTTCACCGATGCGGTGTTGATGACCGAGCCGCCGTCCTTCAGGTGCGGAACGCTGAGGCGAGTCAGGTTGAACAGCGCATGGACATTGGTATCGAACGTCTTGCGCCAGTCGTCCATCGTGATTTCGTCAAACGACTCGTAGTAGCGCTGGTAGGCGGCGTTGTTGACGAGGATGTCCAGGCCGCCCAGCTCATGCACCACGCGCTGGATCAACTGCTCGGCCTGCGCCTCGTCACTGATATCGCAGGGGACCAGAACCGCCTTCTGGCCGGCCTCCTGAATGAGCTTGCCGATGGCGGCAGCATCGTCCTTTTCGCTCTCCAGGAAGGCGATCGCCACATCCGCACCTTCGCGTGCATAGGCGATGGCCACGGCTGCGCCGATGCCGCTGTCGCCACCGGTGATGAGTGCTTTCTTGCCCTCAAGCTGGCGGTGACCCTTGTAGCTCTGTTCACCGTGGTCCGGTTTCGGGTCAAGTTTGCTGGTCTTGCCAGGGAAGGACTGCTGCTGCGCCTTGAATGGCGGCTTCGGGTAGTTGGGGACTGGCATGCGTGCGTCCTGTGTGGGGGAAGAGAGCTGCCAGTGTGGGCACCCCGCAGTAAACGCCGTGGCCCAGCAATGTCGGCACGGCGTGCACGGCGTGGGTCACAGCGGGTGCGCGATGGTGGTCATGATGCTGTTCGCCGCCTGGCGCGAGTCCAGGCGCGTGTGCTGCACCACCACGGGCACGTCGGACTCGATGACGCAGGAGAAGCCAACGCCCAGCGGCACAGGGGCCGGTTCCTGCAGGTCGTTGAACCGTTTGTGGCAGGTGCGCTGGGCAGCAACGGTGAAGGTGTAGGGACCCTGCGGCGCTCGATCCTCGAAGTACAGCATCAGCCTGATCCGGGCATCGGTGCTGCCGGCATTGAGGATGCAGCACGTCTCGTGACTCTGCAGCTCGGGCTCAGGCCCGTTGCTCCAACCGGGAATGTAGCCCTCGGCAATGGCCCAGCGCGTGCGCCCGAGGGCGCCGGGGTTATCCTGCGTCATGGTCTCTCTCCTTACGGGGGTCCACCAGAGTGGTCGAGGCGACCGCGTCGAGGGCGTGCATGGCAGGTGTCCACGGCATCAACATGAAGCGTTCAGTGGCGTGCGCCGCTACGCGTTGGCCGTCCTGCGGCGCTTGCCTATCATGCATCGCTGGTTCCACTGCACCTGACTGCTGCCCTTCATGCCTTCCAATGCGCAGGCCGCGCGACGTTCCGCCCGCGCCGCTGGGTATGTGTTTCCCGAGCATCTGCGCGAGCAGGCGCAGGCGCTCCCTGCACAACCGGGCGTCTATACGTTCCATGGCCGCGAGGGCGGCCTGCCGCTCTACATCGGCAAGAGCATCAACCTGCGCACGCGGGTGATGGACCATCTGCGGACGGCTGAGGAGGCTGCGATGCTGCGTCAGTCAGAGCGCATCAGTCATCTGCCGATGGCGGGCGATTTGGGCGCGCAGCTGCTGGAGGCGGCGATGGTGAAAGAACAGCGCCCGCTGTACAACCGGCTGCTGCGGCGGTTGCCGCGTCAGTTCAGCCTGCGTCTGTACCGGGGCGAGATCAGCGTGGTGAACTCGTCAGAGGTGGATCTGACGTCCACGCCGATGTTGTACGGTATCTATTCAAGTGCCCGCGCCGCGCGTGAATCGCTGCGCCGCGTGGCGGATGAGAATCGGCTCTGCTATTCGCTGCTGGACCTGGAGCGGCTTCCCTCTGGACGCCCGTGCTTCCGCTCGATGCTGCGCCAGTGTGCCGGTGCCTGCTGCGGCGGCGAGAGCCTTGCCGAGCATCAACAGCGGCTGGCCGATGCGCTCATGCTGCTGGAGATTGCCGAATGGCCCTATGCAGGTCCGGTGGCCATTGAGGAACGCGGCGAAGTGATGCGGCAGTTCCACGTTGTGGATGGATGGTTCTATCACGGCAGCGCGAAGACCTTGGCCGCTGCCCGGCGCGTGCGTCGGAGTGATCCGGTGTTCGACCGCGACGCGTACCGCATTCTTCGCAAGGGACTGTCGTTGGGCCAATGGGCCCTGCATCCGCTGTAACAGGCCGCACAGGCGGAGTCACGCAGCGTGGACGACCTGTTCTGTATCCCTCCGGGCAGGCCATGCAGGGAGAAGACCGTGACCGATCTGTTCGAGCTGGGCATGCCGTGGTTCGAGTTCGTA
>JAAIGF010131093.1_pt1 | contig 49850 bp, 40 predicted proteins | sample 6487441 | NCBI WGS metagenome assembly JAAIGF01 (sample SAMN13974129, study PRJNA590717) | phyllosphere metagenome | biome: pepper field; feature: multiple bacterial spot infested pepper fields; material: pepper leaves; isolation source: leaves from pepper fields | host: Capsicum annuum ...
AGGAAGACCAGAAGCACCCAGACCCAGATCGGGGTCTGCGCAAGCAGTTGCGAAAGCATGAGCGGAAATCCTTGTGCGCGGGAGGCCGGTCAGTCATTGCCGACCCGTGCTGATGATTCTGGCGATGTCACGCCTTGCGACAAGTGACACCTGTCAGCTTGTGCAGGTGCAGACGCGATGCCCGCACCGGCGCGCGTTGCCGGGCCGCGCCCGCCGCTACGCTCAGCCGGCGAAGTCGCGCAGTATCTCGCCGACGCCACCGGGGGAAATCTCAAACCCCAGCGAGGTTCCGGGATTGACCACCACGCCGTACCCGGCCGGCACCCGGTGCAGCACGTCGATCATCGGCCAGCGCAACTGGTGCGGCGCCTGCTGGGCGTGGACACCCACGCGCGCGGGGTCGGTGAAGACGGCCACGTGCAGTGTGCCCTGCTTGTCGAACAGCAACGGATCAAAGCCAGTGCCGTCGGGCGTGACCAGGCTGCCGGTGAGCAGCACGACCTCCGAGGCGACGAAGGCCTGCATGAAGGCCTTGATCGGCAGTTCGCCTGCCATGGCCTTGCCCAGCAGGATTTCCAGCGGGGTTTGCGGCGGCAGTTCATTCATCAGGCAGGTCCAGGCGGGGGGCGGCGCGCCATTCTACCTGCGCAGGGCGATCCCATGACCCGGCCGGCGGCGGGACCGGTGACGACCCACGGTCGTCACCGGCCAGACCGGCTACAACAGGCCCTCAGCGGCCCAGCCGGGCGTCGCGGGCGCGCTGGTCCTGCATGGCCGCATCCAGTTGGCGCTGCAATGCAGGCTGCTTCACCGGCGCATCGAGCACGAACACCTTCACCCCGTGCGCCGGCACCTCCGTCTCCAGCTGGTTGCGCACCTGCTGGCTGCCGCCATCAAGGGCGTCATGCCAGCGGCCGGCCTGCAGATAACGCTGCACGCGCATCCGGGCCGGCGCATCCCCCTTGTTCAACAGCACCAGCGCGGTCTGCTGGATATCACCGTGCTGCAGAACGCGCAGAAACACCGCCTGGTCGCCCTGCAGGCGTTCATTGACCTGCAGACCGCGCTGCAGCGCAGGGGTGCGCTGACGCAGCGTGGCAATGCGCTTGAGCGGGCCGAAGATCGGGCTGGTCGGGGCGGCGTCCACACGCTGCTGGCCGAAGTAGGCGCGGTTGCCGGCATGCTCGGCGCGCCCGCGCATGAAGCCGGTCTCCGAGCCGTAGTAAAGCACCGGAATGCCGCGTGCGGTGAACAGCCAGTTATGCGCGTCGATGAAGCCGGCATCGCTGGCCTGCAGGCGCGGCATGTCGTGGTTGTCGTAGAAGCTCATCAGCTCGTACGGGTTGGCATAGGGCCCGCCCTGCAGGTGCAGCGGTTCGCCCAGCGTTTCAAAGCCCTTGCCGGCCGTGCCGAACACCTGTTCCAGCGCGCCGCGCAGCGGGAAGTCGAGCACGCTGACGTTGGCATTGGCCGGCCAGGTATGTTCAGCGATGGTGCCCGCGTCGTAGTCGAAGGCCTCGCCGAACATGAACATGCCCGGATGCTCAGCGCGCATGCGGCGCACAAACTCATGCCACCAGCGGTGCGGCATCCAGCCGATGGTGTCGATGCGCAGCGCGTCCACGCCCTGCCCGGCCCACTGCAGGTACGCCCCGACCAGGTACTCCATCACCGCTGGATTGTCCTGGTTGAAGTCGCCCAGCTCGGCCAGGTTGCCGTCGAAGATCGAGCCGTCCTTGCCATCCACCGGGCCCACGTTGTTGTAGAACGCGTGCAGCGGGTTGTGCTGGGGGTCGAGCTGCTGCGGTGGCAGGTTCTGGTGGTCGGCCAGCAGACGCCCCTGCGCGTCGAACACCTGGCCAAACTGCGGCTGCGCCTGCGGCATGGTCCAGGCCGGCGAGCCATGGTTGCCGACGATATCCAGCACCACCTTCAACCCGGCTGCGTGCAGGCCAGCGGTGAGATCGGCAAACTGCAGGTCCTCGCTGGGCAGGTGCTCGTCGACCTTGTAGAAATTGACGCCCCAGTAGCCGTGGTAGCCGGTCTTGCCGCGGTCGGTCAGCGTGCTGGTGCAGCTGATTGCGCGGCTGCCGGTGAACGCCTGGTCGGGGTTGTCGACGATCGGCGTGATCCACACCGCGCCGAAGCCGAGCTCGCGCATGTAGGCGGCGTTGTCGAGCACGCCGCGGAAGTCGCCGCCGAGGTAGCCGATGTTGCCGTCCACCTTGTCCGGGCATGGCACCGGGATATCGAAGGTGGGGTGCGCGCCGCCCTGGTCACGATGGTCATTGCGCGTGTCGCCGTTGACGAAACGATCGGTGACCACGAAATACACCGCATCGCTGGCGAACGGCTCGCGCGTGCCGATGTACTCGGCGCGCTCGGCGGCCAGCGCGGGCGTAGCCAGCAACGCGAAGGAGACACTTACAGCCAGGCACGCACGCATCACACCACCTCCGGTCGGGACGGAACCCGCAGCACGCACAGCCCGGCCAGCAGCAGGCTGCAGCCGCCCAGCACCAGCACGTGCATCGGCTGGCCGCCCAGCCAGACGCGCAGGGCAAAGCCAAGCGCGCTGGCGGCCACCAGCTGCGGGATCACGATGAAGAAATTGAAGATGCCCATGTACACGCCCATCTTGCGTGCAGGCACGCTGTCTGAAAGCAGCGCATAAGGCAGTGACAGGATCGAGGCCCAGGCGAAGCCCACTCCCAGCATCGACAGCAGCAGCCAGCGTGGATCATCGATGAACATCATCGAGATCAGCCCCGCGCCGCCCAGCCACAGGTTGACCAGGTGGCTCCAGCGCAGGCCGATGGCACGCACCAGCACCGGGATGAGCAGGGCGGCCAGCGCGGCAAAGCCGTTGTAGGCGCCAAACAACACGCCGGCCCAGTTGGCACCCTCGTTGTAGGCGGCCGACTGCGGGTCGCTGGAACCAAAATGCGTGCCGGCGACCGCAGCGGTGGTGTAGATCCACATCGCAAACAGCGCGAACCACGAGAAGAACTGCACCCACGCCAGCCGCCGCATGGTCAGCGGCATGCGCCGCAGATCGCCCACAATGCTGGCCAGCATGTGGGTGGCGGGCAGCACACGTGCCAACCCGAGCAGCAGGCCGTAGGCCGCGCACAGACCGGCCAGCACGTACAGCATCCTGTCACCCTGCTGCCAGGCGATCAGTGCGGCCAGCAGCAGGCCGCCGATCACCCAGGCCACGGCATGCGCACGTGAGGGCAGCGAGGTGATCGCGCCCGACGCGCGGCCGACGGCCGGTTCGGCATCGTCAAAGCTGGCCAGCTGCTGCGGCGAGTATTCGCGCGTGCTCAACACCGTCCAGGTGATGGCCGCCAGCAGCACGACCGCGCCGAAGTAGAAGGCATAACGGACCGTGTCCGGCACCTGCCCGGCGGCGGCGGTGTTGGCCACGCCGAAGTGCGCGAGCAGGTACGGCAGCAGGCTGGCGATGATGGCGCCCACCCCGATGAAGAAGCTCTGCATCGCATAGCCGGTGGGCCGTTGGCGGGGGGCCAGCTGGTCACCGACGAAGGCGCGGAAAGGCTCCATCGAGACATTGATCGAAGCATCGAGCACCCACAGGGTGCCCGCCGCGATCCACAACGTGGGCGAGTTGGGCATCACCAGCAGGGCCAGCGTGGTCAGCACCGCGCCGATCATGAAAAACGGACGGCGCCGGCCCCAGCGCGTCCAGGTGCGGTCGGACAGATAGCCCACGATCGGCTGCACCAGCAGCCCGGTCAGCGGCGCGGCGATCCACAGCCCCGGCACGTCCTCCATCGTGGCGCCCAGGGTCTCGAAGATCCGGCTGGCATTGGCGTTCTGCAGGGCAAAGCCGAACTGGATGCCCATGAAGCCGAAGCACATGTTCCATATCTGCCAGAACGACAGCTGCGGCTTGGCAGCGCGCTGCATCGGTACGGTGCTCATTGAACCTCCTGCGCGGCGGCTACCGGTGCCAGCAGCAGTGCGTGCACCTGGGCCTGGTTGTAGACACCGTCCGCCCCTCCCTTGCCGCCGGTGTACTGGGCAAAGTGGGTCAAGGCGCTCATGTTGAAACCGGGTCGCAGTTCGATGTCACAGCGCCCGGCAGGCAAGACGAACTCGGCAGCCGTGGAAAGCTGGGCGGCCACGCTGTGCGGCATGGTTACCGTGTGGGCGACCACTGGCCTGCCTGCGCAGCTCACCTGCAGCTGTTTCACCGCCGCGGTGATGCCGGTGTTGATCGGCCCGACCGGGTTCTCGTACTCCAGACGCAGGCGCACGCGCATGGGCGCCGGCGCCACATACTGCCAACGCTGGCTGCCGGCCATGCGCTGCAGCGGACCCACGCAGTGCGCGGGGCTGTGCAGGGATTCAAGCGCGCCTTCGCGGCGGGTCAGGCTGAGGCAGTGCTGCAGCCCGTCGTCGGCCACACGCACTGTACCGGCCTGCGCCTGCAGCGCGCGGCCGTCCTGCCACAGCACGTGGCCCTCGGGCACCGTGACCTGCCAGGCACCGTCCATGCGCAGGGCCTCCGGCGCCTGCGGCGTGCGCGGTGCACGCGCCTCGGCCAGCGCAGCAGCCGGCCGCGCCAGCGGTGAGGCCGACAATGGCGCGGCGACCAGCTGCACGGTGGTCTGGCGGCCCGTTCGGGTTACCGGCCCGGCTACCAGCAGCTCACCCTCAGGTGTGGACGGACGCAACAGCACGTAGCGCGCACCACCCTCCTCCTCCAGCGTGATGCTGTCAGCGGCACCAAACAGCTCCTCCACCAGTGCCACCGGCAGCTTGGGCTGCAGCGAACCGTCGGCCTGCAGACCGAAGATGCCTTCGCGCACCATCGCCAGATAGCCCGCCACCGACCACAGCTGGCGCCTGGAGTTGACCACCGGGCCACTGAGCGTGCCCTCATCGACATGCACCGCCTGGGTGGCCAGCTCGTAGTTCTCCATGTTGGAGCCGGCCAGCGCGGCGCCGCGCATCAGCGAACGCACTTCGGCGGTGATGCGCGGGGCGTCATCGAGCTTCCGCGCCGCGCGCAGCGCGTAGGCGCTCACGAACGGCCAGATCGCACGGTTGTGGTAGATCGGCTGCTGCGCCTCCTGCGGCCAGACCACCGGACTGCCCGCCTCGCCGACCGGATAGGCAGCCAAGGCGCGGCGCGCACGCGGCTCGGGCAGCACGCCGGCCAGCACGCCCAGCGACAGGCCCAGCAGGTCGTACTTCGCGTAGGGCACTGGATGCGCCGCCTCGCCGATGTAACTCATGTACTGGCTGGCGTCCTCGCGCCAGAAGGCAGCATCGATACGGGTGGCCAGGGCGTCGGCCCAGCTCTCATAGCGGGCCGCGCCAGCGTCACCGCGCGCGCGGGCCTGCGCCGCAGCAAGGCGCAGCGCCTGGTAGTGCAGCACATTGGTGGACAGTGCGTAGGACTCGCCGATGAAGCGCACATCCTGCCGGGTCCATTCGGGATAGGTCTGCTCGCGCCAGTCCAGAAACGAGGTCTCACCGCGGTACAGGCCCATGTCCGCATCGAACACGTTGCGCCGGTCCTGTTCCAGCGTGCCCTGCAGTGCCTGCCAGGTCTGCGCGGCGAAGGCACGGTCGTCGAGCAGGTGGGCCGCGGCCAGGAACCACACCACACGATCGGTGCTGATCGGCCAGCTGCCACCGGAGCCGGTGTCCTGGGCAACAAACACCCCCGGGCGGCCATCGCGCGCAGTGGAGAGCTTGAACTGCAGGGCCTGGCGTACGCGCAGCGGGTCCAGACCGGCCAGCGCCAGGTCGGCGGCAAAGCTCAGGTCACGGGTCCACACATACGGCCAGCGCGCGCCGGTGTCATAGCAGTCACAAGGCACCGGCTGACCGTGGTTGAACGCGGGATCGACGATGGCGGTCACCTGCCCTTGCCGCATCTCCTGCTGGGCCAGCGCGAACAATGCATCGAACAGCACGCTGGCGGTCTGCGTGCGGCGTGACTGTGCGGCGATACGTACATCGCCCTGGGCACTGTGCAGCACATAGCCCCCTTCGGCGGTGGGGCGGGCCGACGCAGTGCGGGCCTTGAAATCAGGTTCGGCCGCCTTTGCAGGCGCCAACAGAGCGGTCGCGATGGCGGCCGACAGGCAGATGATCTTCAGCATCGAAGCGGCGGACCGGCTTGCGCCCGTACGCCTCCCTCCCTCTATGCACGTTTGCAGGACTCCGCCGGTACGGCTGACGGGGCGCGGCGGCTCCCTCAAGCCACCTTGCCCGACATGGTAGACGGCGCAGGCCACCGCACCGGCAACTGCATACGTATTCATCGCCAGGGCGGCCCCCGGGCCGGATCGCTCGGCTATGGTCGGCCCATCGCATCACCCTGGGAGGGGACCATGGCATCTGTATGTTTTCCACGGCGGGCCGGCGTATGGGCCTTGTTGGCGCTGCTCGCCAGCTGGCCCTCGCTGGTGCTTGCCGCCGCGCCGCAGCAGGCGACGGTGAGTTCGCCTTCGGGTGTGCTCAGCGTGCGCGTGCAGGTGGAAGGCGGCACCGCACGCTACCGCGTGCAGCGGCTGGGACAGACCGTGGTGGACGATTCGAAACTCGGCTTTGAACTGCGCGATGGCCGGCTGGACCGCGACTTCCAGCTGCTCGGGCAGCAGACGCGCACGGTAGATGAAGCCTGGGAGCAGCCCTGGGGCGAGCGTCGGCACAGCCGCAATCATTTCAACGAGCTGACCGTCCAGCTGGTGCAGGCCACGGGGGGCAAGCGCCGGCTCGATGTGGTCGTGCGCGCCTACGATGATGGCATCGGGCTGCGCTACGTGTTTCCGGCCCAACCCGGCATGGACGAAGCGATCATCGACGAGGAACTGACCGAGTTTGCCATCGTGCCGGACGCCACCGCCTGGTGGATTCCCGCCGGCGAGGCCATCCACTACGAATACCTTTACCAGCGCACGCCGCTGGCCGAGGTGCCACAGGTGCATACCCCCATCACCCTGCGCAGCACCGATGGCCTGCACATCGCGCTGCATGAGGCTGCGCTGGTGGACTACGCCGGCATGTGGCTGCGGCGTGTGGAGGGGCAGCGCCTGCGCGCCCAGCTGTCGCCCTCGTCGCTGGGCTGGAAGGTGCGCCGGAGCCTGCCGTTTGCCACGCCGTGGCGCACCGTGCAGATCGCCGACCGCGCCGGTGACCTGGTCGAGTCGGACCTGATTCTCAACCTCAACGAGCCCAACGCGCTGGGGGATGTGAGCTGGGTGCGGCCGGGCAAGTATCTCGGCGTGTGGTGGTCGATGCATCTGGACCAGGAGAGCTGGGCGACCGGCCCGCGGCATGCCGCCACCACCGCCAAAACCCGCAGGGTCATCGACTTTGCCGCCGCGCACGGGTTTGCCGGTGTGCTGGTGGAGGGCTGGAATCCCGGCTGGGACGGCAACTGGGTCGGCAACGGTTACGACTTCGATTTCACCCGGCCGACCGCTGATTTCGACATCGAGGCGTTGGCCCGCCACGCCGCGGGCAAGGGCGTGCGGCTGGTCGGTCACCACGAGACCGGCTGTGCGGTGGAGCATTACGAAGACCAGCTCGCCGCTGCGCTGGATCTGTACCAGCGGCTGGGCATTGAGCAGTTCAAGACCGGCTATGTCTGCGATGACGGTCAGGTCGACCGCCGCAACCCGGCCGGCGGCCCACTGCTGCGCGAGTGGCACGACGGCCAGTTCATGGCCCGCCACCATCTGAAGGTGGTGCGCGAAGCCGCGCGTCGCCAGCTCTCGGTGAACCCGCACGAGCCGATCAAGGACACCGGGCTGCGCCGCACCTATCCCAACTGGATCAGCCGCGAAGGCGCGCGTGGCATGGAGTACAACGCCTGGGGCCAGCCGCCCAATCCGCCCGAGCACGAGGTGAACCTGGTGTTCACCCGCATGCTGTCCGGGCCGATGGACTACACCCCCGGCATCCTCAGTCTCAAGGGCCGCCACGGCCAGCCCATTCCCAGCACGCTGGCGCGCCAGCTGGCGCTGTATGTGGTGCTGTACAGCCCGATCCAGATGGCGGCCGACCTGCCCAAGCACTACATGGCCCATCGCGAGGCGTTCCGCTTCATCGAGGATGTGGCGGTGGACTGGGAGCAGAGCCACGTGCTCAACGGCGAGATCGGCGACTACGTGACCTTCGCGCGCCGCGATCGCAACAGCCGTGACTGGTATCTGGGCAGCATCACCGATGAGAACGGGCGGGTGCTGCCGGTGCCGCTGGGCTTCCTCGAACCGGGGGTGCGCTACCGCGCGGAGATCTACCGCGATGGCTGCGGCGCGCACTATCAGGACAAGCCATTTGCGTTCGTGCGCGAAACCCGGGAGGTGACCTCGGCCGATGTGCTGACGCTGCAGTTGGCGCCCGGCGGTGGCCAGGCGATCCGTTTTGTCGCCCTGCCCTGATCCTTCCGCGGATTGGAAACGATTCCAGCGCGTGTGACGCCATTGAATACGTATGCAGGACCGTTTGCACCGATGACGCGCTGCCTACCATAGCCACGCAGTCAGCGGCCACCGCGCCGCGACCCGCATCACCGCGATGCGGACCACAATCAGACCGGCAACATTGCCTGGGAGGGGATATGTTGAACCACAAGCGCAGCGCGCTGAGTCTTGCGCTGGCCGTTGCGATGTCGCCCGTGCTGGCCTCGGCCCAGACGGCCAGCACCCGCACCGACGAAGACGCCGCCAAGGCTCGTGCCACCGAACTGGACACGGTCCAGGTCACCGGCATCCGCCGTGGCATCGAAAGCGCCATCTCGGTCAAGCGCGACGCCACCTCCATCGTCGAAGCCGTTTCGGCCGAGGACATCGGCAAGCTGCCGGACGTGAGCATCGCCGAGTCGATTGCCCGCCTGCCCGGCCTTGCCGCCCAGCGTGTCGCCGGTCGCGCCCAGGTCATCAGTGTGCGCGGCCTGTCGCCGGACTTTGCCACCACGCTGCTCAATGGCCGCGAGATGGTCAGCACCGGTGACAACCGCAGCGTCGAGTTCGACCAGTACCCTTCCGAGCTGATCAGTGGCGTCACCGTCTACAAGACCCCGGATGCCGGACTCGTCGGCCAGGGCCTGTCGGGCACGCTGGACATGCAGACCGTGCGCCCGCTGAGTTTTTCCGACCGCGTGATCTCGCTCAGCGGCCGCTACCAGAAGAACTCTCTGGGCAAGGCGGCCGGTGAAGACGCCTACGGCAACCGCATCAACTTCAGCTACGTCGACACGTTCGCCGACGGCACGCTGGGCCTGGCCATCGGCTATGCCCACTCGGACATGTCCAAGCAGGAAAACCAGGTCGGCCTGTATGAGCCCTGGCAGCAGCTGGGCGACAACTGGCGTCCGGGTGTGGCGGCTGGCACCTACTATTCCGACGGCATCAAAGCCCTGCGCCGCACCGGCAATGCCAAGCGCGACGGTGTGATGGCCACCCTGCAGTTCCGGCCCAACAACGCCTGGACCAGCACGCTGGACACTTTCTACACCAAGGCCAAGGAGTACGACACCGCCAACCAGCTGGAAATCCATCTGGGCGGTTTCAACGGCGGCTACGATCCGCTGTATCTGACCGACGTGGTGGTCAATCCCAACGGCAGCATCGTCAGCGGCGTGGCGCACAACGTGTATCCGCTGGTACGCGGCATGTACAACCACCGCGAGGACAGCATCAAGGCCTTTGGCTGGAACAACGAGTTCACCGTTGGCGAGGTCAAGCTGGTGGCCGATGTCAGCTGGTCCAAGGCCGAGCGCGACGAGACCAATCTGGAAAGCAACCTGCAGCGCCTGCCGGCGCCGCAGCTGGACTCGGTGGCCTTCAACTTCAGCGGCAAGTTCCCCACCTTCACCCCGGGCCGTGACTATTCCGACCCGAGCCAGCTGTTCCTGGCCAACACCATCTACGGTTCGGGCTACGGCAAGACCCCGCACGTGGATGATGAGCTGAAGGCATTCAAGCTGGCCGCCACCCTGCCGGCGCCGGAAGGTCTGACCTGGTTCTCCGATGTGGACCTTGGCGTCAACCGCGCCGACCGCAGCAAGAACAAGCGCCAGGCCGAGGGCAACATCAACCTCGGCGCACAGGGCATCAGCAGCATCGCCGATGACCTGCAGTACGCGCCGGTCAACCTCGGCTTCGCCGGCCTGGGCTCGATTCCGGCCTGGAACGTACCGGCCGCGGTCGCCCGCTACATGGTGTTCAATCCCACCTATACCGAGAGCTACCTGATTCCCAAGCAGTGGACGGTGGACGAGAAGATCACCACCAGTTGGCTGCGTTTCAACATCAACACCGAGATCGGCTCGGTGCCGGTACGCGGCAACATCGGCATCCAGGCCCAGCACGTGGACCAGTCCTCGCGCTCCAACTACTGGGACGGTGGCCAGCCGGTGGGCAGCCAGGTGATCCCGATCGAGCTCGGCAAGAGCTACATCGATATCCTGCCCAGCCTCAACCTGGCCTTCGAACTGCCCGCCGAGAACACCGTGCGCTTCGCCATGGCCCGCCAGGTGGCGCGCCCGCGCGTGGACGAACTGCGCGCCTCGATGGAGTTCGGCGTGGACACCGGCACCGGCATTCCGGGCGCCAGCGGCGGCAACCCGAACCTGGACCCGTGGAAGGCCAACGCCATCGACCTGTCGTGGGAAAAGTACTTCGGCAACAAGGCCTATGTGTCAGCGGCCCTGTTCTACAAGGACCTCAAGACCTACATCTACACCGAAAAGCGCGACGGCTATGATTTCACCCAGCAGGTGGACGCCTGGCTGGAAGCCAACGCGATCAGCCTGCCGCCGGGTGTCGTGGTGGACAAGACCGGCACCTACACCGCGCCGTTCAACGGCAAGGGCGGCGTGCTGCGCGGTGCGGAACTGACCGCCTCGTTGCCGCTGGACCTGTTCACCGATGCACTGCGCGGGTTCGGCGTGGTGGCCAGCGCCGGCTTCAACGACAGCGACATCTCCATCCCGCCGGATCCGGCCACCACCTCCAGCGTGGGCACCGGCCCGATCATGCTGCCGGGCCTGTCAAAGCGCGTGTACAACTTCACCGTGTACTACGAGAACAGTGGCTTTGAAGTGCGCCTCAACCAGCGCAAGCGGTCGGACTTCATCGGCGAGATCGGCAACTTCAATGGTGCCCGCACCCTGCGTTACGTCAAGGGTGAGGACGTGCTGGACGCGCAGATCGGGTACAGCTTTGGCGACAGCACCCCGATGGCCGGTCTGAGCCTGTTCCTGCAGGGCAGCAACCTCACCAACTCCAAGTACGAGACCTATGCCGGCAGCAAGGATCGTCCGCTGGAGACGGTGGAATGGGGCCGCAGCTTCCAGGTCGGCGTGAACTACAAGTTCTGATCCTGGGCTTCGACGTGCCCTGCTGCGCTTGCGCAGCGGGGCAGAGCCCCGCTCTACGCTGCACCTGACGGCGTCGCCTCATGTAGTGCCGGGCTCTGCCCGGCATCGGGCGCTGTGCTGCATTCCCACCAGCGGGGCAGAGCCCCGCTCTACGTGCCGTGTCAGCGCGCCCTGCCCCGGGTCGGGCTGTCCGGTGCCTGCCACGGCAACGGCACGCTCACGTCGGGCAACAGTGCCCGTTCCAGATCATTCATCGGCACCGGTGCCAACGCATGTGCAGGTAACCCGGGACGTCGCTCCCCCTCCTGCACGCGCGGATGCCGGTAGCTGAACTGTGCCGCCAGTCGCTGATTCACCGGTTCGGACGCACCACAGATATCGACCACGGTACAGTCCGCCAGCGCATGCTTCATGTCGCGCTGCCCATCCCGGTCCATCGCCAGGCCCCACCCCGCCGTGACACCGCGCTGCTGGTGCACCACATAGGCGCGGGGGTCGTCGGGAACCGGGCGATGCGAAAACAACGGCTGCTCGCTGAGCGTGTTGAGGTAGTCGACCATGTGGTTGAACGCCTGCACGTCGAGCCCCGTCGCGGCGTTGCCACCGCCGACATCCGCATGGCCACCGGGCACGGCAGCCCCGACAAAGCGTCCATCCGCGCTGACCTGTTGCCCGATGATGAGCTGATGCGGAAACCAGCGACGTTGCTCGTCCGCTGCCAGCAGTGAAACACCCGACAGCACCGATGGCGGCAGACGGGCGTCGTAATGACGTGGCATCCCGGTAGCCACAGGATCAAACAGGCCAACAGCCTGGGCAACCGTTCCGGGCTCGGCCAGCCTGGGGAGCTCGGTTTCCACAGTGATGGCGCCATGGCGATCGCGGCCGAAGCGCAGTTCTTCGCTGTCTGCGGCGATGCCATACGTGTCTACAAGCCGCGTAAATCCTGGCACGAGCACGGCGCCTCGACTGTAACCTACCCCGATGACGCGAACCTCGGCATCTGGATTTTTTTCTTTCCACTCAGCTGCGGTGTCGACCAGTAGGGTGTACATCTTCTCGATGCGTTCATCCCACGAGTATGGATGTACTGCGTCCAACGCACGGGTTGGAGGAAATGCCTGAGTACCTATCCCCGCCGCATAGCCCCAACGAATACGCCCTCCTGCGAACCCAGCCGCCTTTTCTCGCAGCTGTCCTGCCATCTCCCCGACGTTGGATGGACGCTGACCTGGGCTCTCCTTATCGTGGCCCGTGCCATCAAAAAAAGCCACGAACAGACGACTACGGTCGTGCTGACTGCCATGCAGCAGCGGAACTGGCAACCGCTCGATGTCCTCTCGTAGCAATGCGTAGCGCTGCAGGTCAGCCTCGGTAGCCTGTCGAGTGCTGCTGACGTCTACGAGCTTTCCCATATCCGCACATACCCTCAATAGCGAAGCGTTTCAACCAGAACCAGATCGCGGCGGAAGTAGCTGTATTGATTTCCGGGTTTCTGCATGTGCTTGGTCCCCACCGTCGCGCGCATGTAGATGCGAATAACGCTTCCATTCACCTCGATCAGAATCGAGGGCGGCACCGCGGGTCTGCCATTACGCGCCCCCCGCACCTCCTCGCGCGGCACGTTGTGCCGCACCCTTCTGTCCTTGAAGATGGCGTCGATGTCGATGCGGGTTTCGCGCCAGCGGCCATCGCGGGTCTGCCATTTGATCTCCGCCGGGGGCGGGAAGCCGTCCACCTGGACACCGGCGCTCCAGTTCTCCAGATAGCCGGGGCCATAGGACGCACTGGGCCGGGTGGGCGCGTCATCGCCCAACGTCATACGCCCATACCAGGCCCTGCAGTACAGCGTGTCAAAACACAGGATGCTCCAGGCGTGCTGGTTGAAGCGCAGCGGCCACACCTTGACCACCGTCGTGTCACCCTCAAACAGCGCTTGCCGGGTCGTCAGTGCGGCCGGAGCTTTGCCGCCCCCATGACTGCACGCGCCAAGCCCAAGTGCGGTGGCGGCCACGACCTGGTTGAGCAACCCCGGCGTGGTGCCCGGCTGATGCATCCGGCGCGAAGGAAGGCGCCAGAGGAGTACACCTGCAGTTGCGGATAAGAGCACAAACACTATCGCGCCAAGCACACCGGTAACACGCAGAGCCGTCGCATCGGGGCGATAGCGGGTCAGTGGCAGCAGTTGCCAGTGCTGCCACCAGGTAGACAAGTGCAGCGGCTCGGCAAGATCGAGCCACCACAGCAGCAGAGCCCCGGCCATCAGATCGGCAGCAAGCGCTGCCATGCACACCATGAGCAGTGTTGCCAGGATTCGGGTGCGCAGGTGCGGCATCGGTACAGGCATCCGGAAGGAGCTGATGTGTGGACCGTAGCCGATGCCAAAGGGCCGAGACCATCAGGCAAGTGCGTGATGAGCCCTGGGAGGAAACGCGGGCCGCAGCTGTCGTTCAACGTAGTGCCGGGCTCTGCCCGGCACGTGGCGCTCAGCGGCACGTCTCCAGCGGGGCAGAGCCCCGCTCTACGTGACACGTGGCGGCTTCATGACCCGTGCAGCGGGGCAGAGCCCCGCTCTACGTGCTTCAACCGCCCATGACCGGGCCGCTGCGCGTGTGCTGTTCCTGCAATGCATCCAACCGCAGCTGCTCGGCCAGCAGCTGCGCCTGCTGCTGCTCCACGATCTGCAGCTGTTCAAACGCCGCGGCCGGTGTCTGCGCGGTCGCCTGGTCGGTCGGCATGTGCGCCAGCAGATGGGCAGGATCATCCAGCGCGCCCTGCACCACGAACACGCTCGCACGTGCTTCCTGCGTCGGCGTGGCCACGCTGAACACCATATGGTCGACCCGCTCCAGTCCGCCGGTGGCAGCCAACAGCGTCAATCCGGCCGCCATGCGTTCGCTATGGTGATCCCATTGCCGCCCGAGGCGGGCATCTTCTGCCGTGACCTTGTCCACGCACTGCTGGTACAGCGTGTGGCGCGGGTGACCAGGGCAGGTGGGATCGAGCCCGGCCACCGGTGCCGGCGCCTGCGGCAGCTCGGCGGAAATCAGCCACGGTGTTGCCACCAGCGGGCGGTGTTGGTTGGGATCGTCAGGGTGGAACTGCGAGCGCAGCTGCTCGCGCTCCAGCCGCACGCCTCGCTCCTCCTCCAGCATCCGTATGAGCGCGGGGTCGCCGACCGGCACCGCGGCCGGCAGACGGGTCTCGATCGGCGCCGGCTGCTGCCAGCCTCCGGTGTGCCGGTTGAACGAATACGCCACGCCGCCCAGGCGGATGTTGTCAGGATCCTCCGCCGATGCCGGGCTGAGGACGCTGACGCCAGCGCGCACCTGCGCCAACGCCCCCATATACGCGGCGGCGCTGAACTGCGCGTCGTTGTAGCGCGTTGCGATCTCCATCATCGTGCTGCCGGCGCGCAGCGCGCCCCACGCGCGGTTGTCCAGCATCATCGACCAGATCTTCTGCGCTTCCTCGTTGCCGCCTTGGCGGCGTGCAGCTTCGAGCAGCTGCCGGGGTGTCCACGCGTCGACACCGATCCCGCGATCCTTGAAGATGGGATCGTGCGTGTCACGGATAGCCCATTCAGGCATGTTCAACGCAAGGTCTGGCCGTCCCCTTTCGAGGAACAACGCCCGCTGCTCGAGGTCATTTCTGATCAGATCGACGCCGACCGCCTGCCAGTCGCGCGGCCGCATCTCCACTCCATCCTGGTGGGCGCGCCTGGCGGCGAACGCATTGGCCACCGCGCCCGGCACGTTGTCGTTGCGGACCACGCCCAGTGCCAGCAGACCGTAGCCGTCATTGCCTTCCAGCTGCGCGAGATAGTTGAAGTAGAGCTCCCTGTTCTCATTCATCATGTAGTACTTCAGGATTTCCACATCCTGCTTCGTAAAGCCGCTCATTTGCTCTCCTCACTGAAATCTTTCTGAGTACCTGCCACAAACAGGGCTCGCGCCTGAGCTTCGATATCCTTCCAGCGCTCCAGCATGAAGCGCGGATAGCTGATTTCCCCCTCGATGTTCATTGCCGGCATGATGTACATGTGCCTGCATCGTGGCGTTACTTCATCCATGCGCTTATAGATCCTGCCATCGCGGATTTCGATGCCGGTGCCGGGCATTTCTCGAGAGGCACACTTGATGATGCGCTCAACATCACCGTCAACATCGCGGGTGATGTACCAGTCACGATCCAGGAAGTTGCGCGGCGCTGATCCACGAATCGTCGCGCCCTGCCTGCGGTCGTAGGCGTGAATGCGCGGCAGGTCCGCGTAGTACGGCACCAGCCCGAAAACAGGAGCGCCCTCGATTCTTCCCTGCAGCGATGCCGCAGGGTCATCCTTCCGCGACTCCCATGGCGTATAGCTGCTGCGCAAGACATCGCGCACCGGCCGCCACGGATACCAGTAGGTGATCTTCACGATCCGCATCGCCACATCGCGATCGAACCCGCTCAGTTCACCCGGCTTGAATGGCTGCAACGAGGGATACTCGAGCGCCAGGCTGAAGTAGCCCTGGAAATCGGCACCCATCTGCTCGTAGAAATAGTTCTGCGGAAACTCCAGCAGATATGGTCCTACGCAGGCCTGCTTGATTTCGGGTGGGTCGGTGGCGGGGTCCTGCGGACCCAGACTGCGCCGCCAGGTGCAGCCCTCTTCGTTGGTCTGGGTCAGCGGCACCGGCGGCGGTGCTGCGCAGCCGGAAAACGGCAGCAGCACGGCCAGCAGCAGCCAGACGGCGCGGGGAAGCGTGGAAACAGGATGATGCGATGGCATCACGCCATCATAGACACGCCCTTACTGCGCTCCAGTGCTGTTGCCGACATAACGAAGCTGCTCGGCATTACATCGAAACTATCCATGCACCATCGGAAAACCATAGGCGCAGCAGCGTCGAAGCTGGATTTACAGGGCATGGTCCATGCGATGAGACGATGCGCGCCCATGCTGCTGATTTCAACGTAGTGCCGGGCTCTGCCCGGCACCTCATGCTTTGGTTCATGATGTCAGCGGGGCAGAGCCCCGCTCTACGCGGCACTCTTCAGCGGGGCAGAGCCCCGCTCTACATGCTGCACCTGTGCTGTCAGAGCGTGGCTTGCGCCTGGAGCGTGAACACCCAGGCATCGGGTCGCTCGGACAGGCCCGATGGCCGACTCACGTACTGAAGCGCAGGACGCAGTACCAGCCACGGCGAGAGCTGCATGCCGTAGTTGAGTTCGATCATCTCTTCGCGGGTCTGCACCGGAACGCCGCTTCGACGCTGGTAGTCGCGCAGGCGCGGGGAAAAGTCCAGACGTGTCCACCCGAGGCTGAGCGCATCATCCTCGCGCGACCGCAATGGCCCGCGCCAGCTCAGCCCCAGCTCCCAGGAACGTCGCAGCGTGCCGGTCGCTGCATCGGCCTGTGTGCCGATAGCAAAGCCGGAGAGGCCACGAACGGTTTCCTGCTCCGGCTTCCAGAGGCGCTGCGCCAGTTGCACATACGCGCCACTGCGATGCGATGCCTGCCGTGCCTGCGGGTCTTCCAGCCGCGAGGCATTGGAGGTGTCCCAGTAGTAGCCCACCTTGTAGGTGCCACCGTAGTCACGCTGGCTGCTGCCATGCACGTAGCCCACTTCCACCGGGAAGAACAGGCCGGTGTTGCCATCCAACGCCACCTTGAAGCCGTTGTCTGCCTGCTTGCGCGTGGGGTTCACGTCGAAGATACCTGTCTGCGCATACCAGCCGGCAGGGTCGGACCACTTCGCGCGCAGCCCCCACTGGCCGGTGGGATTGTCGAGCCAGCCCGAGCTGTAGATCGGTCCCAGCGGATGGCCACACTGCCCATTGTTGTTGAAATTACAGACGTAGGGCAGACCGCCGAAATCGTTGCCCATGGAGAAGAAGCCGCCCTTCAGGCTCAGCTTCTGATCCAGCAGGACGCGCTCGTAGGACACCTCGTTCAGGCGGAAGTTCTGTCCCTGGCCCCAGAACGCCTGGTTCTGGACGTAGCTGCCGGTATAGCGATCGTGCGCCGCTTGACCGAAGCGGTCGGACAGCACGATCCGGACGGTGCCCTCCAGCCCCAGCGTCTTGCCGGTATCGATGACGGCACCCACGTCCACGTGCGTGGCCGTTGCCAGGCCGGAGCCGCGGTAGCCGCCATCGGCGTGGCTGGTGGCCACCACGACCCGCGCGCTTGGTGTGATGCCGCGGTCCTGCAGCCACTGGCGCGCAGGAAGGTTAGTGCTCAACGGGACCTGCTTCACCGCTTCGACGCTTTTGCTGCTCTTGTCGCTGTCGGCAGCCTGCCCCTGTAGCGCGTTGGTGGCCAGTGCAATGGCAACCAGTAATGTGTTCGCGCGCATCAGGCGGCCCTCTTTTTCTTCGCCGAGCGGCGGTACCAGAACCAGATGATCCCGATCAGCATGACCAGGCCACCTGCAGGCAGACCGATGCTGACCAGCTTCAACAACAGCGGCTTGGGCCCACCCGCGCGCGCGATTTTCACGTCGGCCACGCTGACATCGTCGCCGGGACCAAACTCCTGCCGCACGTAGCTCGCCAGACTGGCCACCTCTTCGTCGGTGAGCGGCTGCACGTACGAGCCGGTGGAGAAATGCGGCATCAGCACCTGCCTGCCGTCCACGCTGCGATCCACGCCGGTAAGGATGGTGGCGATGAGATTCTGTGGCGTAGGCGCGCCCACCGTGGTGTTGTGAACCAGTGCGGGGTAGTACTGGTCGACACTCCCCTCACCCCGGGTGCCGTGGCAGCTGGCACAGGCGCCGTCATACAGGGCCTGCCCATTGCTCAGCTGCACACCGGTGCCGCGGATGGCGGCTTCCCCGGCGGAGCTTGCGCCGCGCAGCGGCCACGCCCCGGCCGGTCGCTCTGCAGCAGGGTCGGCCACGGCAGGCACACTGCGAAGGTAGGTGACGATGGAGGAAATGTCCTCGTCGGTAAGCCGGGACAGGCTGTGCTCGACCGCTTCGGCCATCGGCCCGCCGGCCTGCGCCTTGCCCACCACCCTGCCCGTTCTGAGGTACTGCGCGATCTCCTGATCGGTCCACGCGCCGATGCCCCCCACCTTGTCGGAGGTGATGTTCGGCGCGTACCACATGCCCAGCGAGCCACCCGACAGCGCCTTGCCGGCGTCTTCCTGCATCAGCAGGGCTCTGGGGCTGTGGCAGCTGGCGCAGTGCGCCGGGCCCTGCACCAGGTAGGCGCCACGGTTCCAAGCCGCGTCTTTGGAGGGGTCGGGGGCGAACCGCGATGTATCCAGGAACAGCAGGTTCCAGACCGCCATCGATTGGCGGATGCTGAAGGGGAACGGCAGATGGGTCTGCGGCGCGAGCTGCTCCACCGGCTGCACGTCCTTCATGAAGTAGGAGTAGAGATCGCTGATGTCCTGCTCGGACAGCTTGGCGTAGGCGGTATACGGCATGGCCGGATACAGGTGCGAACCGTCCTTGCGGATGCCCTCGCGCAGCGCGCGCGAGAACTCGGCCTCGGTATAGCTGCCGATACCGAATTGCTTCGACGGCGTGATGTTGCTCGCCCAGATCTGCCCCAACGGCGAACTGATGGCATAGCCACCGGCATACGGTGCATCACTGCCCGGCTTGGTGTGGCAGGCCATGCAGTCCGAGGCGATGGAGAGATAGCGTCCACGCTCGACCGCTTCATCGGCGTGGGCGGCTGATGCTACAAGGCCCGCAGCCAGGGTCAGCGCGAACAGCAGGGCGCGCTTCACAGGGCACGCTCGATGGCATCTGCTGCCTTCAGTCCCAATGCCGCCATGGTCAGGGTGCTGTTCACCACGCTGGCCGATGCCATCGCGCTGCCGCCCGGCAACCACAGGTTGGGATGGTCGTGTGCGCGGCAGTCACCATTGACCACCGAATCGCGCGGATCACTGCCCATGATCGTCGAGCCCATGATGTGGTTGTTGGCATTGAGCGCCGTGGTGATCACAAACTCGTCGGCGTTGAACAAGGAGCCGATATGGCGCAGCTGCTCGCACGACCTGTCATACCCCTTGCGCGCGTAATCGCCGAGCGAGTAATGGATGTCCGGGCAGGCAAGACCCAGTCCGTCCACGCGCGTGGTGGACAGGGTCAGGCGGTTGCTCGGATCCGGCAAGGGTTCCAGGCTGATCGACAGGTCTACGCCGTAGATCGAACGTCGGCGGATTTCCGCGTCCAGTTCCTCACCCACCAGGCCCATGGCCAACGCCTGCTCGGTGGCCACGGGCACCCGGCTGATGTTGTTGAGGATGATCTTGGTGGCTGAATACTCGGCGCGGAACGCGCCGTCACGCGGCCCCACCATGCAGCTCGACTGTGCCGGACCACGTCCCAGCCACATCGGCCGGTCGGCAAGGAAGGAACAGTGGAAACCAGAGTGGTCCATCATGTTCCGCCCGACCTGGTCGGAGGAGTTGGCGATACCGGTGGGGTTGTTCTCGTTGGCCGCCAGCAGCAGCAGCCGCGGCGTTTCAAGTGCATTGCAGGCCACCACGAAGTGCTTGCCGCGTGCCTGATGGCTCGTTCGATCCTTGTCATACCAGTGCACGGCAGTCACCCGGTTCTGTGCGTCGGTGTCGATGCGATAGACCACCGATTCTTCCTGTACGACAGCGCCCGCTTTTTCAGCCGCGTCCACCGTGTGCACGCCGTTGTACATCGCGCCGATGGGGCAGATCGGCTGGCAGTTGTTGTTGCCGCAGCAGGCAGGCCGCTCGTTCCAGGGCGTGATCATCCGCCCCTGCGGGATGGGCACCAGGTTGTAGCCGTGCGGATTGACCACGTCGGCGAACGCCTTGTCACCGTGGCCCCAGGGAATCATGTCGGCCAGATACGGTCTGGAGCGCTCCACCGGACTCTGCTGGGCAGGGTCGTTGGGCCCGGATACACCCATGGCCTCCTCGGCCCTGCAGTAATACGACTCGATATCGTCGTAGCTGATCGGCCAGTCCCGGCCCACGCCGTAGGCGCTGCGCATCCTGAAATCCACGGGAAGGTGGCGCCAGCACGAGGCCGCCCAATGCCAGGTGGTTCCACCGACGGCCTTGATGAAGCCCTGGCGGAAACTGCTGGCGTCAGGGCCGGTCAGTGCGACGTAGTCGTTGGCCGGGTAGTACAGCGGCGCGGTCGCCAGCGGCGACTGCCGGTACGGTCCCTGGAAGTCACTGCCCAGACGACGCTCGAAACTGACGTTGCGCCAGTTCGCCACGACTTCGGCGCGCTCCAGGCGCGGGCCCGCCTCAAGCACGAGAACCGACTTGCCGGCCTTGGCCAGCTGATGGGCAATCAAAGCGCCGACGACGCCTGAGCCGACGATGACGACGTCGGCTTCGGCGTCGCCATCCTTGAATTGAGGTGTGTTCATGGGATCACTCGGCTGGCGCGGCGCACAGGGCACCATGCGGAAAACGGATTGGCTGGAGTGTTTGGACCTAGCTGGCTGCCACTGCCGACGGCGGTGTGGCTACCCACCAGCCGGGCCCGCCCTTGGCGTAGGTCTGCGGGAACAGACCATCAGCGACCGGCCGCTGCATCAGCGCGTCGCGGTAAGCGACGGTCACAGCGGACACGCCTTTACCCACCGTGCCGGTGTACCAGCAGCGCACGATGGACAGCGCAGCCGGTCTGGCCACGTCTGCGGCGGCGAGGATCGCTGCGGGATCGTGATGGGCCTTGGTAACGGCAACCAGCGCCGGAATGGCGACAACGGTCTGCGGCTCCTGTTCGGTCAGCGCGGCGAGGATGCGGCGGGAGACGAAGGGGTCCAGATCCGGTTTGCCGGTCAGGGCCGTGCTCAGCGCGAGGAACTGCACTTCCTTGTCCGAATAGGCCCGCGGCGCGCTGCCTGCGCTGGACGGGTCGACAGCTGTCGATCGGTCACCGCGCTGGCAGGCTGCCAGAACGACGGCGGATACCGACCCGAGCAGAAAGCGGCGGCGGGAGCACGACGGGGATGACGTGTGGATTGGCTCACCGGTGCTGTTATCCACGGACGTTTCCATCGTGACGTTGGGGGTCGGACCATGTTTGCATGGAACCGTTTTCAGTATCAATTGCGCGCACTATTAATTGCATTTAGCAACGAATTGGCTAAATAGCATGGTTGCAGGTCGGCATCCGGTGAAGGCGCACGGGGGTACCGGGCTCTGCCCGGCAGGTGACCGTGTGCACGCCCCCAGCGGGGCGTCAAACAAAAAGAGGACCCGGCCGGAGCCAGGTCCTCGAACTACCGCCCGGAGAAATCGTCTAGCTGCGCTGCGCGCAGATCACCGCGTGCGCAGGCAGGACCAGTTCGCCGGCCTCGATGCGTCCCGCGTCCGGCCCGGGTACGCCCACCTGCTGCCAGCTGCCCGCCGGCAGTGGGTGCCTGGCCGGTTCGGCCGACAGGTTGAACGCCATCAACAGGACCTGCTCCCCCAGGCTGCGCTCGAACAGCAGCACCGGCTCGTCACTGTCCATGAAGCGGATGCTGCCCTCGGTCAGCACCGGCTGGCTGCGCCGCCAAGCCAGGAAATCACGGAAGGCATTGAGCACCGAATGTGGGTCCTGCTCCTGCAGCGCCACCGCCTGCGCGCGATGTTCGGCGGCAATCGGCAGCCACGGCTGGCCACTGCTGAAGCCTGCCGAGTCGCTGGCCTGCCAGGGCATCGGGGTGCGGCAACCGTCGCGCCCCTTGAATGTCGGCCAGAAGGTGATGCCATACGGGTCCTGCAATGCTTCGTAAGGCACATCGGCCTCGCCCAGCCCGAGCTCCTCGCCCTGGTACAGGCAGATCGACCCGCGCAGCGAGCACAGCATCGCCACGACCAGGCGGGCGAACCGCGGATTGGCCGGGTGGCCACCCCACCGGGTCACCGCACGCTCCACATCGTGGTTGGACACCGCCCAGCAGGGCCAGCCCTCGGTCATCGCCGCTTCCAGCCGCGACACGGTGTCGCGGATGTACACCACGCTGAAATCCTCCACCAGCAGCTCAAAGCTGTAGCCCATATGCAGGCGCCCGCGGCTGGTGTACTCGGCCGTGGTGGCCAGCGAATCCTCGCTGGAAATCTCACCCAGCCCGGCCACATCGGGGTACTGGTCCATCAGCGCGCGCAGGCGCTCCAGAAACGGCAGATTCTCCGGCTGGGTATTGTTGAAATGGTGGTACTGGTATGCGTACGGATTATCCGGACTGAAACCGCGGCCCACGCGTTTTTCCAGCGGCTTGGGCGGATTGTCGCGCAGCTGCCGGTCGTGGAAGCAGAAGTTGATCGCGTCCAGCCGGAAGCCATCCACGCCGCGGTCCAGCCAGAACTTCACATTGTCCAGCGTGGCCTGCTGCACCTGCGGATTGTGGAAATCCAGGTCCGGCTGATCGGCAAGAAAGTTGTGCAGGTAGTACTGCTCGCGTCGCGGCTCCCACTGCCAGGCAACGCCACCAAACAGCGACATCCAGTTGTTCGGCGGCGTACCGTCCTCGCGCGGGTCGGCCCACACGTACCAGTCAGCTTTGGGGTTGGTGCGGTCCTGGCGGCTTTCGGCAAACCAGGCGTGCTCGATCGAGGTATGGCTCAGCACCTGGTCGATCATCACCTTCAGGCCCAGCGCGTGCGCCCGGGCCAGCAGCCGGTCGAAGTCGGCCAGGTCGCCGAACAGCGGGTCGACGTCGCGGTAATCGGCGATGTCATAACCGAAGTCGGCCATCGGCGACTTGAAGAACGGCGAAATCCAGATCGCGTCCACGCCCAGTGCGGCCACGTAGTCGAGTTTCTCGATGATGCCCGGCAGGTCGCCTACCCCGTCGCCATTGGCGTCGAGAAAGCTGCGCGGGTAGATCTGGTAGATGACGGCACCCCGCCACCATGGACTGCTGGACATCGGCCCCCTCCGGGCGTGCGCGGCCCCGTGCGGCGGGGGCCAGAATCAACCCGCCCAGCTTAGCGGCGCACCTGCGGGCATGGCGCTGCCTGCATACGTATTCACCTCCGCACGCGGCGGCAGCGCCGGTCTCCGACGCAAACCCGCCACAACGCCTATAATCAAGGTCAAGCCTGAAAGCCCGATCGCATGACCACCATCGAAGACACCCGTCCCGCCCTGGGCCTGCCCCAGATCCAGTCGCTTGCAGCGACCGACATGGCTGCCGTGGATGCCCTGATCCGGCGCCGGCTGTCTTCGGACGTGGTGCTGATCAACCAGATCGCAGACCACATCATCTCGGCCGGCGGCAAGCGCCTGCGCCCGATGCTGGTGATGCTGGCCGGTCGTGCGGTGGGCGGCACGGGCGCTGGCGCCGAGCACCATCAGCTGGCCGCGATCATCGAGTTCATCCACACCTCCACGCTGCTGCATGACGATGTGGTGGACGAATCGAGCCTGCGGCGCGGACGCAGCACCGCCAACGCGCTGTGGGGCAACGCGCCCAGCGTGCTGGTCGGCGACTTCCTGTACTCGCGCAGCTTCCAGCTGATGGTGGAACTGGACCGCATGCCGGTCATGCAGATTCTGGCCGACACCACCAACCGCATCGCCGAGGGTGAGGTGCTGCAGCTGCTGCACGTGCACAACCCGGATACCGACGAAGCGGCCTACCTGCGCGTCATCGAGCGCAAGACCGCGGTGCTGTTTGCCGCCGCCACCCGCCTGGGTGCGCTGGCCAGCGGCGTGGACGAAGCCACCCAGCAGGCGCTGTACGACTACGGCATGAACCTGGGCTACGCATTCCAGATTGCCGATGACGTGCTGGACTATTCGGCCAACGCCGATGAGCTGGGCAAGAACCTGGGCGATGACCTGGCTGAAGGCAAGGCCACGCTGCCGCTGATCCATGCCATGGCGCACTCGGACGCGGTTACCCGTGAACGCCTGCGCGGCATCGTGCAGGATGGCGACGCCTCGGCGATGCCGGAGGTGCTGGCCGCGATCCACGCTACCGGCGGGCTGGATTACAGCCGCGTGCGTGCCGAGGAATATGCCGAGCGCGCCGAGCGCGCGCTTGCGGGGCTGGGCGAGAACGAGGCGGTTGCCGCGCTGCGCGGGCTGGCCCGTTATGCGGTGCAGCGGTCGCATTGAAGCCGGTTGGCAGGGCAGCGGGGCAGAGCCCCGCTCTACGTGGGGTCAGGCGATGCCCAAGCCGGCGATGGCGCTGATGCGGTCCGGGTCGAAGCCTGCCAGCTCGGCGAAGTGCCGGCCACGGGCCACATAATCGCGATAGGCGCCGAAGCTGGGGGCACCCGGCGACAGCAGCACCACCCCACCCTGCTCACCCAGCGCGCGGCGCGCCAGTGCCATGGCCTCGGGCAGGTCCTGCGCCGCATGCAGCCCAAACCGCCCGGCTGCGGCCAGCGGAGCCAGCATCGCGTGGATGCGCGGTCCGTTGCTGCCCATCGTCACGATCTCCAGCGGCGGTTCGTCCTGTGCCATATGCGCGATGAAATCGCTCCAGTCCAGACCTCGGTCATGCCCGCCCACCAGCAGCGCGATGCGTTGGCCGGCAAAACAGTCCAGCGCAGCCAGGCTGGCATGCGGTGTGGTGCTGATCGAGTCGTTGACGTAGAGCAGCCCCGCCGCACGGCCGATCTGCTGCAGTCGGTTGGGCAGCGGACGGAACTGCTGGACCGCCGGCGCCAGCGCCACCGCATCCAGGCCCAATGCCTCCAGTGCGGCCAGCACCGCACACAGGTTGCCGCGGTTATGGCGGCCTGGCAGCGGCGTGTCACGGGTATCGAACACCGCCTGCTCACCGCGGAACACGGTTTCGCCGCGCATGTGCCAGCCCTGCGGCTGGTTGAACCAGACCACCTCGCTGTGCGGTAGTGCAAGGTTGCGCAGAAGCGGGTCGGCCGCGTTGAGCACGGCGATCTGCGGGTTGGCCGCAGTGACCAGCAGCAGCTTGTCGGCCACGTACTGCTGCTCGCTTCCATGCCAGTCCAGATGCTCAGGGAACAGGTTGAGCACCACCGCTACCTGCGGCCGCGCACCACTGCGCGCGACTTCGCCGGTCTGGTAGCTGGACAGCTCCACCGCCCAGTACGCCGGCGCAGGCTGCGCGTCCAGCACTTCCAGCAATGGCAGGCCGATGTTGCCGACCAGCCCGGTACGCTTGCCGGCCGCGCGCAGCAGATGCGCCAGCAGCGCGGTGGTAGTGCTCTTGCCCTTGGTGCCGGTCACGCAGACAGTGTCGTGCACCACGCCGTCGGCCCCGGCATGTTCGGCAAACCACAGCGCGGTACCGCCGATGAAGACCGTCCCCTGCGCCGCCGCAGCCAGTGCCATCGGCTGGTAGGGACTGATGCCAGGCGACTTGATCACGACGTCGAAGCTGCCGAGGGCAGCAACATCCGGCTCGCCCAGCACGGTCAACGCACCTGCGGTTTCCGCGCGGGCCGCCTCGGCCTCAGCGGCCGGACAGAACAGGGTCAACGGCAGCAACGGAAGCCGGGCGCGCAGCACGGCAAATGCCGCCCTGCCTTCGCGCCCCCAGCCCCATAATGCAACACGCTTGCCGTCAAGCTGCGAAATCTGCACGGATCGCATCCCACAGTGCGGCCGGAATGCGATGCTCGCCCTGCAGCACCAGCAGCGGGGCCAACGTCAGTTCGGAAGCATCCAGCATCGGCTGGATCTCATTGCAGAAGCGGTTCACCAGCGCGTCTTCATTCCATTCCGGACGCTGCGCCAGCACGGCCATCGCCGCGCGCGACTCACGCCCCTCGCCCACGCACTCGAACGGCTTGTGGTCCTCGAACTCCAGCAGCGCATCAAACCCGGCGGCCTGCTCGGCATCATCCAGCAGGTTGCGGCCGAAGATGCCCACCAGACGAGGCTTGGGCATGAAGGGCGCCAGTGCCAGGAACACGAAGTGACACTTCGGGCAGACGCCACACCAGCGGTTCACCGGGCGCTCGCCGAGGATATGGAAATTGCGGTTGCAACTGGAAAAATGCGCGTCGTAGAAATCGCTCTTGGCGAACTGCCGCGCCACCGCCAGCTCGGACATCGGCCGCAGCAGCGAGTAATACTGCAGATCGGCTGCCACCTGACGCTGCACATACGTACCGAAGGCCTGCTCGAACGCCCAGCCCTTCGACCACTGGTGGTTGACCTCGCCGGTGCCGGGAATCTGGCTGCCATAGCTGGCCGAGCGCTCGTTGGAGAACACCACCTGGTCCACACCCTGCAGCAGCGCGGCCAGCACCATGATCGCCGAGTTCACTGCAGTGACCGGGATGTGCCCGTTCCAGGCGCCCTGGCGGTTGAGCTCGAACAGCTCGGGGGCCAGCGTACGCCCAAGATTCAGCTTGGGCAGGCCAGTGCGCTCGGCACAGGCGCGGATCAGCTGCGAGCCGCCGATCCAGGTCACCGTCTCGTCCACACCGGCACGACGCAGCGCTTCGATGCTCACCAGTGAATCCTTGCCGCCGCCGATGGCCACCAGCGCGTGCGGGCGCAGGCCCAGAGCCGGCGCCGCTGTCGGCTCGCCCTGCACCGGCAGGCGGAAGCGCCCACCCAGGTTGAGGCCGTTGCGGTAGGCGAACTCGCCCAGCCCGTTGAGGTAGATGCTTTCCACCAGCGCCGCGGTCTCCGCATCAACGCTGTAGCTGTCGATGCGGACCGTCTCTGGAACCCCCGCCTTGTAGTAACTCACACCGGCGATCAGGTGCAGCAGCTGCAGGGCGCGCTGCACGGCGGCCGCGCGCTCGCCATCGAGCTGAAACGGCGCACCGGGAATGGTGACCGTCTCGACCATCTGCGGGCCATCGTCAAAGGCATAGACCAGCCGGGCTACGCCGGTATCGGCCGAAAAATCGCAGCCGACGAAGCGGAAGCAGGCGACCTGGTGTTTATCAAAAGCAGTCATGGAGTGTCCGGATCAGGCGCGTTTTCGCGCGGCGCAGGCAACGGGCGGATGGTGGCAGGCACGGCTCATTCGATCACGTCCTCCTGCGGCATCGACCGCTGATTGTACGTGTTCGCCATGACATAGCCGTAGGCACCTGCATCGGCCACCACCATGACATCGTCAGGGGCGGTGGAGACCGGCAGCTTGCGCCGCTTGCCGAACACATCGCTGGATTCGCAGATCGGCCCGACCACATCGAAGGCCGCCTCCGCATAACCGCCCTGCCGGCTCAGGTTCTCGATGTCATGCCAGGCGTCGTACAGTGCCGGGCGCATCAACGTGTTCATGCCCGCATCCAGGCCGACCCGGCGCACGCCGTCCTTCTCCACCACCTGGGTGGCGCGACTGAGCAGCACACCCGATTCGGCCACCAGGTAACGGCCCGGCTCGATGGCCAGGCGGAACGCCGGGTGCACCGCCTTGACCTCGGCCAGGCCTTCGGCCCACGCCTGCAGATCAAACGGCTCGTCCTCGTCGCTGTACGGGATCGGCAGGCCACCGCCGATGTCGATGGTCTGCACGCTGCCGATGCGGCGGGCGAAGCCGGCCAGCTCATCGCACATCAGGCGCCAGTGCTGCGCCGTCTCGACACCACTGCCCAGGTGCGCATGCAGGCCAACGACCCGGCTGCCCAGCTCGCTGGCCAGGCGCACAAACTCGTCCACGCGTGCGGTGGGCAGACCGAACTTCGAGTCCTTGCCACCGGTACGCACCTTGGCATGGTGGCCTTCGCCGCGACCCAGGTCCACGCGCAGCCACAGCGCGCGGTTGCTGAACAGCTCCGGCCAGCGCTGCAGGGCTTCGACATTGTCCACCGTGACCGTCACCCCCCGCGCGAACGCGGCTTCGTACTCGGCGCGCGGACAGAAGCTGGGGGTGAACAGAACCCGCGAGGGCGACAGCGCCGGCAGCACGTTGAAGACATGCTCCAGTTCGCCCTGCGACACACATTCCAGGCCGAAGCCTTCCGCTTCCAGCAGCTGCAGGATGGCCGGGTGGCTGTTGGCCTTGATCGCGTAAAAACGCTGGTCGATCGGCGTGATCGCCGCCAGTGCGCGCGCGCGCGCCCGCACGGTGGGCAGATGGTAGACATAACGCGGCGTGCCAGCCTCGGCCAGCTGCAGCAGCCGCGCCCGCTGGCCGCGCCACCACGGCGTCTCGCGTGGCCGCACGCTGCCGGCGATCTCGCGCCAGCGCGGGCCGAACACCTCGGTTTCCTCCACCGGCATCGCACCGCTGTCGATCAGCTCGGCATGCAGGATCGGCAGCAGGCCGTCGGCGTCGGTTTCATCGATGACGAAGGTCAGGTTCAGGTCGTTGGACGACTGCGAGATCATGTGCACACGCTCGCGGCCGAACGTAGCCCACACATCGGAGAGCTTGTGCAGTAGCGAACGCATGCCCCGGCCGACCAGGGTGATCGCCGCGCAGGGCACGATGACCTTGACCTTGCAGATCTGCGAAAGATCGGCCGACAGAGCAGCCAGCACGTCGGTGTTGACCAGGTTTTCCGACGGGTCCAGCGAGACCGTCACGTTGGTCTCGGCCGACCCGATGAGGTCCACCGACAACCCGTGCTTCTTGAACAGACCGAACACATCAGCCAGGAAGCCGACCTGCTGCCACATGCCGATGCCTTCCATCGACACCAGCACGATGCCGTTGCGACGGCTGATCGCCTTGACGCCCGGCACCGGTGCGGCGCTGCCGTCGATGCTGGTACCGGGCAGCTCGGGGCGTTCGGTGTCCAGGATCGCCATCGGCACACCGGCGTCGCGGCACGGCTTGATCGAACGCGGGTGCAGCACCTTCGCACCGGTGGTGGCGATTTCCTGCGCCTCGTAATAATCCAGCCGGGTCAGCAGGCGTGCATCGGGCACGTCCTTCGGGTTGGCACTGAACATGCCCGGCACATCGGTCCAGATCTCCACGCGGCTGGCGCCCAGCAGCGCGCCAAAGTACGCGGCCGAGGTATCCGAGCCGCCGCGGCCAAGGATGGCCGTGCCACCGTCGGCGTGCCGGGCGATGAAGCCCTGGGTGATCAGCAGGCGGGACGGCTGCGCGTTGAAACGCGTGCCCCACGCATTGTCCGAGCGCCATTGGCAGTTGACCGAAAGACGCTGCGACCAGGCACTCTGGCTCGGCTGCGGCGGCAGTGCGTCCAGCCACTGGCGCGCGTCCATCCAGCCCATGTCCAGGCCGCTGGCGTGCAGGTAGGCCGCGCCCAGCGTCGAGGACAGCAGCTCGCCCTGGCCCAGCACCTCGGCCTGCCAGTCCAGCGTGCGCGAGGCGGCGCGCGGATCAGCCAGCAAGGCCTGCAGCGCGTCAAGCCGGGTCTGCAGCACGCTGCCCGGCAGCTCCAGCTCGGCCAGGAAAGCCTGGTGGCGCTCTACCAGCGCCGCGACGCGCTGCGCACTGTCAGCCGCGCCGTCGGCGATGGCGGTCAGCTCGTTGGTGACCCCCGACAGCGCCGACACCACCACCAGCACCCGCGAACCGGTCTCTTCCGCACGTTTTTTCGCCAGCTTCCCGATCGTGTCCCAGCGGTGGCGGCGCGACACCGAAGTGCCGCCGAACTTCAATACGATCCAGCGATCGTCAAGGGGGGAAGCTGACATGGATAGGCTTATACATTGTGGAGGGGACCGCCCGGGGGCGGAACCTTCGATTCTAAGCCTTGATCCACGTCGAATGGGCAGCCATTACCGACAGCCCAGCCGGGCGGCCACGCTGCTAAGCTGCGGCCCCGTCCTTACAGCCCGAGCCCAGCCCATGCGCGCGCGTCGTTTCCTGCAACTGGATGTCTTCTCTCCCCGCCCCGGCGCTGGCAACCCGCTGGCCGTGGTCCTGGACGCCGAGGGGCTGGACGACGACGCCATGCAGGCCATTGCGCGCTGGACGCGACTGCCCGAGACCACCTTCGTGTTTCCCGCCCAGCTGCCTGGCACCAGCTACCGGCTGCGCATGTTCAGCCCGCAGAAGGAGGTGCCGTTTGCCGGGCATCCCAGCATCGGCACCGCACACGCCGTGCTGGAAGCGGGCCTGGCGGTTCCGGTCGACGGCGTCCTGGTCCAGGACGGCATCGCGGGTCAGTTGCCGCTACGCGTGGAAAATGACGGCCCGCTGCGCCGCATTGCGATCCGCACACCGCGCGCGCGGCTTGAGCGCGAAGCCGCCGCGAACGAGCTCGGCGCCGCCATCGCCGGCTGGTCACTGGGCACACTGCCGCCGGCCCTGATGGTCGGTGGGCGCAGCTGGTGGTTGGTGGAAGTGAGCGGTGAGGCTCACCTGCGTGGTCTGCAGCCGGACTGGGACGCAGTAGCAGCGTTGGCCGAGCGGACCGGCAGCATGGGCGTGTTCGCCTATGCGCGCTGCGAGGACGGCAACAACGATCTGGCAGTACGCGCGTTCGTCGGCAATGGTCGGCGCTTCGAAGACGCGGCCTCCGGCGCGGCCAACGCAGTTCTGGTCGCGTGGCTGGATCTGCGCGGCGCCTTGCCGGCCGGCGGACGGCTGCAGGTCAGCCAGGGCCGGGAGGTGGGCCACGACGCGCAGCTGCATCTGCAGGTGGACGCCGATGGCGAGGTGTGGTCAGGGGGTCAGGTACAGACCGTGATCCGCGGCAGCATCGACTGGACCTGAGCGGTAGCAGCCGGGCTGGGCCCGGCTGCGTAGCGCTGGTCCCCGCTCAGGCGAGGTTGGCGTCCAGGGTCACCGGCACCGCACTGAGCGCCTTGGAGACCGGGCAGTTCTGCTTGGCATCATCGGCGATCGCACGGAACTGCGCGGCCTCGATGCCGGGCACCACCGCCTTGAGGGTCAACGTGATCTGCGAAAGCTGTGGGCCGCCTTCGGTGGACAGATCGACCTTGGCCACCGTATCCAGCGAGGTGGCGGTGTAGCCCGCTTCGGCGAGCTTGGCTGACAGCGCCATGGTGAAGCAACCGGCGTGTGCGGCGGCGATCAGCTCCTCCGGGTTGGTGCCCTTTTCCTCGCCGAACCGGCTGTTGAAGCCGTAGCGCGTTTTGTCCATCAGACCGCTCTGCGGGGTGCTCAATTGTCCCGTGCCTGTCTTCAGGTCACCTTCCCAGTGCGCATTGGCCTGGCGCGAAATACCCATCAGCGGACTCCTTCGGTGGTAGACACGGACACCCTACGCAGCGGCGCGTTAGCACGATGTGGCCGCTGCATCGGGCAGGCGTCGACGCTCCGACGAACGGTCGCCGGGTCGATACGCTGCCGCGCTGGAACGCGGGAAATCAGCGCATCCCCCTGTTTTTCAAGTACTCGCACGTCACCCTCCAGCAGGCGGGGCGACATGCGCGCAGGTCCCGACTGCTGCGACAAAGGTCGAACCAAGGCAAAAAAGCCGGAATTTCTGCGTTCGCCCTATTGGCGGGGCTGCATTGTTGCCCTACATTGCGCTTGCCGAGCGGTGTTCGGCGCGAACATACAACCAACCGTTCACGGAACAGGAAACCATGGCAAAGACCGCTAAGAAGGCTGCCCCGAAGAAGGCAGTGAAGAAAGTCGCTACGAAGGCAGCTGCCAAGCCGGCCGCTCCGAAGCCGATCAAGGAAGCTCTGACGAAGTCTGGTCTGGTCGCGCACATCGCCGAAGCATCGGGTGTCGTCGCCAAGGACGTGCGCGCCGTGATGGCTGCGCTGGAAAGCGCTGTCTCGGCCTCCGTGCACAAGAAGGGCGCTGGCAGCTTCACCCTGCCGGGTCTGCTGAAGATCACCACGGTGAGCGTTGCGGCCAAGCCGAAGCGCAAGGGCATCAACCCCTTCACCAAGGAAGAGCAGTGGTTCGCCGCCAAGCCGGCCACCACCAAGCTCAAGGTTCGCCCGCTCAAGAAGCTCAAGGACGCCGCGCTGTAAGCGCGCCGACAACCGGCTCATGCGCGGACGGGACGGCCTTTGGGCCGTCCCGTCCGCGTTTCTGGCCCTCGCACAGGCGCGCAACACAGCGTTGCCGGGGACGCGCTGTGCGGACAGTACCTTGCTGCACAAGGGCCGGCGCGGGCGTTCCCCTGGCCCCCGGCCGCGATGGAACACTGCGTGCGTTCCTGGCCGTCGCCGCCAGCGGTCGGGCCACCTAAGGTGGTGGGACACCCCGCCCGAGCACGCAGCCATGTCCAGCGCCTCCACCCGTTACCGCCTGACGGTCACCCCGATCGAGAAAGACGGCCTGCAGTGCGCCGGCCGATGCACCATTGAACTCGAGCACCGCGCCCGTCAGAACTGGATGCGGCTGCTGGAGAATGCGCCCCGCCTGCCAGGATTCAGCGGTGACGAGCGCGCAGCCGTGCTCATTGCCACCCAGGTACTGCGCGACGTACTGCATCGTCATGCCGACGAACCCGAGCACCCGCTCAGCGCGCACGCCACGACCGTCGGCGACGCGCTGGACGCCCTGGACGCTTTGCACCGACCGCGCTGAGCCGGCGATGGCTACACTGGCGGTCTCTGCCGCTGGACGCCCGGCCATGCGCCTTTTCCTGCCACTGTCTCTGTCGCTGCTGCTTGGACCCCTGCTGCTCGCCGCCTGCTCCAGATCGGCGCCGACGCCGTTGCCGCAGCGGGAAGAGGTGGAAGGCGCCGAAGAACAGGCGCGCGCCCGTCGCGCCCGTCCTGGCGCCGTCGCGCTCGGCAAAGAAACGCCTGAGGCAGAACCTCGCGTCACTGCTCCCGGTGCCACAGGGTCCCCGGGCCGCGTCGTGCGTGACTACGTCGCTGCCGTGCTGCGTCGCGATGCAGACGCGCTCGGGCGTTACTGGCAACACGACAGCAACACGCGCGACGATGCGGTGCTGCATGCACTTACGCGTGTGCAGCGCCTGCGGGTGACCACTGACGCGCCGATCGTACGCGACGACCCGCGCCAGGGCCGCCTGCTCGAAGTCCCGGTGGTGATACGGGCGGCGACCGCGCAGGGCAGCTTCACCTATCGCGGCTGGTACCGGCTGGTACCCGGGCCGGATGGCAACGCCTGGCTGATCCAGTCCGCCCAGCTTCAGCCTGCCCTGCAGTAGCGCGGCACTGCTCGTGCATGCCTGATTCAGCACGTCAGGCTATCTTCTTGCCTACCTTCGTTGGATGCCCCGCCATGTCCCTGCGCCCCCTGCTCACCCGTCTTGTCCTCTCCGCTGCGCTGGTGGCAGCTGCTGTCGGCGCCCAGGCAGCACCGACGATCGAGGGACGCCAGCTGTCGGTGGGCGCCGCCGACGTGCAGCAGTACCTCGACCAGAGTTTCCCGCGCAACCAGGATGCGCTGGGCGGCCTGCTGCAACTGATCCTGAGCCAGCCGAAGCTCGCCCTGCCCGCCGGCGAGCGCCTGAAACTGGGCATGGACGTGGCGATGGCCACCGCTGGGGGCGCGCCCACCCGGCTGGGCACCGTCGAGCTCAGCAGTGGCCTGCGCTACGACGCCCAGACCCAGGGCTTCCATCTGCAGCAGCCGACGCTGGATGAGTTCACCCCGGCCCAGCAGGGCGGACGTCTGGATTCGCGCACGCGTACCCTGCTCAACGCCTGGCTGGGCGACTACGCACAGCGCGAGCCGATCTACCGCCTCGACCCGACGGTGGCCGGCATGCTGGGCGCGCTGCAGGTGCAGTCGGCGCAGGTCAAGGACGGCCGCCTGCAGGTAACCTTCAATCAGGATCTGGGTGCGCTCGTGCCGGCCGGTTTGCTCGGCAACTGAGGAAAGCAAGGCAGCCGGGCAGAGCCCGGCTCTACGCGACGCGCGGTAGGTGACGACCGTTGGTCGTCACGCTCCAGGGCAACGGCGTGACGACTAACGGTCGTCACCTACCGGAGCGCGATGTTCAGAGCGCCGGGCTCTGCCCGGCGGGCGCCCGATCAGCGCTTGGGCTGCAGCATGGTGCCCGTGCATCTGGGCGATCCGCAGCGGCATTCCCAGATCTTCTTCAGCCGGGGAGTGTGGCGCTCGGCCAGGGTGATGCCGTAGTTGTAGGTCAACTCTTCGCCGGGCGCGATGTCGCGCAGCGCTTCGATGAAGACCTTGTCCTGCCGCGGGTCCTTGTCCTCATCCTCTTCGATGATCGCTTCACAGTTCGGCTCGCAGCTGTGGTTCATCCAGCGCGCATCATTGCCGCGGTAGTTAGCATCGATGACGTAGTCATCGTTGAGGGTAAACAGGAAGGTGTGCCCGCTTTCGACATCGCCGGTGTCGTCCGCGTCCACGTCGGCATGGCTGCGCAGCAGGCCTTTGTACTGGATCACCCGTTCGCCCTGCTTGAGCGGTGCCACGGCGAACACGCCGTTGCCATGGATGGCCGACCTGCGGGCTTGGATCTTCTTCGGCATGGGCGCGGCGCGTCCTGGTGTGCGATGGGGAGTCGTTGATTCTCGCTTAATCTTCGTGATTGCCAAAATCATCGTCAACCGGCAGCATTGCGGCCCCGAGGGCGTCACTGGCTGCAACGGCCCGCGTCCTGCGCCCCTTGGATGCGCACGGAGAAAAGCGTACAATTTCGGTCCGCTTTGATAACCCGTCGCATTGCCATGCTCCGCGTCACCAAGCTCACCGACTACGCCACCGTGGTGCTGACCGTGCTCGCCGTCCGTCCAGGCGATGTGCTCAGCGCCACCGAGCTGGCCGAATTCACCGGCCTTGAGCCACCCACCGTCAGCAAGGTGCTCAAACCGCTGGCCCAGGCCGGGCTGGTTGAAGGCCTGCGCGGCGTGCGTGGCGGCTACCGGCTCACCCGCGCACCTGGCGGGATTTCGCTGTGCGACGTAGTGGAAGCGATGGAGGGGCCGCTGGCCCTGACCGAATGCAGCCACGAGCAGCACCAGTGTGGCATGGCGCCCAAGTGCGGCGCGCGCAGCAGCTGGCGTCTGATCAACGACGTCGTCTCCGAAGCGCTGCGCAGCGTCACCCTGGCACAGATCCTGCCCCCTCTTCCCCTTGCCGACCATCCGCCGCGACGCATCGCGGTCGATGTCGTCTCCTGATCCACAGGCAGCCCCCATGGCCACCGAAATCATCGAAACCACCGCCAGCGAAGACACCCCCAACCGTGAGATCCACGAGCAGTTGGGGCGCAAGTATTCGGCCGGCTTCATCACCGAGATTGAATCGGACTCGCTGCCTCCGGGCCTGGACGAGGACACCATCCGAGCCCTGTCGGCCAAGAAGGACGAACCGGAATGGATGACGCAATGGCGTCTGGACGCCTACCGTCACTTCCTGACCATGCCGATGCCGGACTGGGCCAAGCTGGAGATCGCACCGATCGATCTGCAGGCGCTGAGCTATTACTCCGCGCCGAAGGGCCCGAAGTATGCCTCGCTGGATGAGGTCCCCAAGGAACTGCTGGACACCTACGACAAGCTGGGCGTGCCGCTGCACGAGCGTGCCAAGCTGGCCGGCGTTGCCGTCGATGCGGTGTTCGATTCGGTCTCGGTGGGCACCACCTTCCGCAAGGAACTGGCCGAGAAAGGCATCGTGTTCTGCTCGATGTCCGAGGCGATCAAGGAACACCCCGAGCTGGTGCGTCAGTACCTGGGCAGTGTGGTTCCGGTCGGCGACAACTACTTCGCCGCGCTGAACTCGGCGGTGTTCTCCGATGGCAGCTTCGTGTTCATTCCCAAGGGCGTGCGCTGCCCGATGGAGCTGAGCACCTACTTCCGCATCAACGCCGGCCACACCGGCCAGTTCGAACGCACGCTGATCATCTGCGAGGACAAGGCGTACGTGTCCTACCTGGAAGGCTGCACCGCGCCGATGCGCGATGAAAACCAGCTGCATGCCGCGGTGGTCGAGCTGGTGGCGCTGGAAGATGCCGAGATCAAATACTCGACCGTGCAGAACTGGTATCCCGGCGACGAGAACGGCGTAGGCGGCATCTACAACTTCGTCACCAAGCGTGCCGAGTGCCGTGGTGCGCGCAGCAAGGTCACCTGGACGCAGGTCGAGACCGGCTCGGCGATCACCTGGAAGTATCCGTCCTGCGTGCTGCTCGGCGATGATTCGGTGGGTGAGTTCCATTCGGTCGCGTTGACTCACCACCGCCAGCAGGCCGACACCGGCACCAAGATGATCCACGTCGGCAAGCGCACCAAGAGCAAGATCGTCAGCAAGGGCATCAGCGCAGGCCACGGGCAGAACACCTACCGTGGCCTGGTCAGGATCGAGCGCGGCGCCGACGGCGCGCGCAACTACACCCAGTGCGACTCGCTGCTGATCGGCAAGAAGTGCGGCGCGCACACCTTCCCGTACATCGAGGTCAAGAACCCGGCTGCGACCGTCGAGCACGAGGCCACCACCTCGAAGATCTCCGACGATCAGCTGTTCTATTGCCGGGCCCGCGGCATCGGCCAGGAAGATGCGGTGTCGATGATCGTCGATGGTTTCTGCAAGCAGGTGTTCCGCGAGCTGCCGATGGAGTTTGCCGTTGAAGCCAAGAAGCTGCTGGAAGTCTCGCTGGAAGGTTCGGTCGGCTGAGCCGCCACGCCTCTTCGTTTGAATTGTTCAGCCACGCATGGCGTGGCTCCATCTCGGATTCGTATCATGCTGAAGATTGAAAACCTCCACGCCCGCATCGGCGAAAAGGACATCCTCAAGGGCCTGTCGCTGGACGTGAAACCGGGCCAGGTGCACGCCATCATGGGACCCAACGGCGCTGGCAAGTCGACGCTGGGCAATGTACTGGCCGGCCGCGAAGGCTACGAAGTGACCGAGGGCAGCGTGTCCTTCGACGGCGGTGACCTGCTGGCGCTGGAGCCCGAAGCCCGCGCCGCGGCAGGCTTGTTCCTGGCGTTCCAGTACCCGGTGGAGATTCCCGGGGTCAACAACACCTATTTCCTGCGCGCCGCGCTCAATGCCCAGCGCAAGGCGCGTGGCGAAGACGAACTGGACTCGATGCAGTTCCTCAAGCTCGTGCGGCAGAAGCTGGCCGTGCTGCACCTGAAGGACGAGCTGCTGCATCGCGGCGTCAACGAAGGCTTCTCCGGCGGTGAGAAGAAGCGCAATGAGATCTTCCAGCTGGCCGTGCTCGAGCCCAAGCTGGCGATCCTGGACGAGACCGACTCCGGCCTGGACATCGACGCCCTCAAGAGCGTGGCCGACGGCGTCAACGCGCTGCGCGGCAGTGATCGCTCGTTCCTGGTCATCACCCACTACCAGCGTCTGCTCGACTACATCAAGCCGGACGTGGTGCATGTGCTGGCCGATGGCCGCATCGTCAAATCCGGTGGTCCGGAACTGGCGCTGGAACTGGAAGCGCACGGCTACGATTTCCTCAAGGATCGTGTGGTGCCGGAGGCGGCGGTCTGATGAGCGCGCTGCTCGATTCGATGGCCCAGGCATTCTGCGGCAGCGATGCACGCCGCGACGTTCTTGATGCCGCGCTGCGCGACGGCCTGCCCGGCGCACGCAGCGAAGGCTGGAAGTACACCTCCCTGCGGCAGCTGGAACGCCGCAGCTTCGCCCCTGCGCCGCTGGCGCCGCCTACGGTGGATGCGCAGCTGTTGGCCGACATTCCGGGCCCGCGCCTGGTGTTCGTCAACGGCCGTCTGCACGACGCGCTCAGTGATACTCATGCCCTGCCGGCCGGTGTGCAGCTGGAGCCGCTGTCGGCCGTGCTGGCCGCTGGCGAGGACAGCGCCCGCTTCCTGGCCCGTCGCTACGAACACCGCGAGGCGGTGTTCGCCCGCCTCAACGCCGCGCTGGCCGATGAGGGCGTGGTGCTGCGCGTGGATGAGGGCGTGCAGGTGGAGATCCCGCTGCAGCTGGTCTTCATCAGCGTTGCCGGCGAACAGGACCTGGCCTGGCATCACCGGCATCTGGTGGAACTGCGCGCTGGCGCCAGCCTCGGCCTGGTCGAGCACCGCCTGGGCGTGGGCGAAGCAAGCCACCTGGACAACACCGTGCTGCACGCCCATGTAGCGCGCGGCGCCAGCCTCAAGCACGCCCGCCTGCAGGCCGGCAGCGCGCGCCAGACCAGTTTCCTGCGCACCGACGCGGTGCTGGCCGCCGATGCGCAGTACCACCGGGTCGACCTCGAACTGGGCGCCGGGCTTGGCCGCCATGAGCTCAATGTGCGGCTGGAGGGCAACAACGCCCACCTGACTGCCAATGGCGTGCTGCTGGGCAATGGCCGCCGCCACGTCGAGACCCGTCTTGGCATCGAGCACATCGCCCGCGATACCACTGCCGAGCTGCTGTGGCGCGGCGTGGCCGCCAACCGCAGCCGCGTGGTATTCCACGGCGGCATCCACATCCGTGAGGGTGCCGATTGTACCGACGCCAATCTGTCCAACAAGAATCTGCTGTTGTCGGCCGACGCCGAAATCGATACCCAGCCCACGCTGGTGATCGACGCCGAGGAGGTCAAGGCAGCGCACGGTGCCACTGTCGGCCAGCTCGATGCCAACGCGCTGTTCTACCTGCGTTCGCGCGGGCTGCCGCAGGACCAGGCGCAGGCACTGCTGAGTGCGGCGTTCTGCCACGAGCCACTGAAGGTGCTGCCCGAGGCGCTGCGCGCGCAGTTGGCACAGCAGCTTGATCGTGCCTTGGCCGAGGCAGGTGTTGCATGAGCCAGCCCGCCCTGCACCCGCAGTCCGTCGCCGTCGAGCAGCCCGACTGGACGCGCGTGCGCGCCGATTTCCCGCTGCTGATGCGCGAAGTCCACGGCAAGCCGCTGGTCTACTTCGACAACGCCAACACCGGGCAGAAGCCGGTGCAGGTGATCGGCGCGGTGGACGAGTACTTCCGTCGTTACAACGCCAACGTCAGCCGTGCAGTGCATGCGCTGGGCACCGAGGCGACCGACGCCTACGAAGGTGCGCGCGGCAAGCTGGCGCGCTTGCTCAATGTGCGCGGCGACGAACTGGTGCTGTGCAGTGGCACGACCTTCGCGCTGAACCTGGTGGCCTATTCCTGGGCCCTGCCCCGCCTGCAGCCCGGCGATGTGATTCTGGTTTCGCGCATGGAGCACCATGCCAACATCGTGCCGTGGCAGTTGGTGGCACAGCGCACCGGCGCCACCGTGCGCGTGGCCGAGATCACCCCGGAAGGCGCGCTCGACCTGGATGCGCTGCGCGCGGCGATGACGCCGCAGGTCAAGCTGCTGGCCGTGGCCCACGTGTCCAATGTGCTGGGCACGGTCAATCCGGTTCGCGAGATCTGCCGCGAGGCCCGCAAACGCGGCATCGTCACGGTGGTCGACGGCTCGCAGGCCGTGCCGCACCGCAGGGTCGACGTGACCGCCATTGGCTGTGACTTCTATGCCATCACCGGGCACAAGATGTGTGGGCCGACCGGCACCGGCGCGCTGTGGGCGCGTCGTGAGCACCTGCAGGCGATGCCACCGTTCCTGGGTGGCGGCGAGATGATCAAGGAAGTCAGCTTCGACGGCACCGTGTTCAACGATGCCCCGCACAAGTTCGAGGCCGGCACGCCGAACATCGCCGGTTTCATCGGGCTGGGCGCAGCGGTGGACTACCTGCAGACGCTGGGCCTTGCCCAAGTGGAGGCACGTGAGGCCGAACTGCTGGCGCACTTCACCGAAGAACTGCAGAAGGTCGAGGGCCTGCGCATTTTCGGTACCACCGCTGACAAGGCCGCGGTGGTGTCGTTCCTGATAGAAGGCGCACATGCGCACGACCTGGCCACCCTGCTCGACCTGGAAGGTGTGGCGGTACGTTCCGGTCAACACTGCGCGCACCCGCTGCTGCAGTACTACGGCGTGGCGGCGACCTGTCGGGCCTCGCTGGCGTTCTACAACACGCATGACGAGATCGAGCGCTTCATCGCAGCGCTGAACAAGGTCCGCAGGCTGCTGGCCTGACCGGCCAGGCCGCCGGCCCCGCCGCACCCAGCGCCGAGCTGTGGCACGTGACCACCAACGGTCGTCACCTGCCCGGACCGATGCCCTGCCGGGAACGGCCCGACGCCGCGGCTGTGGCACGTGACGACCAACGGTCGTCACCTACCCGGACCGATGCCCTGCCGGGAACGGCCGACGCCGCGGCTGTGGCACGTGACGACCAACGGTCGTCACCTGCCCGGACCGATGCCCTGCCGGGAACGGCCGACGCTGCGGCTGTGGCACGTGACGACCCACGGTCGTCACCCACCCGTACCGATGCCCTGCCGGGAACGGCCGACGCTGCGGCTGTGGCACGTAACGACCAACGGTCGTCACCTACCCGGACCGATGCCCTGCCGGGAACGGCCGACGCTGCGGCTGTGGTAGGTGACGACCGTTGGTCGTCACGCTTCCGGCCCACCGCAGCACCCAACGCAGGAGCGTGACGACCAACGGTCGTCACCTGCCCAGGGCGGGAGTCTGCGGGTGTTTCGTTCCCGGCCCGCCTAGAATGGGCGCATGAGCACACTGACTTTCCGCTCGGCCACCGAAGCCGACATTCCCGCCCTGATCAAACTGGTCACCTCCGCCTACCGAGGTGACGCCAGCCGTGCGGGCTGGACCACCGAAGCCGATCTCCTCGACGGCGCCCGCATCGATGCACAAGGACTGCAGGCCGACCTCGCGCGGCCCCGTTCGGTCATCCTGCTTGCCGAACGTGACGGCCATCTGCTCGCGTGCGCGCACGTGGCCGACGAGCACGGCAAGGGCTATTTCGGCATGTTCTCGGTTGACCCGACCCAGCAGGGAGGTGGCATCGGCAAGCAACTGCTGGCAGCGGCCGAGGCGCACGCGTATTGCCAATGGGGCGTACCAGTGATGCAGATGACGGTGATCGACGTGCGCGATGAACTGATTGCCTTCTACGAGCGCCGCGGGTATCTGCGCACGGGTATCAAGAAACCCTTCCCCTACGGCGATGAACGCTTCGGCACGCCCAAGCGGGATGACCTGCGCTTTGAAATCCTGGAAAAGCCGCTGGCGGGGATGCGCTCGTGAGCGATACTTGGACCTTTGTCTGCGCCGGTGCGGAACTGCTGCCGGGTGAAATGAAGAGCGTGTTCGATGAGGTCACCGGCACCCCCATCGTGGTGTTCAACCTGGACGGTGATCTGTACGCCCTGGAAGACCAATGCACACACGAGGAGTTCGAGTTGTCCTCCGGAGAGTTCAACACGGCCGAAGGCAGTATTGAATGCGTGCTGCACAGCGCGCGCTTCGACGTGCGCGACGGGCGCGCCCTGTGCGCGCCGGCCTACAGCCCGGTGCCGAAGTTCCCGGTCAAACGGGAGCATGACGCGATCTGGACCCGCGACGACCGGGATTGACCGGGGTCCGCCCGGCGCGGCGACGCGATGGCCCGGCCCGCCGCGCATCAACGTGAGCAGCGTCTCACCGTGTCGCGGACAGCTCGCATCTGCTAACGGTTCTCATTTGCACCTCCGGTAACATTTCGTTACACTCCCGCCCCGTAGCGGTCGCCTCGTCGACCCCCTCGGGACACCCTGCCTTGCGCCATCCACACCGCCCACATCAGCTCGGTACCGCCATGCGCGGACAGCGGCCGACGCCGCCTGTGCTGCTGGCGTGGCTGGTACTGTTGGCGCTGCTGCTGGTCAGCGTGCCCGCGCTGCACAGCCAGGCGGACGACGGCGGATTCTCCGCTGCCTCGATGTCGCTGCCGTTGCCATCCGGCGACGGCAACGGTGAGGACCGTCCACAGGAACCGGAGCCGGCGAAGCTGCGCCGGGCTCCGGCTGCGCCAACGCGCGAGGACACTGCAGCGGTGGACGGACCGGCCTTGCTGGTCAACGGACATTGGTCGGAGCTGGCGCTGCTGGCAGTGCTCGTGAAGCCGGTTCCTGCCACCGTCTGGCCGCGCGCCAGTGCTGGTTTTTCTGCCCAGGAGCGACCCGGGCGGCGTGTACAGCGCGGCCAGGCCCCGCCGCAGGCCTGACCTGTCCGACCCGTCCGCACGCTGCTGCGGCACTGGCACCCCCCATCCGTGACAGCCACACAGGGTTTGCCCCTGTCCAAGCCGCGTGCGCGCGGCCCCTTCATTCTTCGAGGTTCCTGCCATGGCCCAGCGCCATCGTCGTTGCGTGTCCGTTTCCCGTACCGTGCTCAACACTGCCCTGCTCACCGCCCTGTCGGCTCCCGCCTTTGCAGAAGTGGCGGTCACCGGCGCGCCGCAGACCCTGGACACGGTCGTGGTCACCGCGTCCGGCTTCGAGCAGAAAATCACCGACGCGCCGGCGAGCATCTCGGTCATCACGCAGGAACAGTTGACCAAGCGCCCCTACATGACCCTGCTTGATGCCGTGCGTGACCTGGAAGGCGTCGATGTTGGCGAAACCCGCGACAAGACCGGCCAGGGCAGCATCTCGATGCGCGGCATGGGCTCGGATTACACGCTGATCCTGATCAACGGGCGCCGCCAGAACAATCATGGCGACATCTACCCGAACAACTTCGGCGGCAACCAGTTCAATCACATTCCGCCGCTGGATGCGATCGAGCGGATCGAGGTGATCCGTGGCCCCGCCTCCACGCTGTATGGCGCCGATGCGATGGGCGGTGTCATCAACATCATCACCAAGCGCACGCTTGACCGCTGGAGCGGCTCGGTAACCGTGGCACGCACCTTCGAGACCGACGACCAGTTCGGTGATGACAGCACCGCCGACCTGTATGTGACCGGGCCGCTGCTGCCCGGCGTGCTCAACCTCAGCGCGCGCGCCAGCTGGTATGACCGGGACGCCTCCAACCCGGTATACGCACCGGTGACCGACCCCAGCGGCGTCACCCACAGCCGTACGCTGGGCTTCGGCGCGGGCGGCAAGACGGTGGACAACACCAACAAGGCAGGCGGCCTGAGCCTGGCCTGGCACCTCGGCGAGAACCAGACGCTGACGCTGGACTACGATGCCTCGCGGCAGGAATACGACAACGCCATCAAGATCAACGACGCCGGCCAGGAGGAGTATCCGGTAGGCACGGTGGACAGCCTGAGCAGCATCTGGCGCAGCAGCAGCTTCTGCCGTGGTGCGACCGGTGCCAACGCCGCCGCGTGCCGCACCAACGGCGGCAGCTGGTCGCGCCGCGCCGACCCGCGCGTGGGCTACGGCCCGACCCAGACCTTCACCCGCGATGCCTGGGCCGTGACCCATGAGGGTCAGTGGTCCTTCGGCAACAGTCTGGTCTCGCTCTCGCACGTGGAAACCAACAATGACGGCCGCACCATGCCGTTCACGGTCGCCGAGCGCGGGCAGCTGCTGCAGATGATCGACGCCACCGGTCCCTACGCCGGCATGAGTCTGGACGAGCGGCGTGCGCTGGCAGCGTCCACCTTCCTGCCCCGGCCCAAGCGCACGCTGGAAAGCGCGCAGTACACGCTGGACGCGAAGCTGGACATTCCGTTCCAGGCTGCCGGCGAACACGTGGCCGTGGTCGGCGCGCAGGTGATCCGCGGCGAACTCACCGACGGCGTGTTCGGCACCGAGCGTGGCACGCCGGGGCAGAAACAGGAGCACAACATGTACTCGCTGTTTGCCGAGGACACCTGGACCGTGCTCGCCCCGTTGGCCGTCACCTATGGCCTGCGCTACGACGACCATCAGGTGTTCGGCAGCCACCTCAGCCCGCGCCTGTACGGCGTGTTCACCGTCAGCGAGCAGTGGACGATCAAGGGCGGCGTCAGCACCGGCTTCAAGACCCCGAAGACCACACAGTTGTACGACGGCGTCACCGGCTTCGGCGGCCAGGGCACCTCGCCGATGTTCGGCAACCCGGACCTGCAGCCGGAGACCAGCACCAGCACCGAGCTGGCCGTGTACTGGCAGCATCCGCAGGGGCACAACTTCAACGCCACGCTGTTCCACAACCGTTTCAACGACAAGATCAGCAGCCAGCCCTGCGGCCCCACGCTGACCCAGCCCTGCACCTCCAGCGGCGAGTATGCCGAGCTGGGCTACGCCAGCAGCACGCGTACGGTGAACATCGACAAGGTGATCATCCAGGGCGCCGAGGTGGCCGGACGCTGGCAGATCAGCGACCAGTTCGGCCTGCGCGCCAACTACACCTACACCGACAGCGAACAGAAAAGCGGTGTCGGCAAGGGGTTGCCGTTGGGCCTGACCGCCAGGCACATGGCCAATGCCACCTTCGACTGGCAGGCCAGCGACCGCTTCAACCTGTTCCTGACCGCCGAAGCGCGTTCCAGGCGCTACAACGGCACCAGCAGCGTCACCGGCCAGCCGCGCTATTACAAGGACTACAGCGTGCTGCACCTGGGCGCATCGTACGAAGCCACGCAGTGGCTGACCATCAACGCGCGCATCAACAACCTGCTCGACCGCGACTTCACCACCTACCACGTGCAGTTCACCGATCTCAACGGCGATGGCGTCTACGAAGACAACACCGCCGAGGTGCTGGTGGAGGACGATTACAACAACAAGGACAAGGCGCGCAGCATCTGGCTGAGCCTGAACTTCACGTTCTGAACGCGGCGGACGCCGCCGACGGGGTGGCGGCCGCAGGGTCGATACATTACGACACCTAATTGCGACCAATTCTCAACAATGCTGTAATTCGCTTTCCGCCTTTTCCGAGCCGAGTCCTGCGTGCCGCCCGAATCCACCGCCACTTCCGTCCAGCGTCAGGCCAGCCGTGGTTTCTGGCTGCGCACGCTGCACCAGTGGCATTGGATCAGTTCAGCGGTCTGCCTGATCGGCATGCTGCTGTTCGCGGCCACCGGCATCACCTTGAACCACGCCGCGAAGATCGAGGCAACGCCAACGGTGGACAACCGCCAGCTGGAGATGCCGCCCACCGTGCTGGCCGCGCTGGGCGATCGCCAGGACGGCAACGCGCCGGTGCCGCCGCCGGTGCGGCGCTGGCTGGATGACCAGCTGGAGATTTCGCTGGGCGGCCGCGCAGCCGAATGGACGGCCGAAGAGCTGTATGTGTCGCTGCCACGTCCGGGTGGCGATGCCTGGCTGAGCATCGACCGGCAGACCGGCGCGGTCGAGTACGAGTCCACCGCACGCGGTGCGATCTCTTACCTCAACGATCTGCACAAGGGACGCAACGCGGGCCCTGCCTGGGGCTGGTTCCTTGACCTGTTTGCAGTCGCCTGTCTGGTGTTCTGCATTACCGGCCTGTTCCTGCTGCATCTGCATGCGCGGCAGCGGCGCATGACCTGGCCCCTGGTCGGGCTGGGCCTGATGATCCCGCTGCTCATTGCCCTGCTGCTGATCCATTGACCCCCTCGCCTTTGAAGGATGCGCCCATGCGTATGACCCTGACCATTGCCATGAGCGGCCTGCTGGCCACCTCGCCCGCCTACGCCGCGACGCTCGACATCAGCGTCGAAGTGCCGAAGATCAACGCTGCCGAGTACCACCGCCCCTATGTTGCGGTGTGGGTGGAGGGTGCCGACCAGCAGGTCGCCGCCAACCTCTCGGTCTGGTACCAGCAGACGCGCAACAGCGAGGGCCACGGCACCAAATGGCTGCCCGACCTGCGCCAGTGGTGGCGCAAGAGTGGCCGCACCCTGGACCTGCCCGTTGACGGCATCACCGGGCCGACCCGTCCAGTGGGCAAGCACGCGCTGTCCTTCGGTCAGCAGCAGGCGCCGCTGAAGCAGCTCGCACCGGGCAACTACACCCTGGTGGTGGAGGCCGTGCGCGAAGTCGGCGGCCGCGAACTGCTGAAGATTCCCTTCACCTGGCCGGCCGCTGCCACCGGGCGCGCCCAGGGCAGCACCGAGCTGGGCGAAGTGACCCTGTCGGTCCGTCCGTGAACGCTGCCAAGGCCCACGCCGCTGTCGCACCCCGCACTGCTGTATCGCTTTCCATCCGTCATGGAGTTCACCGCATGAAGCGCACGCTTGTCCTCGCCGCCGTTCTGGCCGCTGCCCTTCCGTTTACCGCTTCGGCGCACAAGGCCTGGCTGCTGCCCTCGCAGACCACCATGGCCGGCAATGCGCCGTGGATCACCGTCGATGCGGCTGTCTCCAATGATCTGTTCTACTTCAACCACGTGCCGATCCGCCTGGAATCGCTGCAGATCACCGCCCCGGATGGCAGCCGGGTGCAGCCCAGCAACGGTGCCACCGGCAAGTTCCGCAGCGTGTTCGACGTGGAGCTCAAACAGCAGGGCACCTACCGCATCGCCTCGGTCAACGACGGCCTGTTCGCCACCTACGAGCAGAACGGCGAGCGCAAGCGCTGGCGCGGCAGCGAGGCCACGCTGGGCGAACTGCCCAAGGACGCGAAGAATGTGCAGCTGTCGCAGACCGTGGGCCGCGTGGAAACCTTCGTGACCAACGGCGCCCCCAATGCCACCGCCCTGGCGCCGACCAACCGCGGCATCGAGCTGGTGGCGCTGTCACATCCCAATGACCAGTTCGCCGGCGAGACCGCACGCTTCCGCCTGCTGGTTGACGGCCAGCCCGCCGCGGGTCTGGACGTCGAGATCGTGCGCGGCGCTACCCGCTACCGCAATGCGCAGGACGAGCTCAAGGTCAGCAGCGATGCCAAGGGCGAGTTCAGTGTCGCCTGGGGCGAGCCGGGCATGTACTGGCTGGAGACCTCCAGCGAGGACGACAGGACCTCGGTCAAGCAGGCGGCCAAGCGCCGTCTGAGCTATGTGGCTACGCTGGAAGTCCTGCCGCAGTGATGTCGTACCGGTCGGCCGGGCGCCCGGCACCCGGCACCCGGCCGACCTTGAAGACCCGATGACCGATACCTCGCTCGACATCGCCCGCCTCGGCGGCACCACCATGGGCACCCACTGGAGCGTGAGCCTGGTGGCACCGCGCCAGCGCGACCTGCATCCGCTGCATGCCGGCATCCAGGGACAGCTGGATCAGGTGGTGGCGCAGATGAGCACGTGGGAAGCGGACTCCGACCTGAGCCGCTTCAACCATGCGCCCCCAGGCAGCTGGCTCCCCTTGCCCGCGCAGACGCGGCAGGTGCTTGGCTGTGCGCAGGCGATCGCCGCCGCCAGCGAGGGTGCCTTCGACCCCACCGTCGGCCCGTTGGTTGCCCTCTGGGGCTTTGGCGCGCAGGCCGGCGAGCGCCGCGCGCCCGCTGCCGACACGCTGGCCGGCACGCGGGCACGCTGTGGGTGGCAGAAACTGCAGTGGCGCGACGATGCCCTGCTGCAGCCGGGCGGGCTGGAACTGGATCTGTCCGCCATCGCCAAGGGCTTTGGCGTCGACCAGGCAGCACGCTGGCTGCGCACGCAGGGCATAACAGCCGCGCTGGTCGACGTGGGCGGGGAACTCTACGGCTACGGCCGCAAGCCCGACGGCAGTGCCTGGCGCGTGCTGGTCGAGTCCGCGCCCGAGGAAGATGCGGCCACTCCCGGCCCGCCGTGTGTGCTGGCGCTGGACGGACATGCGGTGGCGACTTCGGGCGATCGCTGGCATCAGTACCAGTACGAGGGTCAGGCCGTAAGCCACAGCATCGACCCGCGCACCGGCATGCCGGTGCACCGCGCGGCGGCTGCGGTCACCGTGGTGGCGGCCGACGCCATGCAGGCCGACGCGTGGGCCACTGCGCTGACCGTGCTGGGCAGTGAGGCCGGCCTGGCGCTGGCCACGCGCCTGCAGCTGGCCGCGCGCTTCCTCGACCGCGGCGAACACGGTCCGCAGGAAACCCGCAGCCCGGCCTTTGAGGCTCTGCTGCCATGAGCCGACGACTCTCGCGCGCCACACTGGGCAACGTGGCGGTGATACTGGCGCTGCTGGTGATCGGCGCCTTGCTGCTGCGTCTGCACCTGGGCGATACCGTGTGGTGGACCGCGCCGCGCCAGCCCGCCTGGCTGCTGGCATCGGCCGCGCTGCTGGTGTACGCGGGCCTTTGTCTGGCGGTGTGGTGGCGGGGCCGCAGACGCGCAGAAGCCGTGGACAGCGCGCATCCGCCGCTTCTGCTGGTGTGGGCCAGCCAGACCGGCTTTGCGCTCGCGCTGGCCGAGCGCAGCGCACAGACCTTGCGCGAGGCCGGTCTGGCCGTGCGCGTGCGCAGCCTGCACCAGGTCGACGGGCCGCTGCTCGCACGCATGCAGCGCGCACTGTTCATCGTCAGCACCACCGGCGAAGGTGACCCGCCCGACCACGCCTTGCCGTTCCTGCGCCGCGTGATGTCGGCCGCGCCATCCCTGCAACACCTGCAGTACGGCGTGCTTGCGCTGGGCGACCGCAGCTACGGCAACTTCTGCGCGTTCGGCCACCAGCTGGACAGTTGGCTGCGCCAGCATGGCGCGCACGCGCTGTTCGATACCGTGGAACTGGACAACGCCGATCCGGCCACCCTGCGCCACTGGCAGCAGCTGCTGGGACAGCTTGGCGGCAACGCCAGCGAACAGCCCGACTGGAGCCCGGCCCAGTACCAGCCATGGCGGCTGCTGGCGCGCGAGCATCTCAACCCGGGCAGCGTGGGCGGGCCGGTGTACTGGCTGCGCCTGCAGCCGCCGCCGGGTGAGACACCGCCATGGCAGGCCGGCGACATCGCCGAAGTGGGCCCACGCCATCCTGTGGCGCACGTCGAGGCGTGGCTGCTGCGCCATGACATCAACGGCAGCTGGCAGGACGACGATGGCATCACGCTGGCCCAACATCTTTCCAGCGCACACCTGCCCGACGTGCCTGCGGACGATCCGCCTGCCCTGCTGCAGCAACTGCAGCCGTTGCCGCATCGCGAGTACTCCATCGCCTCGGTGATGGCCGATGGTGCGCTTGAGCTGCTGCTGCGGCGCCAGCGCAGAGCCGACGGGACTCCCGGGCTTGCCAGCGGCTGGCTGTGCGACCACGTCGCGGTGGGCGGCATCGTGGACCTGCGCGTGCGTCGCAATCCCAACTTCCACGGGGTGCCGCCGGGCACGCCACTGCTGCTGATCGGCAACGGCACCGGCATTGCCGGGCTGCGCGCGCACCTGCGCGAGCGCGCCAGCACGGCCGGTGCACGCACCTGGCTGCTGTTTGGCGAACGCACCCAGCAGCACGATTTCCACTTCCGCAGTGAGCTGGAGCAGCTGCACCGGGAGGCACGGCTGGAGCGGCTGGATACCGTGTTCAGCCGCGACGGCGGTGAGCACCGCTATGTCCAGCATCGCCTGCAGGCAGAGGCCGAGCGCCTGCGCCACTGGGTCCACGACGGCGCCACCATACTCGTGTGCGGCAGCCTGCAGGGCATGGCCCCGGCAGTGGACGCGGTGATCGAGCAGGTGCTGGGTGCGCAGGGCAAGGAAGCCCTGCTGCTGACCGGACGCTACCGCCGCGACGTGTACTGACCCGAGGCAGAAGCCGTGACGACCAACCGTTGTCACCTACCGACGGTGCGAAGGGTAGAGCCGACCCCACGGTCGGCTCCCGCGCGCAGCGCGGCTGCCAGAAACCGTGACGACCAACGGTGCGCTGGCCATCCTGACCAGCGCCCTTCGGGCCGGCGCAAGCGCCGTCAGCAGCGGCTCCTGCCGCTGCTTGCGTCACCTACCGAACGGTGCGAAGGGTAGAGCCGACCCCGCGGTCGGCTCCCGCGCGCAGCGCGGCTGCCAGAAGCCGTGACGACCAACGGTGCGCTGGCCATCCTGACCAGCGCCCTTCGGGCCGGCGCAAGCGCCGTCAGCAGCGGCTCCTGCCGCTGCTTGCGTCACCTACCGAACGGTGCGAAGGGTAGAGCC
>JAAIGF010014891.1_pt1 | contig 49745 bp, 48 predicted proteins | sample 6487441 | NCBI WGS metagenome assembly JAAIGF01 (sample SAMN13974129, study PRJNA590717) | phyllosphere metagenome | biome: pepper field; feature: multiple bacterial spot infested pepper fields; material: pepper leaves; isolation source: leaves from pepper fields | host: Capsicum annuum ...
CTGCGTTTGAGGTGGAAACTTGGAAAAGAAAAATCTTTTTGAGTATATTCATGAACTGGAGACACAAATGAACCATATGCATGGTGATATGGGAAGGCTCAAGCTGGCGGTAAAAGAACTGTTGGAAGAAAACCAGCGCCTGATGATCGAAAATGAACAGCTACGTCGTGTACTGAAAAAAGAAGTGCCTGGCGAGCCAGAGAGTACAGAAGTTCAGACAATTCAAGCCTTGTCTGATGTGGATCTGCATAATCATCCGTCGGAAGTCGTCGGTGAAGGTTATGATAATCTGGCGAGACTGTATCATGAAGGATTCCATATCTGCAATGTATACTATGGACATTTGCGTACGGAAGGCGACTGCCTGTTCTGTCTGTCATTTTTGAACAAATCCGAATAATACAAAGCGAAGCCGCAGATCCTGTCTGCGGCTTTAACGATGTTGAAAGGAAGCACAATTGTGGAACAACAACCGATAAAAGAGTCAGCATTACTGGAGGGCGAGCGACTGGATGATTTGCTCAGCCATGAGCTGCATATTATTCAAAGTCATGATGTATTCAGCTTTTCTATGGATGCAGTGCTGCTTGCCCGTTTTGCAGCTGTACCTCCGCGTGGACGTATCCTTGACCTGTGTACAGGCAATGGCGTGATTCCAATGCTCATGAGTACCCGCACCAAAGCGGCCATCGAAGGCGTAGAGATTCAAGAGCGCCTGGCGCATATGGCTCAGCGTAGCATAGATATAAACGGACTACAGGATCAGATTACGATTCGCTTACAGGATCTAAAAGAGATGCCTCTAGAGGGAGAACATGGATTGTACGATCTGGTCACTGTGAATCCGCCGTATATGCCGATGAATGGGAATGAGATTAAGCTGAACCATCATAAAGCGATGGCACGTCATGAGATCGGCTGTACACTGGAGGACGTCGTTCGTACGGCTTCAGCCTTAGTCAAAAATGGCGGTAAATTTGCGATGGTGCATCGCCCGCAGCGTCTGGTTGATATTGTGACCATGATGCGTGCCTTCGGTGTAGAGCCTAAGCGCATTCGATTCGTCCATCCACGTCAGCATATGGAAGCGAACATTATATTAATTGAAGGAATACGTGGCGGTAAGCCAGATCTGCGCATCTTGCCCCCACTGATCGTATACAATGAGCATGATGAATACGTGCCCGAAATTATGGACATCTACTACGGGCAAAAGGAGTCCTTATGAGCATACAGGTACAAAAAAGCTTTGTTGCTGCCTCCGAGCCATCACATGGACGAACGCCAGGTACGTTGTATCTGGTCGCCACCCCGATCGGTAATCTAGAGGATATGACATATCGCGCAGTACGCACCTTGCAGGAATGTGATATTATTGCCGCCGAAGATACACGGCAAAGCCGCAAGCTCTTGAACCATTTTGAAATTACGCCACGCAAGCTCGTCAGTTATCATGAGCATAACAAGCATAATAGTGGCCCAGAGCTGATTCGCTTGATGATGGAGGGGCAAAGTCTGGCACTGATTAGCGATGCAGGCTTGCCTGCTATTTCTGATCCGGGTCAAGAGCTGGTACAGCTGGCTGTAGAGCAAGGGATTGCGATTGTACCGATTCCTGGAGCCAATGCGGCGCTGTCCGCGCTGATCGCATCAGGATTGTCGACTAATCGTTTTACCTTTATCGGCTTTCTACCACGCGATAATCGAGGACAAGCGGAAATATTGCAAGGAGCACGTGCAGCAGAAGGCACGCTGTTATTTTACGAATCTCCACATCGAATCATTAAAACGTTACAAGCGATTCTCGAGCATGTCGGTAACCGCAAGATCGTACTGGCGCGCGAATTGACCAAACGGCATGAAGAATGGCTACGATCTTCGGTAGAAGAAGCACTGGAATGGCTGGAAGAGCATCCACCACTGGGCGAATACTGTATCGTGCTGGAAGGACAACCGCAGGAAGAAGCGATTGCCGAAGCAAATGAATGGTGGCAAGCGTTGTCGATTGCTGAGCATGTTGCGCATTATGAGCAGACGGAGCAGCTATCACGCAAGGATGCGATGAAGCGCACGGCGAAGGATCGTCAATTGTCCAAGCGCGATATTTATCAGGTATTGCTGGACGAGTAGAGCGCTGGCAGAGAAGTCATATTATCTTTTGAAGAAAAGGTAACATTAGCATGGCTTGCTACTGATTATATCGAGCATATGATTCATCACTTTCGCCAAATCCTGGGCAATGAACGTATCGAATTACTCTCAAAATAAGTAGACGATTCAAATTATTCATTTGTGAATATTTTCTAATTTGCAAGAAACGCTATACTGGATATTATTATCGCAAAGCGACCTATATATTATTATAGAAGAAACTCGATCAGCGTTCCGTATCATGAGCGTAAATGGAGGCCAAAAAAAGGAACCCGAGCGCACGCACGGGTTCCTTTTTCGGTGCCACATTGGATTACTATGTGAAAATCGGTATAATGTCAGATAGAGGAAGTTCATGAAAAATGGACAAAAAAATACCTTTACCCGACAAGCCGGATAAAGGCAATAAGGAGATATTAAAAAGTTAGAATTAATAAATTTAAGGTTCTTGCTTTCATTATAACGTATTCATCGTTTGCTGTATGCAATGAATTATTTCGTTACAGGAACTGGAATTTCGGAAATGCACTCGTTACAAACGATTTTACCTTTGAAGTAAGTTACGTTCTCAGCGTTACCACAGAAGATACAAGCTGGCTCGTATTTTTTCAGCATAATGCGTTCGCCATCAACATAAATTTCCAGTGCATCTTTTTCACCAATACCCAGTGTACGGCGCAATTCGATTGGAATTACTACGCGGCCCAGCTCGTCTACTTTTCTTACAATACCTGTTGATTTCATCATGATAATCAATCCTCTCAAATGTGTTTGTATAATAGTCGTAAAATTCGCTTGTCGAATAGGGTCAGTAAGGCTTTTTCCGATTGTTAGAAATGAAGTAGCCATCATATAAGCTGCGATACTTCTTTAGCTCGTTAACGCCAGGTGCAATTATTGAACAAGCATTCATGTTTTAAAATGTCATCTTTCGACAAAGTTCTATCTTTTATGATATTCATAATACCAACGTTTCCCAAATCAGTCAACATAGAAATTGCATGAAATTGCCTATTTCAGCATAAAATCGCAAATTTTTTTTGTGAACATGGGGTTTTATGATATATTTTTACGAGATAAAGAGTATTTACGGGTTTTGTCGATTTGGAAATCGTCAGAGATCATATAACGACACTGTTCGACATAAATGACATAATTCTATTTTATACGATTGAAAATACTGGAATCAAGTTTCGCGAAGGAGCATTAGTATGAAGCCAATACAGCCTTTGGATGAAGAAAAAGTATTCAAGGACCCTGTTCATAATTATATTCATGTCCAAGACCGATTAATCTGGACGTTGATCAATACCCCTGAATTTCAGCGACTGCGTCGTATTCGCCAGCTGGGTACATCCTATCTAACTTTCCACGGTGCAGAGCATAGCCGCTTTTCTCACTCGCTTGGGGTGTATGAGATTACGCGTCGTATTATTTCACAGTTTGAGCGTAGCGGATATGAAGACTGGCCGAGCGAGGAGCGTATGGTCGCACTTTGCGCTGCTTTGCTGCATGATCTGGGTCATGGCCCCTTTTCACATTCTATAGAAGAAGCTTTTGAAATGAATCATGAGGAATGGACATGTCGAATTCTGCTGGAGGGTACGGAGATTCATCGTGTGCTAGAAGAATTTGAGCCTGGATTCTCGGAAAAAGTGGCGGCCGTGATTCGCAAGGATTATGAGAAGGCAGTCGTGGTGAATCTGGTATCCAGTCCTCTTGATGCAGATCGCATGGATTATTTGCTGCGTGATGCTTATTTTACCGGTGTGAATTACGGTACGATCGACATGGATCGTATCATCCGTGTGCTACGCCCGCACAATGGACGTGTGGTGGTTAAGGAAAGTGGTATGCATGCGATTGAGGATTATTTGATGTCACGGTATCAAATGTACTGGCAGGTATATTTCCATCCAGTAACGCGTAGCTCAGACATTGTGCTCCGGCATATTTTTCACCGCGCAAAAGAGTTGTTTGATAACGGCTATAGCTTTACATTTTTACCACATCCGCTACCTGCTCTATTCCGGGGCGAACTAAATGTAAAGGAATACTTACTGCTTGACGAGGCGCTCGTCCAGACTACATTTATGCAATGGACGCTTGAAAAGGATGAAATTCTTGCGGATGTGTGTGCACGTTTTATGGAGAGACGGTTATATAAATATGTAGAGACGGAATTGATAGATCTGGATACGATTGATCAGATTCGGGATGAATTCGAGCGAGTCGGACTTCATCCACAGTACGATCTAGAAATTGATTTCCCGACAGACTTACCTTATGACGTGTTCCGTCCAGGTGATCCAAAGAAAGAAAAGCAGATTTTACTGCTGGATCGCCAAAATAAAGTACAGGAAATATCGGAGGTGTCTGATATTGTTCGGTCGATCAGCGGGATCCATCGAGGACGTTATCACCTGTATTTCCCACAGGAAAAGTTGGAAAGGGTAAAACACAAGCTGTCTCCACAGGTTGCGGATATTTTTGAAGATAAGCTGGGCCCTGCGCAAATGGAGTTTGAAATATAAAAAATGTATGAAGGCGATAAAAAACTTCAATAGAAGTAACGAAAACAAGTTAAGAAAGTATCGCCGGTAAAGGAGAGTACCTATATGTTATTTGATACTCATACGCATTTGGATTCCAAAGATTTTGATGAGGATCGCAAAGAAGTGATCGAGCGTGCTTACAATAATGGCGTGACTCGGATGGTGAACATCGGATTTGATCGTGAAACGATTCCGACAACGATGCAGTTAATAGAAGAATATGATTTTATTTATGCTGCGGTAGGCTGGCATCCGGTCGAAGCGATCACGATGCAGCCTGGCGATCTGGAATGGATTGCATCTTTATGCAGTCATGAGAAAGTCGTAGCGATTGGCGAAATTGGACTCGATTATCACTGGGATAAATCACCCAAGGATGTGCAACATCGTGTGTTACGCGAGCAAATCGGGCTTGCGCGCGATCTAAAAATGCCGATTGTGATTCATAATCGCGAGGCACATGAAGACATCGTTCGTATTTTACGTGAGGAAAAAGCGAGTGAAGTTGGCGGCATTATGCATGCGTTTTCCGGAAGCTGGGAAACGGCACAAATGTGCCTCGATATGGGCTTCCATATTTCATTTGGCGGGCCGATCACATTCAAAAATGCGAAGCAACCCAAAGAGGTGCTGAAGCAGGTTCCGATGGATCGTTTATTGCTGGAAACGGACTCCCCATATTTGACTCCACATCCGAATCGTGGAAAGCGAAATGAGTCTGGATATGTACGTTTGGTCGCAGAGATGGCTGCCGAGCTTAAAGGGGTTTCTCTGGAAGAAATTAGTGAAATTACAACTAAAAATGCTTTGTCATTATTTGGCATTCGATGAAATCGGGAGAAAAACCGATGAAAAAACGAGCAATACGGATATATGAATGAATTTTAATGATAAAACGTAGAAATGTTACAAGTTTTTAACCATTTTTTAAGAAAAACGGAGTTGCCTCTCGCTTTACAGTGAGGTTGTGTTCGGGATATCATTTCATCAGTGATTTAATCTTGTTGTTTATAACGAGATTCCATGATTCGGTCTCGCTGAGTTTCCTACATAGGAGAACGGGGGAACCAACAGCTGTCTTCATTCACTTTAAACCGGCAATACCGGAAGACAGATTGTATGATTCCTGTTACAGGGTCTTTGGGGTGAATTGAGGCTACTTGCGCCATGAGCGAAGGACGTCTCACAGGGTACCATCTACATGCAGTAGTGACGTGTCCGAACCCGACAGCTAACCTCGTAAGCGATGCAGAGGCAACCTCTCATTTTCTAAGTTTCCATTGGACGTACAATGTCGGGAAGCCACGGAAGAGTTGCTCTGGCACTTTTCCCTAGGCTTTTTTGTTTTGTGCAAAAGGAAGTCATCGAAAAAGAGGAGACCCCGTTTTCACTATCGGGGACCGGTATGCCGCTTGGACTGACCATGGCACAGGCGATGTTAAACTAGATCAAAATACCATAATGCGCTGGTATTTTCTCATACTATAGCCTGTGAAAATTCTGATATAGTCGCGTCTATGATCCATTTTCTTTATACCAAGACGGCGAGACTATGTAAGGAGGACGGAAGAAGTGGGAATTGCTCCTTTCAAAGAAACCCATGGTTCACGCTCATCCAGCATGTCTTACGCGCTGCGTTGGAAGCAAAAAAATCTACGCTCTGTGCTGCTCACTTCGGTAGCGGTAGTTGTGGTTATCGCCATGGCACTGTGGCTGATGTATACGCAGGCAAGCAAAAATATTCAGGTCGTTATTGACGGTAAAGCTCAAACGATCGAAACGCACAAGCTTCAACTTTCCGACCTGCTGGCGGAACACAATATTAACGTAGCGCCTCAAGATAAAGTATCAATGCCTATGAACGGAGCGATCCAGGATGGCGATAAGGTATTTATCAACCATGCGGTAGCCGTGAATATTACGGCAGACGGTAAAACAAAGCAGTTGTACACAACAGCCAAAACGGTTGGAAGTACACTAGAACAAGCCGGGATTGATCTCGGTAAAGAAGATAAGCTGACACCTCCGGTGGAAGCGAATGTTCAGCACGACATGGATATCAAAGTAGTAAGAACGACTTCTTTTGTAGCCAAACAAGTTGTGGAGCTACCTTATCAGGTAGAGGAGAAACAGGACAGCAGCTTGCTGGAAGGCAAAACGAAGCTCATTCAGGGTGGAGAAAAAGGTAAGGTTGTCCAGTATATCGAGAAGGTATATGAAGATGGAGAGTTCGTCTCCAAGCGCATGATTGATAAGAAGACAACCAATGAAGTACAGAACAAGATCGTTGCGATCGGTACGAAAAAACAGCAGCCTAAACTGCTTGCCGCTAGCGCACCATCGAGTTCGAATTCCGATAAAGACTTCTCTTATGCCAAAGTATTAAATAATGTGATGCTGACCGCCTACTCCTCTCAGGAGCCAGGACTGGGTACACGTACTGCATCGGGTACACGAGTAACCGAAGGACGGACGATCGCTGTAGATACAGACGTTATCCCAATGGGATGGTGGGTCTATATCGAAGGCATCGGTTATCGTCGTGCAGAAGATACCGGTAGCGCCATTAACGGCAATAAGATTGATGTATATATTGATAGCCTGAGCCAGGCAAGAGCATTCGGACGCAAGACGGGTTATACCGTCTATGTGATCGGTCCGGTTAAACCGTAACCTAACGGCAAAATCGGTTGCCTGTGCGAATAGGAATGTTATATGATATAAGCATTATTAACCACGAGCGTATAGGAACCAACAGGAGAAGGGGATGATTCCCCTTCTTTTTGTTTGTTGTTTTGTTATACTGAGGACATTATGAACATGATCGCAGGGACACGGTATCGACATAGCCCCTCGATCCGGAAGGGAAGCGTACCATCACGTGATTAAAGAAGTCATTGTTGTAGAGGGTCGAGACGATACCGTCGCAATTAAGCGCGCGGTAGAAGCGGATACGATCGAAACGGGCGGTTCTGCGATTGGCGCTCATGTCATTCGGCGTGTGCGTCTGGCGCAAGAGCGTCGAGGCGTTATTATTTTGACAGACCCTGATCATGCCGGAGAGCGCATACGCAAAATTGTGTCTCAAAAGGTTCCTGGCTGTAAGCATGCCTTTATTCCTGAGAGCGAAGCTACGCTTAAGGGCGATATTGGGGTAGAGAATGCGTCACCTGAAGCGATTCGTGCCGCGCTAGAGCGTGTACACAGCGAAATGCCGGAGGCACCTACGCTGATTGATTGGGATGATCTGATCATGACTGGACTCGTTATACACAAAAATGCAGCCGCACGTCGTATGATCATGGGCAATCTGCTCGGAATTGGTTACGGCAATGGCAAGCAGTTTCATAAACGGCTACGTATATTTGGCATCACCCGCGAGGAGTTCGCGGCAGCACTTTTACAACTTGAAGCGGAGGAACAGCAATCCAATGACTGATAGACACGATATCGCTACGCCCGGACGGACGAAGGAAATTATAAACAAGCACGGATTCTCATTTAAAAAAAGCTTAGGACAGAACTTTTTGATTGATAGCAATATTTTGAACAAAATTGTAGATGCTGCAGATCTGAACGAGCAGCGTGGAGCACTAGAGATTGGGCCGGGTATCGGTGCATTGACCGAGCGTCTGGCGCGTCAGGCGCATAATGTGACCGCGGTCGAGATTGATCAGCGCTTGCTGCCGATTTTGCGAGATTCACTTCAGGATTACGATAATGTGAATGTGCGTCATGGTGATGTGCTCAAGGTAGATCTACAGGAGCTATTCCGTGAAGATTTTGCCAATGTCGAAAAGGTGAGCGTCGTTGCCAACTTACCTTACTATGTGACTACACCAATTCTGATGAAGTTGCTAGAGGAAAAGCTGCCACTGGATAATATCGTCGTTATGATCCAGAAGGAAGTCGCACAGCGTATGGCAGCAGCACCAGGTGGGAAGGAATATGGTAGTTTGAGTATTGCTGTTCAGTATTACTGTGTGCCGGAGCTAGTCTGTATTGTACCGAAGACGGTGTTCATTCCACAGCCTAATGTCGAATCAGCAGTCATTCGCTTGAAGCTGCGTGAGGAGCCACCGGTGAAGGTACAGGACGAGCAGCATTTCTTTGAGTTGATGCAGGCATGTTTTGTACAACGCCGTAAAACGATCGCCAACAACCTGAAAACACGTTATTTCAGCGGGAGTGATCGTGAACAGCTAGAAGGCCTACTGGCTGAGGCTGGAATCGAGCCATCACGTCGGGGCGAAACGCTCAGTATTGAGGAATATGGACGTTTGAGCGATGTATTTTTGGCAGCGGGTATTCGATAAAGTCAGCTTTTTAGCATTCCACAAAAAAATCATTGACAAAATAAATTTTGTATAGCATAATTTAATATTTGATTGACATTTCTTTTCCTTTTTGTTACAATAGGATGTAGGAAAAGAGGTGGTTGTGAGCATGGCTAACAATGCGCTTACCGAAATCAAACGCAATCTTGATGCTCATGTAGGGCACAAAATTACATTGCGCGCACACGGTGGTCGGAAAAAGACCATTGAACGTACCGGAATTTTGGAAGAAACCTACCCTTCTGTTTTTACTGTAAAGCTTGATGATGAGCATCAAACTTTTGAACGAGTGTCTTACAGCTACGCAGACGTATTAACCGACTCGGTTGAAATCACAGTTTGCGAGGATGATTCCCATACACGCATCGCGTATGCGGGGAATTGAATAACTGTTTTTGATAAGGCAGTCTTTATCTCCTGCGGGGGTAGAGACTGTTTTGCTTTGTGAATAGACTTTGCAATTCATTTTTTCTATAATTGGAGTATTCGTGGCTGTACATAGATAGCTACCTGTGATCTGCTGCTGTAGCAACAACACGAGCAGCAGGTACAGTATCAATACGAACGGACGGAATGTTGAAGGTGGAGGAACCTCATGAAGCTATATGAAAAAGCGCCAGCCAAAATAAATCTGATGCTGGACGTGCTGCACAAGCGCCCGGACGGGTACCACGAGGTGGAGATGATCATGACGATGGTCGATCTCGCTGATCGGTTAACGATTACAGAGTTGTCTGGTAACTCGATCCACATATCCAGTCAGGCGGGTTATATCCCTCTGGATGATAAAAATCTGGCTTATCAGGCTGCGAGTAAGATCAAGGAGCGTTATGGCATTCGCCAGGGCGTGCATATTCATATCGACAAGCGGATTCCGGTAGCAGCTGGTCTGGCAGGCGGTAGTAGTGATGCAGCCGCTGCTCTGCGTGGGCTGAACCGATTATGGAATCTGGATATTCCTCATGAGGAAATGATGGAGCTAGGAGCGAGCATTGGCTCGGACGTTCCATTTTGTATTACAGGAGGCACCGCACTTGCTACAGGGCGCGGTGAGCAGTTAACGCCGCTGGCTAGCCCACCAGACTGCTGGGTCATCCTGGCAAAGCCGCCGATCAATGTATCGACAGCAGGGGTGTATGGGCGGCTTAAAGCAGATCGGATCGAACATCATCCGTCAGCCGCTGCGATGCAGCGGGCGATTGAACAGCAGTCGTTTGAAGGCATCTGTAGTGAGCTTGGTAATGTGCTGGAGGATGTAACGCTCAGTCATTATCCAGAAGTGCAGCGTCTCAAGCACGCGATGCAGCAGCTTGGAGCCGATGGTGTGCTAATGTCGGGTAGCGGGCCGACCGTGTTTGGACTGGTGTCCAAGGAATCCAAAGTAGCGCGCATTTATAATGGGTTGCGTGGATTTTGCAATGAAGTGTATGCGGTTCGTATGTTAACCTGAGCAAACCAGGTCGCAATCTTTCTCCAAAAGTCTTTGATGCTTTCGAAGGCATTTGGAAAAAGATTGCGATTTTCTTTTACAAACCCGTACAAAAATGTTATATTCACTTTAATTATTCGGGTTTGGGATTTTTTTAGGATATAAATGTAAATTTTCGTAGATGGTGAGGAGTTAAAGTGAAAAAATTAAAACGGAGCGCGCGTCTGGTTGAGTTAACACAGTATCTAACTTCAAGACCGCACACGCTTATTCCATTAACGACCTTCGCTGACCGTTACGGAGCGGCCAAATCATCAATCAGTGAAGATCTGACCATTATCAAGGAGGTATTCGAGGAGGAAGGCATCGGCGAGCTACAGACGTTAGCTGGAGCAGCTGGAGGTGTGAAGTATATTCCACGTCTATCGAGTCAGAAAGCCTTCTCGTTTATGAGTGAGCTGTGTGAGCAACTGGAGCAGCCGGATCGACTGTTGCCAGGTAATTATATTTATATGTCTGATTTACTCGGGCAACCGGCAATTCTAAATGAAGTCGGTAAAATTTTCGCGTCCGTATTTGCAGATACGCCGATTGATGTGATCATGACGGTAGAGACGAAAGGGATTCCGCTTGCGCATGCTACAGGTACGCAGCTTAATCTGCCGGTCGTGTTAGTACGTCGCGACCATCAAATGACCGAAGGTTCAGCGGTAAGCATCAACTATGTATCGGGCTCTCACAAAAGTCTACATACGATGACGCTGTCCAGACGTGCATTGAAGGAAAAGTCGCGTGTCTTGATTATTGATGATTTTATGAAAGCAGGCGGTACGATTCAAGGTATGGTCGACCTGTTAGGTGAATTTAATGCTACAGTAGCCGGTGTAGGGGTGCTGCTAGAGTCGGGCTCGGTAGAAGTTGAGGATCGACTTTGGGCGGATTATGTATCACTCGCGAAGGTGACCGAAGTGGATGCAAAAAGCAAGAAAATTACGGTTCAACCGGGCAATCACTTTGAAAATGTAATTGTTTAAACTTATTAACCTATAAATGCCGTTTTCTAATTGAGAATCCATATCAACCGATTTGCATGGATTCGTTAGGAAACGGCAATAAACAGCGATCTAACAAAAAAATAAACAATTAATTTTCAGAAAAAAGAAGGTGTTTCACTTCCATGTGTGGAATTACACAACCAAGTCTTTATGGAAAAAGGTGGTGAACACAAATGGAAATCACGGATGTAAGACTCCGCCGCGTAAATTCCGAAGGCCGGATGAAAGCCATCGCATCCATCACAATTGATAGTGAATTCGTCGTTCACGATATTCGTGTGATCGACGGCAACAATGGGATGTTCGTCGCGATGCCGAGCAAACGGACCCCGGATGGCGAGTTTCGCGATATCGCGCATCCTATTTCTTCGAGTACACGGGAGAAGATTCAGTCAGCAGTACTAGCTGAATACGACCGCGCCGGACTGGAAGAGGAAGTTATCGAAGAAGGCGCATAAAGCAAGTCTTTATACTTATTGGGGTTTAAAAGAAAAGGGAGTCACAGGCGCAAGAGCTGTGGCTCCCTTTTCTTTTTGTGTGGAATAAGATATATTCAGTATGGAGTTTTTTCACGGAACATCATATATAGCACCAGGATATGTCACTTTTTTCTTCTAAAAAACGATGTAAATGTAGCATAAAGCAAGCTTGTTTTGCTGGATTGCAATCACAATAGAGTTCATTGATGGAGGGAATATTATTTTGAAAAGATTAGCGATAGTACTTGCGGCAGGCAAAGGGAAACGCATGAAGTCGAAGCTGTATAAAGTTCTTCATCCGGTATGCGGTAAGCCGATGGTAGGTCATGTGCTGGATACGATCGAGCGTACAGGCTGTGAGCGTAGCGTGGTTATTGTGGGTCATGGTGCAGAAGCGGTCAAAGGCTTTCTGGGCGACCGTGCAGAATATGCGGTGCAAAGCGAGCAACTGGGAACTGGTCACGCAGTAAGCCAGGCGGAGCCATTGATCGGCAATGAAGAAGGCATCACTATCGTGATCTGCGGAGATACTCCGCTTGTAACATCCGAAACATTGGAGCAACTGATCGCGCACCATCAGAACGAGGGTGCAGCAGTGAGTATTTTGACGGCTTCGATGGAAGATCCAACCGGCTATGGTCGTATTATTCGCGGCGAAGATGGCGGCGTAACGAAGATCGTCGAGCAAAAGGACGGTACAGCTGAAGAGCTGGCAGCGAAAGAAATCAATACCGGTACGTATTGCTTCGACAACAAGCAACTGTTTGCTGCGCTATCCAAAATCGACAACAACAATGCACAGGGCGAATATTATCTGACCGACTGCATTCGTATTTTGCGTGAGGAAGGTCAGCGTGTAGCTGCTTATGAGACGATAGATCTGGCAGAGTCGATCGGTGTAAATGATCGCGTTGCTTTGTCTGAAGCAGAAGGATTCATGCGCGAGCGTCTGGCGAAGAAGCATATGCTTAATGGCGTAACGATTATCGACAAGGCATCGACGTACATCGGCGCTGATGTAGAGATCGGTTCGGATACCGTGCTGCACCCAGGAACGATTTTGAAAGGTAATACCGTGATCGGTGAGGACTGTACAATCGGGCCGAACACCGAAATCGACAATTCCGTTGTGGGTAACAACACTTCGATCCGTCAATCGCTGGTTGTGGAAACGAAAATAGGCAGCTCCGTTTATGTAGGACCATTTGCGAATCTGCGTCCAGGCACGGAGCTGGCAGACGAAGTTAAAGTTGGCGACTTTGTCGAGCTGAAAAATGCGAAGATCGGTCACGGCTCTAAGGTGCCGCATCTGAGCTATGTAGGTGATGCTGAGGTTGGCGCAGGCGTGAACATCGGCTGCGGTGCGATCACGGCTAACTATGACGGCTATAATAAATTTAAAACCATCATCGAAGACGATGTGTTCATCGGTAGCAATTCTAATCTGATTGCTCCTGTACGTATTGGCAAAGGTGCCTATGTGGTTGCTGGTTCCACGATTACAGGTGATGTATCGGAAAATGATGTGGCGATTGCTCGCGCACGTCAGGAAAACAAAGCCGGTTACGCGGACAAAATCCGCGCGAAAGCAAAAGCAATTAAAGAACAAAACAAATAATTGCCGATTCGGTAACAAAATGTCCTATTCGGTGATAAATTATTATATAATGTATAGTGCACAATGCTTGTAGAATACGAATTTCAAACCAATGCCAAACGCCAATCAAGAGCGAATATAGAGACAGAAGCCGAGCTGATGAGCATTCCAATGAACCACCACGGAGGGTTTTAACCATTATGACTTATTGTGATTCCAAACTAAAGATTTTCACTTGTAATTCTAACCCTAAGCTGGCGGGACAAATTGCCGATTATATCGGTATTCCGATGGGCGAATCGCACACAACCAGTTTTAGTGACGGCGAAATTCAGGTGAAGTTGTCCGAGAGTGTACGTGGCTGTCATGTGTACATCATTCAGTCTACCTGTGCCCCGGTCAACGATAACCTGATGGAGCTACTCGTTATGGTGGATGCACTGAAACGCGCTTCCGCAAAAAGCATCAACGTTGTCATTCCGTATTACGGTTATGCCCGTCAGGATCGTAAGGCTCGTTCACGTGATCCAATCACAGCGAAGCTGGTTGCGAACCTGATCGAAAAAGCAGGAGCCCATCGCGTGATCGCTATGGACCTGCATGCGATGCAGATCCAGGGATTTTTCGATATTCCGGTGGATCATCTGCTCGGTGTGCCGATTCTGGCACAGTACTTCCGTTCCAAGCAAATCGAGAATCCGGTTGTTGTATCGCCTGACCACGGTGGTGTGGTTCGTGCGCGCAAACTGGCTGATCTGCTCAGCGCTCCGCTGGCGATTATCGACAAACGTCGCCCTGAGCCGAATGTGAGCGAAGTTATGAACATTATCGGTAACATTGAAGGGAAAACAGCGATTCTGGTCGATGATATTATTGATACGGCTGGAACCATCGTACTCGGTGCAAATGCACTGATCGAGGGCGGCGTGAAGGAAGTGTATGCTTGCTGCACACACCCTGTACTGTCCGGACCAGCAATGGATCGTCTGGAGAACTCGCCTCTTAAAGAAGTGATCGTAACAGATACCATTCCGATCACACACCCAAATCCGACTAGCAAGCTCAAAGTGCTGTCGGTAGCGCCACTCATGGGCGAAGCGATCATTCGTGTTCACGAGGAGCTTTCCATCAGTAAGCTGTTTGAAATCGAATAATTACCCGGCTATGCAAGAAGGGTTACTTCCTCTACGTGAGGCAAGTAACCCTTATCGGCGTATATGCTTGTAATGTCCGGCGTGATCAATAACCGGGTCTGGAGATAAAGGTGTGGCGCTGACGATGATATAGCACACGGTTCATCTCGATAAACTGGTGATCATAGGCAGTAATCAGCCCGATATCCACAGGAATACCATGGCGATAAACCTGGACAGGCATCTCTTGCCGGAAGTGATCATAAAAGTGGCGATTTTTCAGCAATTGCTGCCCGAAGGTATACATGCTGATGTCCTCCTTGTGCTGGAATGCAGACCGGGATGAGGCATCCATCGCGCGGGTGTACCTGTTGAACAATGTAAACCAATTTTAACAAAAAATAAACGTTCCTGCACAAGACATTCTACACTAAAGTGATATTCGTCTCGTCCATGTTACCTTTAGGATGAGTTTATTGTGTGTAGAACCAGGATACGTATAACAATACAGCAGACTGATATTTTATGGAAAAGAGGAACATACGACGATGAAATGGATTGTTGGGCTGGGGAATCCGGGTTCCGAATATGCCAAGACGCGCCACAATGTTGGCTTTATGGCGCTCGATCGGCTAGCGGATCGTCATGGCATTTCCATTAGCCAGAATAAGAGCAAATCGCTGATCGGAGAAGGTCATATCGGCGGTGTGAAGGTTGTTTTAATCAAGCCGATGACATATATGAACCTATCCGGTGAAGCGGTACGTGGCTATATGGATTATTACAAGGTCGCACTGGAAGATCTAATCGTCGTCTATGATGATATGGATACCGAAACAGGTAAGATTCGTCTGCGCTACAAAGGCAGCGCTGGCGGACATAACGGAATCAAGTCGATCATTCAGCATACAGGCACGCAGGAGTTCAATCGTATTCGCATGGGCGTTTCCAGACCTGATCCCGGTCATGCGATCGTTGACTATGTACTGTCGCCATTTGCGAAAAAGGAAAAGGAATTACTGGATGAAATGATTGAATCCACCTGTGATGCGATCGAATTTAGTTTAAAACATACGTTTGAGCAGACCATGGCTAAGTTTAATGGGTAATGATATAATAAGAATTGCTATAAGAATTGTAAATTTTACACGATAACTCCATATATACCGCCTTCCACGCCATGTTTAAGCAGGTGGAGAAGGCGGTTGTTTGTAGGCAAACCGAAGTTCAAACCGGTTTGTCGTTTTACCGTTGTGTCGTTTAGCACAGATTTGATTTGACCTGAGGATAAGTGAGGTGCCGATTTGTTACACACTTTGATTGAGACAATAGCCAAAGATCAAGATTTTGGTTCTATAAAAGATGGTATTTTGTCAGGGATGAAGGAGCAACTGGTCTCCGGTTTATCTGGCTCTGCTCGGCATTTGCTGATAGCAGGTCTGTTTCATGAGACGCAGCGACCGATGCTGGTCGTTACACATAATATGTTTCATGCACATAAGATTGCGGAAGATTTGCAGGAAGCGCTTTCGCCTGAACAGGTATTGCTCTATCCTGCCAATGAACTGGTCGCAGCGGAAAGTGCAATTTCGAGCCCGGAGACATTAGCGCAACGTCTGGATGTATTGACCCAGTGTGCGGCTGGATTCCGTGGCGTTGTTGTTGTGCCATTTTCTGGGATACGGCGCTATTTGCCTGCGCGTGAAACGATGGCTGACGCCAAAATTGTACTAAAAGACGGCGGTACGTTAGAGCTAGAAGCATTTCTACTACGTATGGTAGAGCTTGGTTATGAGCGTGTCGAGCGCGTGGAATCACGTGGTGAGATGAGCGTGCGCGGCGGTATTATCGACTTTTATCCAGTCACGACTTCGCTTGCGTACCGACTTGAGCTATTCGATGATGAGATTGATTCGATTCGTACCTTTGATCCGGACGATCAGCGCTCAATTGATAAGGTGAAATCCGTTACGATTTTGCCAGCACGTGAGATCATTGCAGATAAAGATCGTATGCGTCAGGCAGCTGATCTGGTAGCAGCACGTCTGGAAATGCAGATCGACAAAATGAGCGACCGTCAGGCGAAGGCAAGACTGCGTGAAGAGATCGGCCGCGAAATCGAATTGCTTCGCCAGCATGTGTATTTCCCGGAGATGTATAAATATATCTCTCTGCTGTATCCCGAAAAGGTGACTCTGTACGATTACTTGCAAGAGGATACGGTAATCATGATGGAAGAGCCAGCTCGCCTGCTGGAAACAGCCAAGCAGTTAGAGCGCGATGAGAGCGAATGGGATATGCATTTGCTGCAAAACGGCAAAAGCCTGCCTAATCTAGAGCTGGCAGCGCTTACCGATGATGTGATGTACCGCAGCGGTCTGCAAACCGTCTGGTTATCTGTATTTCTACGTCAGGTGCCCCATGTGCAGCCAGGCAATATCGTCAATGTGGTCAGCCGTACGATGCAGGATTTCCATGGACAGATGAATGTGCTCAAGTCGGAGATGGAGCGCTGGAAAAAGTCCGGTACGACGGTCATTATGGTCGCGAGCGGTGAAGAGCGCATGGAACGTGTACGCCGTGTACTGGACGATTACGATATCGAAACGCCAATCATGATGGATGGTAACTTGCAGTCTGGTTTTGAGCTACCTTCCATTCACCTGGCTGTTATTACCGAGGGCGAAATGTTCTCGAAAAAGCAGCGTAAAGTCCGCAAGGTTGGCAAAAATGTCGACAATGCAGAGCGTATTCGTAGCTACACTGAGCTCAAGGTAGGCGACTATGTTGTACACCAGAACCATGGAATCGGTAAGTACATGGGAATCGGCACACTTGAAGTGGGCGGTATCCATAAGGATTATATGCATATTATGTATGCGGGTGGCGATAAGTTATCCGTACCGATCGAGCAGATTGATCTGATTCAGAAGTATGTTGGTTCTGAGGAAAAGGAACCGAAGGTATACAAGCTCGGCGGTAATGAATGGACACGCGTGAAAAATAAAGTCCGTTCATCGGTACAGGATATTGCGGATGATCTGATCAAGCTCTATGCGGAGCGCCAGTCTGCCCTTGGTTTTGCCTTTGAAAAGGATACGAATGAGCAGCATGAATTTGAGAATACATTCCCTTACGATGAGACACGCGACCAACTGCGCGCCATTGATGAGATCAAAGGCGATATGGAGAAAAATCGCCCAATGGATCGTTTGCTTTGCGGTGACGTAGGTTATGGCAAAACAGAAGTCGCGATTCGTGCCGCCTTCAAGGCTGCGATCGAGGGTAAGCAGGTGGCTGTACTTGTGCCAACGACGATCCTTGCTCAGCAGCACTATGAGACATTCCGCGAGCGTTTTGCTGAGTATCCGTTTAACATCGGTGTACTCAGTCGTTTTCGTACACGTAAGGAACAGAACGATACGATCAAGGGCTTGAAGCAAGGCACGATTGATGTGGTCATTGGTACGCACCGCCTGTTGTCACAGGATCTGATCTTCAAGGATCTGGGGCTGCTGATCGTCGATGAAGAACAGCGCTTTGGTGTCTCTCACAAAGAGAAGCTGAAGCGTCTGAAAACGAATGTGGATGTACTGACGCTGACCGCAACGCCAATTCCGCGTACTTTGCATATGTCCATGCTCGGTGTGCGTGATCTGTCCGTTATCGAGACGCCGCCAGAGAACCGTTTCCCGGTACAAACGTATGTGGTGGAGCATAGTCCAACACTGGTGCGTGAAGCGGTGGAGCGTGAGCTGAATCGCGGTGGTCAGGTGTATTACCTGTATAACAAAGTACAGGGTATCCACGAAATGGCAGCGCATATTTCTGAATTGGTGCCCGAAGCACGCGTGGCTGTTGGTCACGGTCAGATGTCAGAGCAGGAGCTAGAGAAGACGATTCTTGATTTTCTGGATGGCGAATCGGATGTGCTCGTAAGTACAAGTATTATCGAGACCGGCGTCGATATTCCGAACGTGAACACGCTGATCGTGCATGATGCGGATAAAATGGGTCTATCTCAGCTGTATCAGCTTAGAGGACGCGTAGGTCGGTCAAACCGGATCGCGTACGCGTACTTTACGTATCAGCGTGATAAAGTGCTGACCGAGGTGGCAGAGAAGCGTCTACAGTCGATCAAGGAATTCACAGAGCTTGGTTCTGGCTTTAAAATTGCGATGCGAGATCTGTCTATTCGTGGTGCAGGTAATCTGCTCGGAGCGGAGCAGTCTGGCTTTATCGCTTCGGTCGGATTTGATCTGTACTCACAAATGCTGGCAGAGGAGATTCAGAAGCGTAAAGTGACCATGCTGGGCGAGCCAGACTTGAAGGCAAATGATTGGAACACAACGATTGATCTGTCAATTGATGCATATTTGCCTTCGGATTACATTTATGATAGTATCCAAAAAATAGAAATTTATAAAAAAGTAGCTGCTGTATCTTCGTTCGACGATATCGCCGAATTGGAAGACGAGCTGCTTGACCGCTTTGGCGAATTGCCAGAGGCGGTTGTTCAATTGATGCATGTGGCACGGATGAAGCTGTACGGTAAGCGATACGGCATCGAGCAGATTTCACGTCAAGGGGACGACGTGAAGCTGAAGTTCCATGAAGGACAAGAGAAGGCGTTCGATATGCCGAAATTATCCGATGTTGGCAATCGCTTTGAAAGGCGTGTACAATTTAATCAGGGTTCCACTATGGTCATTCAAGTCAAAGGCAAAGGTCTTACCGATCTAGAGCTGCTTGAACTGCTCTGCAATTTTCTTGAAGGCATGATGGAATCATACAAATTAAAGGGGGAACTACAGAATGTGGCCAATTAAAAAAGCTGCTCGCAAAACAGCGGTTTTGACAGCAGGAGCTGTACTCAGCATCAGTCTGTTAGCAGCTTGCACCAACGGGAAGGCAACAGACACCGCAGAACAGCAGAAGGACAACAGCCCGGTTGTTGCTCAATACGATGGTGGCACCATCACTGAGAATGAGTTCAACAAAGAAGTCAGCATGATGAAATTTTTGACCCCACAATATGCACAAGCATTCGATCAGGATCAATATAGAGATCTGCTGCTTCAGCAGGAAGTCGCTTATAAATCACTGGCAGCTCAAGCAAGTCAAACGGCTAAAGATGCAGGTGCTAAACAAGCGGATGAGCAGATCAAACAGCTTACATCTAGCGTTGACCCGGAACAACTGCAAGAAATGCTGAAAACATCCAACCTGACAGAACAGGATGTCAAAGATTATATGACACGCGCACTGACCGCTTCCGAAGTGATGAAGGAAAAGGTTACCGATGCTGACGTGCAAAAATACTTTGACTCCCATAAGGATGAGTACACAACAGCGAACGTACGTCACGTGCTGATCGGCCTACAAGGTGCAGACGGTAAAACAAAACGTACAGATGCAGAAGCGCTGAAACTGGCAAAAGAAATCAAAGCGAAGCTCGATGGCGGCGCTGACTTTGCCGAAATCGCGAAAAAGTACTCTGACGATCCAGGTTCCAAAGACAAAGGCGGTTTGTACGAGAACCAGCCTGTTAGCAATTGGGTAGAGCAGTTCAAAGAAGCAACACTGAAGCAAAAAATCGGTGTGATCGGTGATCCGGTCAAAACAGATTACGGCTACCACATCATCAAGGTAGAATCCCGTACCGAGAAATCCTTTGCTGATCTGACAACGGAAGAGAAGGACACCATCAAGTCCCAGATCGCTTCCCAAAACTTCAGCAACTACATGGCAACAGATATTCCTAAAATGATTAAAAGCAAAAACCTGCCTAAAGTTGAAGGCGCAGCAGAAGGTACAGCTCCAGAAGCTGGTGCAGGTACTAGCGCTCCAGCAACAGGCACTGACGGTGCAGCAACAGAAGGTACGGCTACAGAAGGAACGTCCAGCAGCAAGTAAGCAGACTCCATCTGCTAGAGCTGGATACGACCAAACAACGAATAGCGCGGATATCCGCGCTATTTTTGTGTGATTTATCAGAAGAATCAGAAGCAGGGCGACACGCATATGCCGCCATATAAGGAGGGCCGAATAGATGAAAGAATCAGCATCACCGTCATCGCGCTTGTTACGTGGAGCCTTTATTCTCGTACTGGCAGCCGTATTATCCAAGCTGATTGGAACCATTCAGAAAATCCCGCTGCAAAATATTGGTGGTGACGGTGTATTCGGTATTTATAATGCGGTGTACCCGTTTTATACATTAGTGTTACTTATCGCAACTGCTGGATTCCCGGCGGCTGTATCGCGCTTTGTAGCGGAGGAGATGGCAGCGGGGCGTCAGGGTGGGGCAAGGCGTGTCTTGCGCGTATCGTCTGCGATGCTGATTGTGCTGGGGCTCGTCTGCGGAGCTGTGATGTATGTAGCTGCACCGCTGCTGGCAGCATGGATTGATAATATGCATACCGAGCCTGCGATCCGCAGTGCGGCGCTTGCGCTGCCGCTTGTACCGATCATGGCGGGCTTGCGTGGATATTTTCAGGGGATGCACGATATGATGCCTACCGCCGTATCTCAGGTGGCAGAGCAGACCATACGTGTAGCGGCGATGGTCATGCTTCTATTATGGCTACATGGACTGGGTGCGTCAGATGACTGGATTGCCGCAGGAGCGACATTTGGCTCGGCGGCAGGTGGTGCAGCAGGCTTGCTAGTGATGCTGATCTACTGGTGGCTGCACAGGCGTCGTCATCGAGAGGTGACTTCTATCATGCCACAGGAGGCACAGCAGCCGACCTGGCCGCTACTCAAGGCATTATTGCTTTATGCATTGCCGATCTGTCTCGGTTCGCTCTCTGCGCCACTGATCAGCCTGGTAGACACGTTTACCGTACCTCGTTTGCTCAAGGCAAATGGCTGGAGCGAGGCAGAAGCGATGGTTCGATTCGGTATTTATAATCGAGGGATTCCACTCGTGCAGCTGATGGCGATGCTAGCGACCTCGATGTCCGTGCTATTCATTCCTTCATTAACCGATGCACGTGTTCGAGGACAGCAGGAGCTGATCCGTAATCAAACGAAGCAGACGGTAAACTGGTTCTGGCTGCTCGGTCTTGCTTCTTCTGCAGGTATCGCGGTGCTGGCCGTACCGATTGACATTATGCTGTACGAGGACGCTGTAGGCAGTGATACGATTAGCTGGCTGGCATTTACCGGTGTGGGGGCGACGTTATCTATCGTCACCGCGGCATTACTGCAAGGACTGGGTTCAGTGCGTGCACCTGCTATACATTTGCTACTATCTACTGTAGTGAAGGCGGTACTGAACATTGTGCTCGTACCATACTATGGTATTAATGGTGCAGCGATTGCTGGTATTGTCGCTTATAGTATCTCGGCATTACTCAATGTATTATTACTCATTCGCATCACTCGTTTCCCAATCTCCTGGCGTGAAATGATATGGAAGCCTGTACTTGTGACTGTTGTGATGTGTGCAGGCGTACTATCATGGCTGTTATTGATGCAGCGCGTATTAACCTGGGCGGGCATGCACGAACGAATAGAAGCGCTTATTATCGCTGGAGGCGGTGTATTGATCGGTGGCGTATTATTCCTAATTGGACTATTCCGTACAAGACTCATGACCGAACAGCAGGCGGCCGCTCTTCCCAAAATCGGCAGCCGTCTGGTACCCTTATTGAAGCGAATGAAAGTGATAAGATGAGCTTGACCCATAGATAAATAGACAGGAGGAGAAGCTATTGAGCGCTGTAATTACGATTGTTGGACTTGGTTCCGGCGATGTCGATCAATTGACGGTCGGTATTTTCAATAAACTACAGGCGGCCAAGCGGCTGTATGTACGTACTGCAGATCATCCGGCATTGTCTGCAATAACAGCTGATTTTGTAACCTTTGATGATGTGTACGAATCTCGTGATTCCTTCCCTGAGGTATATGCCGAGATCGCAGAGCGTCTGCTCCAAGCGGCGTCTGAACCAGAGTCAGGTGAAGAGATCATTTATGCCGTGCCTGGTCATCCGATGGTAGCGGAGCGGACCGTACAGCTTTTGCGGGAAAAGGGCAAGGATAGCGGAGTAGATGTACAGGTACTGGGCGGAGAGAGCTTTTTGGATGCGGCGTTCACACGGCTTGGCTTTGATCCAATTGAAGGATTTCAGCTGTTAGATGCTTCTGGACTGAACGCGCGCTTGCTACAGCCAGGGTTGCATACGGTTATTGGACAAGTGTATGATGCGTTTACCGCTTCGGATGTGAAGCTGAGCCTGATGGAGCTGTATCCGGATGATTACGAAGTCACCGTAGCTCACGCGCTCGGTGTACAAGGGCAGGAGCAGATTCGCCAGGTTCCACTGCATGAGCTTGATCATGTACAGGACTATGGTAATCTGTCGCTTATTTATGTGCCACGCACAGACGACGAAGCGGTACGCAATCGTACATTTGATCGTTTGCATGAGATTGTGGAGATTTTGCGCAGTCCAGGCGGCTGTCCATGGGATCGGGAACAGACGCATCAATCGCTGCGACAGAACTTTATCGAGGAAACGTATGAAGTGCTAGAGACGATTGATGAGGATGACCCGGATCATATGCAAGAAGAGCTGGGCGATGTATTGTTGCAAATTATGTTGCATTCCCAGATCGAGGAGGAGACGGGTGCTTTTACCGTCTATGATGTGATTGAAGGCTTGAATCGCAAGCTTATCTTCCGTCATCCGCATGTATTCGGTGATCGCCAGGCTGGCGATGCTCAGGCTGCCCTGCAAAACTGGGATGCAATGAAGGCAGAGGAGAAGCGTCTGAAGGGTCAAAATCCAGACGAAGCTTCCGTACTGGATGGTATTCCGCGCGATCTGCCTGCCCTGCTAACTGCCTACAAGCTGCAAAAGAAAGCGGCTAAGGTCGGCTTTGATTGGGATGATGTAGAAGGCGCGCTGGGCAAGCTGGATGAAGAGCTCGCTGAGCTTAAGGAAGCGATTCGAGATGGACAGACCGCCGAAGAGCAGCTTCTAGAGCTGGGTGATCTGCTGTTCTGTACGGTGAATGTCGCAAGGTTCATGCATGCCGATCCTGAGCAGGCACTTGCGCTTGTGAATCTGAAGTTTAAGCGTCGGTTTGGCTATATTGAGCAGTCACTGCGTAGTCGTGGTCTAACGATTCAGGATGCAGATCTGCAAGAGATGGATCGCTTATGGGATGAAGCCAAGGCGCAAAACAAGTGAATATTTTGCAGGAATTTGGGCTTGAGGCGAGAATGTACTATACTTAGAGAGCGGCTGTGTGTTAACATGCTGTTCATGGGACAGCACATGTGACCCAGTTGAATTTTTCTGAAAATTTGGGAGGCTTTTAATAATGAACAAAACAGATCTGATTAACAACATTTCGAACAATAGCGGTTTGACTAAAAGAGACGTAGAAGTTGTTCTGAACGGTTTTCTGGATGAAATCTCCGGCGCCCTGTCCAAAGGTGACAAAGTTCAACTGATCGGCTTCGGAACTTTCGAAACTCGTAAGCGCGCAGCTCGTACTGGACGCAACCCACAAACAGGCGCAGAAATCAACATCCCTGAATCCAACGTACCTGCTTTCAAAGCTGGTAACAAGCTTAAAGAAGCGGTTAACTAATGCGTCTGGACAAATTCCTGAAAGTGTCCAGACTGATCAAGCGCCGCACCGTGGCCAAAGATGTGTCTGAACAGGGAAGAGTCCTGTTAAACGGGCGTGAGGCCAAACCGAGCGCCACGGTTAAGGTAGGCGACGAGATTACCGTTCAATTCGGTCAGAAGCTGGTGACTGTTCGTATCGAACGGCTGGCAGAGACCACTCGCAAAGACGAAGCGGCTACGATGTATACCTTGATTAAGGAAGAAGCAACTCCGCGAAATAACGAACTGTTCTGATCATTTCAGTACGTTTGCTATTTTAGGATAGCTGATACATGGTAACGTGTACGCATTTGCCCTTACACATAGCAAAAAGCTACTTTGGTGTCGTTTTCGACATTAAAGTAGCTTTTTGTCATTTTCTTGAGTTACAAAGTGTTACTTTTTCTGGTTTTGTGGTAATGTATCAGTATAATGCGTAGTTATGTTAATCATAGGCTACTCATGGTCGTGTATGTGCATGTCCTAATCAAGCGTATCTTCCCGAAGGAACGGGCGGATCGACAGATATCAAACCCTGTTCAAGGAGGAACTCCGATGATACCCAAACCGATACCCGTACATAATAGTCGCCCGCAGCCACAGAGAAGGCAGTCATCACCGTCCCCGTCACCGAACCCTGGCGCGCGTAAGCGTCTTCGGATCTGGATGGTGTTCATGGTGCTGTTCCTGGGCTGGGCTATTTATTCTTTTATCAACCAATCTCTGCAATTATCTGCCAAGCATGAGCAACTTGCTGAGCAGCAACAAAAGCAGTCTGAAACGCAGGCGGCACTGACTCAGTCACAGCTTGAACTCAAGCGTCTTGAAGATCCAGAGTACATTGGACAGATTGCACGTAAGCAATATGGAATGTATTTACCGGGTGAGAAACCGATCTGGGCGACTGAACCGCCAGCAAATAAGTAAATATTGACGTGAAATGAGCCATAAGACGGGGGTTTCTCGGTTGACCTTACTCGGGGCTTCCGGTATAATTTAATCACCGCAGGTATCAATCCAACTCGGATTTCACTGTACATTTTAAGGGAGGATCATTTTACTCTATGGCAATTGAAGTGGGCACCAAGTTAGAAGGCAAAGTGACAGGCATTACGCACTTTGGAGCATTTGTAGATCTGTCTGGAGGTGTCACTGGTCTTGTTCACATCTCGGAGATTGCCGACAATTACGTCAAGGATGTTAACGACCACCTCAAGCTGGGCGATGTCGTTACAGTCAAAGTAATTAATGTCGACAAGGATGGGAAGATTGGACTTTCAATTAAACAGGCAGTAGACAAGCCGGCAGAAGCAGCACCATCTTCGAGACCACCATCTTCCAGACCTCCTCGTCCGGAATCCCGTGGCGGTGGTAGAGATGGCGGAGATCGTGGAGATCGCCCAGGTGGCGGCGGTGGCGGTTTTAATCGCGATCGTGGCGGACGTTCTTTTAACAAGCCTTCTTCTCCTAAAGCTACATTCGATGATAAATTGACTCGTTTCCTCAAGGATAGCGAAGAGCGTATTTCATCATTGAAAAAAAATACGGAATCCAAGCGTGGAGGCCGTGGTGCCAAGCGAAGCTAATCCTCACCTGGCATACAGTGTATAAATAACGACCGCGGGCGCAATAGCGTCTGCGGTTTTTTGCATACTGGGCAAAATCAGTTGGAGCGATAGCTATTGTAACCGGATATGGTACACTGGGAAGAACTAAGCTGGGAGGAAGGAGAGACTCGGTTGTCGACGATGGAACATTCCGAACTGCCGGCAGGCACAACGGTAGCGGGTAGATCAAGAGGGCAGGAGTACGTGATTCAGCGTACCCTCGGCAAAGGCACCAATGGTATTGTCTATCTGGTAGGCAATGCACAGGGGCAGCAGTATGCACTCAAGATGGCGACCGTGAACCATAATCTGCAGCCGGAGATCAAGCTCCTTTTTTCTTTACATAAGCATTGGAAAATAACCGGGCGTAATGATTCTAACCGTTATTTATACGATGTGGACGAATATGAGCAGGATGGAGAGGTTATTCCCTTTTATGTCATGAAATATGTAAAAGGGCAGCCGCTAAGTGCCTTCCTGCGTGCGCGTGGTGCTGACCGGATCGGAATGGCTGGCACCGGTGTACTGGAGATCCTTGCGGAGCTGCATGAATCAGGCTGGGTGTTCGGCGATTTGAAGGCAGAGCACGTCATTATCAGCGACGACGGTCAGGTCGATCTAATCGACTATGGAGGTGCTCGTCCGCAAGGACAAAGCATTCACCAGTTTACCGAATGGTATGATCGTAAATACTGGAATGCCGGTGATCGGGTCGGTGATTATGCGTATGATCTGTTTGCTTACGCGCTGATCTGCCTCAAGCTATTCAATGAACCGGGACTCCAGCGTATTATTGCTACTCGATTACCGCAGGTACGCGGAGAATCTGATCTGGTGCAGTTAATCGAAAGCACACCAGGGCTAAGACTGTATAGTGAATGGCTGAAAAAGGCGGTGCGCGGTGAGTTCCGTAGCACACGTGAAGCCTACTATAGCTGGCGCGCGATTAGTCGCTCCGGATTGCCAGCCAATCGTAATGCGAATGATCTGTTAACCGTGCGTCTGCGTCGCGCCTTTATGTGGTCGCTGCTTGGTCTAGGCATTGTGCTGATGGCGATTTATTTTCGAGGCTAGCGTGGTGAAGATATGATGCAGGGAGAACAAGCTTCATCTTGTGCTTATCGCAGACAAGCCGAAGACAGGAGAGAGCAAGATGAGATCACAGACATGGCAGGATATGTTAGAGCATGTACGGCAGCTACGCCATGAATGGGGCTTTGCTGCGGACGGAAGTACGATAGTTGTAGCCGTATCTGGCGGGCCTGATTCGATCGCGCTACTGCATGTACTACATGCCCTGTCCGCTCAGTATGACTGGACGCTTATCTGTGCGCATATGAATCACGGCTTTCGTCCCGAAGAATCGGCAGCTGAAGCGGAGTTTGTACGTAGCGTTGCTGTGAGCCTTGGTATTACCTTTGAAATGGAAGTCGTGGATACGCCCCGTCATATGAAACGTACCGGGCAAGGTTCTCAAGAGGCAGCGCGGGAGCTACGTTATGATTTTCTACGGCAAACTGCGCAACGCTATGGGGCAAAAACCCTGGCGCTAGCCCATCACATGGACGATCAGGCAGAGACGGTACTGATGCGTATTTTGCGCGGTACAGGGCCTGAAGGACTTGGTGGAATGAAAATCTATCGTACCGAAAAAAATCTGGAACTTATTCGCCCATTTCTTCGTATATACAAGGCAGACCTTGTACATGTGTGCGAGGAGCAGCATTTGTTGTACCAGCTCGACAGTAGTAATATGCAGCGTAAATACACACGTAACCGTATTCGGCTGGATGCTCTTCCTTTTCTAGAGCAGTTTAATGGGCAGCTTGTGCCTACACTTGCAAGGCTGGCTGAGATTACAGGTACGGAAAATGATTATATGCAAGAGCAGACTGAGGCACTCTACGCCAAACTGGTTAAAGAGAGTTCAGGGTCTTACTCATTTTCCGCAGCTTCCTTTTGTGCAGTGCATGTCGCTTTACAACGGAGGTTGATTAAACTAATATTAAATTATCTGTCATCGGCGAACGAGACCTTTGATTTCGCCAAGATCGAAATTATTCGTTATCAGATTGAACAAAGCGATCTCGCAAGCTGGAATCTGGATGTTGGAAGCCGAATCGTCTGTCTACGAGAGTATGATGAGATTCGATTGATGGAAGCTTCTGGGCGAAAGGCACAGCCTTTCTGCGTTCCTGTACAGTATGAACATACTGTCATATCCATTCCTGACTCCTCCATGAAAGTGGAAGTACAGATGTTGGAGTGGAAGGATCGTTCCTATGATGCGCTATTGCTTTCTTCAGACGAAGCGTTTTTCGATGCGGATGTATTGGATTTTCCGCTTTATTTGCGTTCTCGCCGTCCAGGTGATGTAATCACCCTGATTGGGGGCGGAACAAAAAAAGTAAAAAATCTTTTTATCGACGCTAAGATTCCATTGTCTCAGCGCGATCATATGCCGCTTCTGACAGACGCCAGTGGACGTATACTATGGATTCCGGGTCTGCGGCGTGCACGAGAGGCGTTAATGAAGCCCGAGAGTGATCGCTGTCTTTATATGAGAATTGTAAAGTCTGAAGATTAATGTTTGATTTCTGTCGATTTAGCTTGATAAGTATAATGTAGGAGGTTCATCCAAGTTGCACAACGATATCAAAGAAGTGCTCATTAGCGAAGAAGAGATTCAGCAGAAGATTTTGGAGCTGGGGGCTACGCTCACTGAGGATTACAAGGGTCGTAACCCGCTCGTTATTTGCGTATTGAAAGGCGCATTTGTTTTTATGGCTGATCTGGTAAAACGGATCGAAGTACCACTTGAGATCGACTTTATGGCAGTATCCAGTTATGGTGCTTCCACCAAATCGTCCGGTGTGGTCAAGATCGTCAAGGATCTGGATGTTTCCGTGGAAGATCGGGATGTCCTTATTGTTGAAGATATTATTGATAGTGGCCTCACACTTAGCTATCTCATCGAGATTCTTCATGGCCGCAATGCAAAGAGTGTACGTGTAGTAACGCTGTTCGACAAGCCATCTGGCCGTACGGTTAACCTTGAAGCAGATTATACCGGATTCAACATTCCGGATGCGTTCATCGTAGGCTATGGTCTGGATTATGCAGAGCATTACCGGAATCTCCCCTACATCGGGATTTTAAAACCGGAAATTTATTCGAGCTAATTACCTTGCCTGAGAATACCTGGTATTCTGAATCTCATAATAGCCAGAAGATAGGCGAAGATCGTGTTTTTGCTGTCTTAGCTTACAATATCTGTTATTGTGCTCTGGCATCTATTGAGAACGTCAGACGGGCTATGGTAAAATAATTTAAGTGTCTTGAGAGGAGGTAGGGGATGAATCGGTTCATCCGGAATTCTGGTTTCTATTTAATACTTTTCTTAGTCGTGGTGGGCATCGTCCGTTACGTCAGTGACGGAAGCGAAACTACCGATAATCCAAGATATGACCAGCTCAAAGCTGCACTGGCTGCCGGGAACGTGTCGGCAGTAACGCTCCAGTTTGACAACTATGCTTACCTCGTAACAGGTGAGTACAAGACTCAACCTGCTGATGCCAAATCCAAGCAGTTTACGACGTACATCCCTGCCACCGATGCAGCGCTAGATGAAGTGAATGCTGCGATTGAAAACTCGGGAACGCAGGTGAACGTGAAGCCGATGGAGGGCGACAGTATCTGGCTGTCCTTTATCACTTCGATGATTCCGCTCGTGATTATGTTTATTCTCTTTTTCTTCCTGTTCAATCAGGCACAGGGTGGCGGCGGCAAAGTGATGAACTTTGGTAAAAGCCGTGCTCGTCTGTATAACGAAGAGAAGAAAAAGATTACATTTGAGGATGTGGCTGGTGCAGACGAGGAGAAACAAGAACTCGTCGAAGTCGTTGATTTCCTCAAAGATCCGCGTAAATTTAATACGGTCGGTGCTCGTATTCCGAAGGGCGTTCTGCTCGTCGGGCCTCCGGGTACTGGTAAAACGCTTCTTGCTCGTGCAGTAGCAGGGGAAGCTGGCGTTCCGTTCTTTAGCATTTCCGGTTCGGACTTCGTCGAAATGTTCGTCGGTGTCGGCGCATCCCGTGTGCGTGACCTGTTTGAAAATGCGAAGAAAAATGCACCATGTATTATCTTCATTGACGAGATTGATGCGGTAGGTCGTCAGCGCGGCGCCGGTCTTGGTGGTGGCCATGACGAGCGTGAGCAGACGCTCAACCAATTGCTCGTTGAAATGGATGGATTTGGCGCTAACGAAGGTATCATTATCGTAGCTGCAACGAACCGTCCTGATATTCTTGATCCGGCGCTTCTGCGTCCAGGTCGTTTTGACCGTCAAATTACAGTTGATCGTCCAGACGTTAAAGGTCGCGAAGCTGTACTCAAAGTACATGCTCGCAACAAGCCGTTAACCAAGGATGTTAAGCTTGGTATTATCGCTAAACGTACAACAGGCTTTACTGGAGCCGATCTGGAAAACCTGCTGAACGAAGCTGCTCTGCTGGCAGCACGTCGTAATCGTCGTGATATTTCCATGACGGAGGTCGACGAAGCGATTGACCGTGTTATCGTAGGTACAGAGAAACGTAGCCGTGTTATCAGTGATCGTGAGAAGCGTATCGTCGCTTACCACGAAGCAGGTCACACCGTTGTTGGTTATTTCCTGGAACATGCGGACATGGTACACAAAGTTACGATTGTCCCTCGTGGTCGTGCAGGCGGATACGTTATCATGATGCCGAAGGAAGATCGTACACTCGTAACGAAGCAAGAGTTGCTGGATAAAGTAACGGGCTTGCTTGGTGGACGTGTAGCGGAAGAACTGTACATCGGTGAAATTGGTACTGGTGCATATAGTGACTTCCAGCAAGCGACCAGCATCGTGCGTAGCATGATCGTTGAGTATGGTATGAGTGAGAAGCTCGGACCGATGCAATTTGGTAGCTCTTCTCAAGGTCAAGTGTTCCTGGGTCGTGACTTCGGTCATGAACAGAACTACAGTGATGCAATTGCTCACGAGATTGATCAAGAGATGCACCGCTTCATTACAGATTCGTATGAGCGTTGCCGCGAATTGCTGCAAAAGCATTCTCGCGAAATGCACCTGATTGCTCAAACGTTGCTTGAAGTGGAAACACTGGACTTCGAACAGATCAAATACTTGATCGAAAACGGCTCTCTTGAGGGCATGGGCGAAGGCACAAGTGGCGACAACGGTGATGGTACACCAACAGAAACAGGTGAACCAACATTCGACAGCATCGGTGATTCTCAAGTTCGTCTGGAAAAGGATGACACACCTTCAACTTCTCCTGAAGCAGGTGGCAACATCCCGAACAATCCAAAAGACGATTCCGGTGACAACCGTGGCCCAGGCGGCGGAACACCAACGATCTAATTCTCAAAATTCGAAGTATTACTTGGAAGACATGTATCATGCACGCATGAGGAGTGATCAATCTAGGTAATACCTCGATACGATAAATATGAAAAACCTCTGAGGGATCATATCCCTTGGAGGTTTTTGTTTTATATAAAGCTTCATGTCTAAAGAAGCTATGGTGTTTGTTTATACTTAATAGCTTATGATGCGACCCCTACGGAACGGAAGGAGATAAAGGAAAAGTATGAATACTAGTGTTTGGCAGTATAAACACGCTACTAGTGTTTGGCAGTACAAACACGCCAGGAGCCCGAAAACCTATATTACTTCTAAATTAGCAGCTTCGTTAGCTTCACCTAACGTCGTTCCCTCATTTCTTACCAAAAGAAGCTATCTCCAAATCACTATCTAAAATTTTAATCATCTCCCAATATTTGCAGATTGACAACCCTCCTCCGAATTGTGTACAGTATTAGCGAAGTTCATCACAAATTAGACACATTTTACACGGCAGTACGCAATTTTTTTCACAATCTTTGTCCTGCGAAATAAAGTCGTTTTATAAACAAGAGCGGTCGATATTCGAACTATTGAGTGAAATATCAATTGAGATAATATTCACATAATAGTTAGGGTAGCTGAGTATGACTTGTAAGCGAATCGCGAATCATAAATGACTTTTAAAGGCAGACGAGAAACGTGGGCGTTTGACATTGTGAAAAGTGTCTCAAACAACAGGGAGATGAAATGATGGAAGCGTTAGCACTTGAAAAAAAAGCAGAACGTGATGCACAGCTTCGTGAACGCCTGCTGCAACTGAAAAAAGAGCGTAATGCGATTATTTTGGCGCACTATTACCAGCGTGACGAAATTCAAGAAGTTGCTGATTTTCGTGGTGATTCCTTTCTGCTCGCTCAAAAGGCTGCACAGACAGACGCTGATACGATCGTATTTTGTGGTGTTCATTTTATGGGCGAAAGTGCCAAAATTCTGGCACCGAACAAAACAGTTATCATTCCCGATGAGCGCGCGGGCTGTCCGATGGCAGATATGGTCAATGTAGATGGTCTGCGTCGTCTCAAAGAACAGCATCCCAATGCTAAAGTCGTAACCTACATCAACTCCTCTGCCGATGTGAAAGCAGAAACGGACATTTGCTGTACTTCCGCTAATGCGGTTAAGGTGATCCAGTCTGTCGATTCAGATGAAATCATTTGGGTGCCAGATAAAAATCTCGGTCATTATGTACAGCAGCATACCGATAAGAAAATGATTATCTGGGAAGGCTACTGCAATACCCACGATATGCTGACAGTCAAAGATGTGTTCGAGATGAGAGCAAAGTATCCCAATGCGCAGTTCGTTGTACACCCTGAATGTCGCCCTGAGGTTGTTGCTCTAGGTGATTTCGTTGGTAGTACAACCGCGATTATTAAATATTGTAAGGAATCGGAATGCCAGGAATTTATCGTGGGTACAGAGGATGGGACGGGTTACCAGCTTCGTAAAGATAGCCCGGATAAAAGTTTCCATTTTGCGAGTAAGTATCTCGTTTGCCCGAATATGAAAGTGAATAATTTGAAAAAGCTGGTGAACTGTCTGGAAACGATGAAGCCGCAAATTTATGTACCGCCAGCGGTTGCGGATCGTGCTCGTATCTCACTGGAGCGTATGCTACAAGTGTCTTCTTCCTGATCTGTAAGCGAATATGCGCCGGATCGTCGTTATTCCGACTAGAGAAAGGCAGGCGTTACCATGCCAGAGCCACAACCTACAGTTATAGAGGATAGCTTGACTATTCGCACAGATGTGCTTGTGATTGGTACAGGCATTGCCGGATTGTTTACCGCTATCCAAGCAAGTGAAACTAAGAACGTGCTCTTAATCACAAAGGATCAGCTCATGGAAAGTAATACGCGGTATGCACAGGGCGGTATTGCTGCGGTGATGGCTGAGGATGATGCACCCGCGTTTCATTTGGAAGATACCTTGCTTGCTGGAGCCGGATTATGCGACCGCTCTGCAGTAGAGCTTCTTGTACAGGAGGGACCAGCGCGTGTACAGGATCTGATTCGTTTAGGTGCAGCATTTGATGCTAGAGATGGACGGCTTGAATTAACGAGGGAAGGTGCACATAGCCATCGCCGTATTTTACATGCGAATGGCGATTCTACGGGCTATGAAATTGTACGAGCTCTATCTCATCAGGTACGTCAGCATCCGCGTATTACGATCTGGGAGCATCATGTGACGACCGAACTGCTAACTAATGAAAAGGAGTGTGTGGGTGCGATCATTCTGCGACCAGATGGACAGTCGATCAAGGTATATGCCGATTCGACCGTACTTTGCACAGGCGGTAGCGGTCAGTTGTATGAGCATACGACCAATCCTGAGGTGGCTACTGCGGATGGTATTGCGCTTGCTTATCGTGCAGGCGCTGAAGTGAGAGATATGGAATTTGTACAATTTCATCCGACAGCACTTTGCCAGCCAGGAGCTCCGCGCTTTCTCATATCAGAAGCGGTACGTGGGGAAGGGGCTATTTTACGTAATCGACAGGGTGAAGCCTTTATGGAGCGGTATCATCCACTGCGTGATCTGGCGCCACGTGATATTGTCGCTCGTGCGATCGTGAGTGAGATGGAGCGCGAGCAAAGTGCATTTGTATATCTGGATATTACACACGAGCCAGAAGAACAGCTGAGCCAGCGTTTTCCGACCATTTATCGAACCTGCTTACAGTATGATATCAATCTAGCACAGGACTGGATTCCTGTAGCGCCAGCTGCCCATTATATGATGGGGGGGATTCGTGTGGATTCCAGGGGTGAGAGTACATTGTCGCGTCTGTTTGCATGTGGTGAAGTCTCATCGACTGGCATTCATGGTGCTAATCGACTGGCGAGTAATTCGCTATCTGAAGCGATTGTATATGGTAATCGTATTGCAGAGCGGATTCGGGAGCTGAATCCCGTAACAGGGAATCCAATCCAATCGTCGATACCGTTGAATGAGGCCAGCGAATTCATTCATTTTGACGATCCATCAAATGTAAATAAATTCACAACCTCTGCTCGGCAAACTCAAACCGGTTCAGCATGGACTTATTCGCCAGCATCAATAGATTATGATGAGACAAAGACAATGGAAGAAGCTCACGAATCGAATCATTCCCATTCGTTATTTCCGACAATTCCTGTGGCTTCGTTATCTGCTACTAATCCTCCTTTATCAGCTTCGTTATCTAAAGGGGTACAGGTACAATCGCGAGAACCACAGCTTGCACTCGCACATGTCGAGCCGTTGCAAGAAATGGCAAATCAACCCATAGAGCAACTCAAGCAGCTTCCTGCTATCAACGACCAGGAAGTAGGACAGCTACGATCACAGCTTCAATACTGGATGACTGCCTATGCTGGCATTCGGCGTGAAGCCGATTCCTTGCGGCAAGGGATTCAGCAACTCAAGCAGCTACAGCAATATATGCAAGCTTTCGCTCCTGCTTCTGCTGAATCCAGAACGACACGTCATTACATCGAACTGAACAATATGACCACAACTGGACTACTTATTTTACAAGCAGCACTTCATCGTCAGGAGAGCCGGGGTGGACATTATCGTAAGGATTTTCCACAGCGCGATGATCAGAGCTGGTGCAAGCATACGATTCAGCACATTCACAATGGGTTAACGGAGGAGACAAACGATCATGTTTAATGGCTATCAAGAAGGACTGACTACATGGATCAAGCTATGGCTACAGGAGGATGTCGGATCAGGTGATGTCACGACAGCAGTAACGGTGCCACAGGGGCATCAGAGCCGAGCAGTTATTCATGCCAAGCAGACGGGTGTACTCGCAGGTTTGCCTGTGGCAGAGCATGTATTTCGTACCGTTGACCCGGAGCTTCGGTTTCAAGCGATGGCTACAGAGGGACAGCCACTGCAAAAAGGTGATATTATAGCAGAAGTGGAAGGCAGCACCCATTCTCTTTTAACCGGAGAACGCCTTGCCTTGAATCTGCTTCAGCGATTGTCGGGTATTGCTACTCGAACAGCTGAATATGTAAGCCGGATTGAGGGCTTGCCCGTACGTCTAGTCGATACGCGTAAGACGACGCCAGGACATCGCATGCTGGAAAAGTATGCGGTGCGAATCGGTGGTGGGGCGAATCATCGTTTTGGACTGTATGATGCGGTTATGATCAAGGATAATCATATTAAGGCAGCAGGCGGTATTCGTGCCGCAGTCCAGGCCGCACGTGCCTCGATTCCACATACGATGACGATTGAAGTGGAGGCGGAGTCGCTCACACAGGTAGAGGAAGCACTTGTCAGTGGCGCTGACATTATTATGCTAGATAATATGGAGCCTGCGATGATGAGGCAAGCTGTAGCCCGTATTCGTAGTCATAGCCCGCATGTGCGCATCGAAGCATCCGGCAATGTATCGCTGGAGACTATTCGCGGACTTGCTGAAACGGGTATAGATATCATATCGGTTGGACGACTAACGTATTCCTTTGAGAATTTGGATATTAGTCTTGACCTTGGATCGAAAAAGAAGGAGTGACCCCTATTGATACTGGTGATTGATATTGGTAATACGAATATCGTATTTGGCATGTATAGAGGAGAGAGCCTACTGCACCATTTTCGTATCAGCACCAATCGCCAGGCGACACCGGATGAGTATGGCGTGATGATTCATCAATGGTTTCAGATGTCCGGTGTGGCAGCTAAGGAACTGGAAGGCATTATTATTTCGTCTGTTGTGCCTTCGATTATGCATACGCTTGAGGAGATGTGTCAGAAATATTTGCACCATACCCCTATTATAGTCGGACCGGGCATACGCACCGGTCTGAATTTGCGTTATGAGAATCCGCGCGAAGTGGGCGCAGATCGGATTGCTAATGCCGTGGCGGCAATTGCGATTTATGGCAGTCCGGTGATTGTGGTTGATTTTGGTACAGCGACGACCTTTGACTGTATTGATGCAGGCTCGAATTATCTGGGTGGTGCGATCGTTCCGGGTATCGGTATCTCTACTGAGGCTCTGTATCAACGTGCATCCAAGCTGCCGAATATTGAGCTGGAGAAGCCTCGCCGTGTGATTGGACGCAATACCGTACATGCGATGCAATCCGGTATTATTTACGGCTATGCAGGTCAGGTCGACGGCATCGTGAAGCGTATTCGAAGCGAGCTAGGCGAAGAGGCACGCGTCGTGGCAACCGGTGGCTTGGCGTCATTAATCGCTGATGAAACGGAAGCAATCAGCGAAATTCATCCACTACTTACACTGGAAGGATTACGACTGATCTATGAGCGCAATCGCGGAGCAGGTCGTCATACACCGCGTATAGGTGAATAAAGATCGCGATATGCAAAACTTTTAACCACAGTTGGGCGTCTAATTACAATAGAGGTTGCTATATCCGGACAACCTTAGCAATGAATTTGTAATTGCATTCGAATTATTGGGTAATGTGCAATATAATAGAACATGTCCTTTATGTATCAATAATAGGAACAAGCGCTGCACAATCGAGAGGAGTTTATATAGATGGAACAACATAATCACAAGGCGGATCGTTTGATTCGTGGTATTGCAATGAATGGAAAAGTTCGCGCATTTGCTGTGCGTTCGACAGAGCTGGTAGAGGAGCTACGTCGCCGTCATGATACATGGCCAACTGCAACGGCGGCTATGGGTCGTACACTGAGTACAGCCGCGATGATGGGTGCCATGCTCAAAGGCGAAGAAAAGCTAACGATCCAGGTGAAAGGCGATGGGCCGATCGGACAAATTGTGGCCGATGCGAATGCCAAAGGCGAAGTGCGCGGTTATGTAGACAATCCACATACTCATCTGCCTAGCAATGCGATGGGCAAACTGGATGTTGCCGGTGCTGTCGGAACCGAAGGCTTTATTTATGTGATCAAGGATCTCGGGTTAAAAGAACCTTATCGTGGTAGCGTGCCCATCGTTTCCGGCGAACTGGGCGAAGACTTTACGTACTATTTTGCTACATCTGAACAGACACCATCGGCTGTTGGTGTAGGGGTGTTAGTTGAAAATGATAATTCGGTCATTGTAGCGGGCGGCTTTATTTTGCAACTGCTACCGGGCCTGACAGATAAAGAAATTGATACCATTGAGCAGTCCCTGTCTTCCATCCCGGCAGTAACCACTTTGCTGGAACAAGGCTTGGAGCTGGAAGATATGCTCAAGCGTCTATTGCCAGATGTAGAGATCATGGATCAGATGGACATCGTGTTCAAATGCTCCTGCTCTCGCGAGCGTGTTGAGCAGACTCTTGTTAGCTTAGGCGAATCGGAATTGACTCAATTGATTGAAGAAGATGGTCAAGCAGAGGTGGTATGCCACTTCTGTAACGAGAAATATCAATTCCATCGTGCCGATCTGGAAAAGCTTCTCGCTGAAGCGAAAAACTAAGGGAAGCCAAGACATATGACGAAGGATAAATCACCCTTATGGACAGCCGTCATGGTCTTGATCATAGTCATTATTATGATGCTCGGAGCCTTTTGGGTCATCCGAGCAGTTCAGCATTCAGGCAGCGATTCTACAGTAGCTGTCGTAGGTGACGACACGATCAGTGACAATCAATGGACAGCCGAGTTGAAGAAGAGATATGGACAGGAAACCTTGCTACAAATGCTCAATCGGCGCGTGGTTGGAATGGAAGCAGAGGCGCTACACCTCGGGGTGAGCGAACAGGAGATCGACGAGAACCTGCAAGAGCGAATCAGCGGCTATAGCTCACCAGATGCTTTTTACAAAGAAATGAGTAGCCAGTTTGGTCTGAGTCGTCAGGATTTGCGTGAAGAATCCAAGTATCAGATCGAGCTGGAAAAGATCGCTACCGCAGATATTCAAGTAAGCGACGAGCAGGTGCAGCAATACCTTGCTCAAAATGAACAAAATAGCGATCAGAAGCGCCAGTACGAGCTAGCATGGATCAAAACGGATGATGAAGAAAGCGCAAGCGAAGCGGTACAGCGTATCCAAAATGGCGAGACCTTCGCGAACGTGGCCAAGCAGGTATCAACCGATGGATTTTCTTCGGAAAAAGGTGGAGCACTGGGCTGGATCGACGACGATGATCCTTTTCAGCCAGCTGAGATGATGAAGGTCGTGCAGACGATGCAGCCAGGCGATATTGTCGGACCACTCAAGCTCGCTAGCGGTAGTTATGCTGTCGTTCAGGTGCTCGATATTCGTCAGCCGCAATCATCTTATGTGGAAATGAGCCCGGAAACTGCGCGGCGCAAAATTGCACTGGAGCGTGCAAGACCGCTCAGTGAAATTGAACAGGAGCTACGTAAAAAATACGGCGCGTACATTTTATCGTCCAAACCTTAGGATTCTATCACTGTGACATTGACAATGCCCTGGCGTATTGATAATATTAATTATATTAATACCTACTGTTTTACTCGGATTAGAAAAGATTACACATATAGCTTTTCATCACTTCTACGTTCTATTATTTGAAGGAGGGCAACAGGCATGGCAAAAGTCGTAAATAATGTGACAGAATTGATCGGAGGAACTCCACTCGTTCGTTTGAATCGTTTGGTTCCGGAAGATAGCGCAGAAATCTACCTGAAGCTGGAATACCAAAATCCAGGTTCCAGTGTCAAAGATCGTATTGCGATCAGCATCGTGGAAGAAGCTGAGAAGCAAGGCACGTTGAAACCAGGTGGTACGATCGTTGAGGCAACGAGCGGTAACACAGGTATCGGTCTGGCAATGGTTGCTGCAGCGAAAGGCTACAAATGCGTGATCGTAATGCCAGAAACCATGAGCTTGGAGCGTCGCAATCTGCTGCGTGCCTACGGTGCTGAACTGGTTCTGACTCCGGGTTCTGAAGGTATGAACGGAGCGGTTAAAAAAGCAGAAAGCATTGTTCAGGAAAATCCAGACTACTTCATGGCTGAACAATTTAAAAATAAAGCAAATGTCAAAATCCACCGTGAAACGACAGGCCCAGAAATCGTCGAAGCGATCGACTCTATCGGGGGCTCCCTGGATGCATTTATCGCGGGTATCGGTACAGGTGGTACGATCACAGGTGCAGGTGAAGTGCTAAAAGAACGTTTCCCTGACATCAAAATCTATGCGGTGGAACCAGCAGCATCTCCAATCCTTGCAGGCGGACAACCGGGTCCACACAAAATTCAAGGGATCGGTGCAAACTTCATCCCAGAAATTCTGAACCGTGATGTATACGACGAGATCATTCACGTCGAAAACGAAGAAGCTTTCGAAGTAGCGCGCCGCGTTGCCAAAGAAGAGGGCGTGCTGTCCGGTATCTCCTCTGGTGCAGCCGTACATGCTGCACTGAAAGTAGCCAAAGAACTGGGTAAAGGCAAACGTATCGTTGTCATCATCCCAAGTAATGGCGAACGCTACCTGAGCACACCGCTCTACAATTTCGAATCCTAATTCAGCAAAGTACTACGTAAACGTACATCATTTCTGATGCTACGATCTATCCGTATACCAAGCTGTAAAGCCTCCGCTCAAGTCCTCGGATTTGTAGCAGGGGCTTTTTGCTTTTGTATGAGCTTGAAATTTGGAAAGGAAGGAATCCCCTTCTCAATTCCGCCGCGCTTTAGTATACTAACGAAAAACTACACATGATCAGGTTGGAGGAACACAGTTTGACCAGAGTATGCATATCATTACAGCAGTGGGAACAGTGGATTGAAGAGGACTATAGCCATCTCCCTTACGTACTGCGCATTCCCCTGACAGAACAGCTACTGCCGGGTAGCTGGGAAGTACTGTGGACGGAGCATTTCCCTCATTCTATTTTGCTGGAAAATGGCAAAGGCGGACGCTACACTTACCTCGGTTTACAGCCCGTTAGTATACTAAGCGGTGATCTAGAGCATGCCGAAGAGCGCTTGCTAGGCTCTGCTGATACAGATCAGCAATATGAAGTGGTTCTATCTTCATCACAGCCCGATCCAACTGCAACAATGAAGCCAAATACAGTGAAGCAGTATCAAGGCAAACCAATCGACGTATTGCGTGAGTGGATGTCCGGTTACCGTGCACCACGTATGGAGCAAGCTCCTCCATTTACCGGCGGCGCTGCGGGCTTCCTTAGCTACGATATTGCACGTACATTAGAGCGTTTGCCGGATCGGTTATCAAATGAACTAGGATTGCCAGAGTATGTATGGATGCGATTCGATCGAGTATGGGTAGTCGATCATCTGGAAAAAGCATTGTACTGCTGTGTACACCTTCCTATCACGAAGGCAACAGAACAGAACGACCACGCAGCTCGTACGTACACTTCACAATATGAACAGGCCGCATTGATCGCCGAGCAGATGGCACAACAATGGCATGATTGGCTTGCTCATATTTCAATTACGCACATACAGCGACGTGAACTATTGGAACAGCAGTCGGCTGTTGCAGATTCTCGTACCGAGGGCTACGGCTTCACCACTCCTTTTCGTCAGGATGATTTTGAACAGGCTGTCCGTTCAGTGCAGCGTTATATTGGACAGGGTGATGTATTCCAGGTGAACCTATCCCTGCGAAGTGAGCGCGCTATCGAGAGTACACCAGAATCCATTTATGAATGGCTACGTCTGACGAATCCTTCGCCTTATATGGGACTGCTGCGTCTGCCAGGCTTCCAATTAGTTTCCGCTTCACCAGAACTACTTGTATCCGTACGTGGTGGTGCAGTAGCGGCACGCCCGATTGCAGGTACACGGCGGCGGGGGACAACAGAAGCCGAAGACCAGGCGATGGAGCAAGAGCTATTACACACGGAAAAGGAACGCGCCGAGCATATCATGCTCGTGGATTTACAGCGTAATGATCTAGGACGGATCGCTCGCTATGGTAGCGTACGTGTACCGGAGCTCATGACGATCGAGCGATACTCTCATGTGATGCATCTGGTATCCGGCGTGGAGGCAGAGCTTGCCGAGGGTAAGGATGTCTACGATGTGATTGCAGCGACATTTCCAGGGGGGACGATCACCGGCGCACCGAAGATTCGTACGATGGAAATTATCGAAGAACTGGAACAGACACGCCGCGGTGCATATACCGGGTCGATGGGCTGGATTGACTATAGCGGCAATATGGAATTAAATATTATTATACGAACATTAACCGTCAAAGAAGATAAGGCTTATATGCAGGCGGGTGCGGGTATCGTCATTGATTCCGACCCTTATCGGGAATATCGTGAATGCTTTAACAAATCGAGAGCTTTAGCCCGAGCGGTCATGCTAAGTGAACAGCAGGAGCGTCTTCGGCAGGAGAGGGAGGATCAGCGATGATACTTGTAATTGATAACTATGATTCCTTTACGTACAATCTGGTGCAATACCTGGGTGAACTGGGCGAGGAGGTTGTCGTACGCCGTAATGACGAGATTGATCTGAATGGCATTCGTGAACTGAACCCGGATCATATTTTGCTCTCACCCGGTCCATGCACACCAACAGAAGCAGGGATCACCATTGATGTGATTCAGAACTTCAAAGGCGAGATTCCCATCTTTGGCGTATGCCTGGGACATCAGGCGATTGGGCAGGCATTTGGTGGTAACGTCATTCGCGCTGAGCGTTTAATGCATGGTAAAACATCTCCAATCGAACATCAATCGACATCGGTATTCGAGAATCTGCCATCTCCATTTACAGCGACACGTTATCATTCTCTGATCGTAGAGCGTAGTAGCCTGCCAGACTGCTTGGAAATTACAGCCGAGACAGCCGAAGGCGAGATTATGGGCTTGCGCCACAAAGAATATGCGATCGAAGGCGTACAGTTCCATCCGGAATCTATCGTGACCGATCACGGTCATACCATTTTGCGTAACTTCCTGAGCCGTAAAGTGGATAAAGCAGCTAGCGTATGAGATATGTCAGTATAAATGGTGTCATTACACCGATTGAGCAAGCCGTGGTATCCGTCATGGATCACGGCTTCTTATATGGAATGGGTTTATTTGAAACGATGCGTACGTATAACGGGCGTCCTTTTCTGCTGGATCGTCATCTTCGGCGTCTGCAGGGGAGCTGTGATTCACTGGGTATTCGCTGGTCAGCCCATGTGCAGCAAGTCGAGCAGCAGATGCAGCAGTTAATGGAAGCCAATGATTTAACCGAGGCTTATTTACGCTATACCGTATCAGCAGGTGAAGATATACTCGGCTTGCCTTCAGGCGAATATACCGAGCCGAATGTGATTCTATATGCTAAGGCATTACCATCACCATCTTCAGCAAGGCCGACCAAGTCGCTACGCCGTCTGCATACGGTACGTAACACACCAGAAGGCGATATTCGGCTCAAATCGCTACATTATATGAATAGCATTTTGGGCAAACGTGAACTAGCGTTATATGCAGATGAACCCGCGGCAGCAGTTGAAGGCTTGATGCTGACCGCAGAAGGTCATCTGGCAGAAGGCATCGTGAGTAATCTGTTTTTTATTAAGGATAATTGTATATATACGCCTTCAGTAGACACAGGTATACTGCCTGGCATTACAAGAGCCTGGCTGATCGAGTTAGCCGAGCAGAAGGGCTTAACTGTAGAAAAGGGTCTGTACACCTGGGAGCAGCTTGTCCAAGCAGACGAAGTATTTGTAACCAACTCGGTACAGGAAATGGTTCCCGTTGTCCGTTTACTTGAGGATAATCGTGAGCTTATTGTCGGTGACGGGCAGATTGGCGAGCATACCATCATGTTATGTACCGCGTATGAAAGTGAGGCTTACCGAATTTGAAGCAACCTGTATCCCCGGTGCGTGAATACCATTTTGGTGAAGCACATCTGATCCTGGATGGCACGACACGCATTATGGGCATTTTGAACATTACACCTGACTCCTTTTCCGATGGCGGTAGTTATACATCTGTAGATCTCGCCATCCAGCATGCACAGCAGATGGTAGAAGAAGGAGCAGATCTCATTGATATTGGTGGTGAATCGACTCGTCCGGGGCATGCACCTGTATCGGAGGCAGAGGAGCTAAGCCGGGTATTACCTGTGATCGAAGCGTTGACACAACAATTGCCGCAGATCCCCCTTTCTATTGATACGTACAAAGCAGAAGTCGCTCGGCAGTCGATTGAAGCTGGCGCACATATCATCAACGATGTATGGGGCGGGATGGCAGACGCACGAATGTTCGAGATCGTAGCGCAGCTCGGCTGTCCTTATATTTTGATGCATAATCGCCGTGATATGGATTATGGTGATCTGGCTACGGATGTGCGAGGTGATCTGGAACAGAGCATTCAACACGCATTGACAGCAGGAATCGACTCGGAGCAGATTATTATTGATCCAGGTATCGGTTTTGCCAAGACGGGTGAGCATAATCTAGAGCTGATGCGGCGACTGGATGAGCTGCATTCACTGGGGTATCCGCTATTACTGGGTACTTCTCGCAAACGATTTATTCGCAGTGTGCTGGATGCAGCTGCCGATGATGTGGTTGAAGGTACACTGGCAACAACCGCATTGGGTATTGCTCAGGGTTGCCAGATCATTCGTGTACACGACGTACGTGCTAATAAGAAAATGGCGATGATGTGCGATGCCATGCTACATCAAGGCATATAGTAACCGCCACGTGCAACAGAACAGGAGCTGAGCGTTATGGATAAAATGATATTGACTCGCATGGAATATTACGGCTACCACGGCGTATTTGAAGAAGAGCGTAAGCTAGGCCAGCGCTTCTATGTTGATCTAGAGCTAGAGATGGATTTATCGGAAGCGGGTCGTACTGATCAATTGGATACGACGATTAACTATGCAGAGATTCATGAGAAGGTCAAAGAAGTCGTTGAAAAGAAATCCTTTCAATTGATTGAAGCTCTTGCGGAATGTATTGCATCGGTTTTGCTGGACGCTTATACTGGGGTACATGTATTGACCGTTCGAGTTACCAAGCCGCATCCGCCGTTCGATATTCATTTTCAAGGCGTAACTGTAGAGCTGCGGCGCACACGAAAGTGAGTGTAGGCAAGTGACGAATGATTCCCGATCCTCTGAGCACTCAGAGGCTTATATTGCTTTAGGAGCCAACTTGGGTGATAGAGAACAGACATTATACGATGCGATCAAGCTGCTGCATAGTCATCTGCAGATTAGAGTGCAGCGCTGCTCTGGTATCTATGATACCGCCCCGGTAGGCTATACCGATCAGCCCGCCTTTTATAATATGGTTATTCGTGTATCGACTATCTTACAGCCACTAGAGCTGTTACAGATTATGCTCGATATCGAGAACCAGCTTGGACGCGTGCGCGATATTCGCTGGGGACCGCGTACGGTTGATCTGGATTTGTTATGGATGGATAGTATTCAGATGGATACCGATCGCCTGCAATTGCCACATCCACGTATGAACGAGCGCGCGTTTGTACTTGTGCCTCTACAGGAGATTGTCGAGCCACAGGAGACACCGGCGTTGTACCAGCTTATAGACGAGTCCATGCAGCATGTACAGGATCAGGCGATCCAATATGTACATGCATGTCGTCTGTCCTTTTCCGAATTGAACTAATACGCGCTATCCCATGCGCTACGGCCATACAATAGATGTGAACGGATGACGATAATGGTAAATGAATAGTATGATCCGTCGTGAACCTATGTGCCAATCTCCTGCTTTCAAAATTCCTACTCATTTGTTAATCAGAACAGGGACGGAAGCAGAAGTTAAAGGAGTGAACCCTCCGATGTTAAAAATCGGTGATATTGAATTAAAAAATCGCGTTGTACTTGCCCCAATGGCAGGCGTCTGTAATCCTGCATTCCGATTGATTGCCAAAGAATTCGGAACGGGACTTGTATGCGCGGAGATGGTGAGCGACAAAGCCATCTTGAGCGGCAACAAGCGCACCCATGAAATGCTGTTTGTTGATGAGCGCGAAAAACCGCTAAGCTTGCAAATTTTTGGCGGTGATCGTCATTCGCTGGTCGAAGCTGCAAAAGTTGTCGATCAAGATACCAACGCGGATATTATCGACATTAATATGGGCTGCCCTGCACCCAAAATCAACAAAATTGATGCAGGTGCGCGCTGGCTACTTGATCCAAACAAGATCAATGAGATGGTAGCAGCTGTCGTAGCCAATGTCAGCAAGCCTGTTACCGTCAAAATGCGAATCGGTTGGGATCATGACCATATCTACGTTGTCGATAATGCTAAGGCTGTCGAAGCAGCTGGTGGACAAGCCATCAGTGTGCATGGACGTACACGCGAACAGCTTTATACAGGTCAAGCCGATTGGTCATATATTAAGCAAGCCAAAGAAGCCGTATCTATTCCGATTATTGGTAATGGCGATGTTGTCACACCAGAAGATGCTAAGCGCATGCTAGAGATGACCGGCTGCGATGGCGTCATGATCGGACGCGGCGCACTGGGTAATCCATGGATGCTGTATCGCACGGTAGAATACCTGAATACTGGAACCTTAGCCCCCGATCCGACAGCCGAAGAGAAGATTCGCATTGCTATTTTACACATGGATCGTCTCATTGCCTTAAAAGGCGAAGTCGTCGCTGTACGGGAAATGCGCAAGCATTTGTCATGGTATCTCAAAGGTCTAAAAGGATCAGCTCGTATTAAGGATTCTATTATGGAAGAAACGAAACGTGACGAAATGGTGCGAATTTTGCATCAGTTCCTCGAAGACCTGCCCCATCAAGTTGGCTCCGATGCCGATCATGAAGCTGTTCCATTTGTACAGGTACAGTGCGCAACTCCGGCACAAGCTTCCGTATAAATAGGATAGGAGTATAGAGCATGGCTTCCTTTCATCATGATCAATGATCCGTCTGATCTATTTAGCTAGTACCTTGACCGACTTCAATTTAAGGTTTTCGATGAACGTAACCTAGCATTAGTATCGGTCATGGCACTAATACCTTTTTTATTGAAGTATTGTTCAAGCTTTACTAGGATTGTGGCCATCTTTATCATTCAAAAAGGACTCGTCTGGTGCCCCTTTGCCAGCCGGGTCCCTTTTTATTGACATTTCATAATCATTCCCATATACTTTTGCAGTATAAATTTGCCTGAGCTACGGAGTGTACGCAAACGACGAGATTAACTGCTAGATCGCGGAAACCGATCCGATATCTTTCGTAGAATTCAAAAGTCGAGCTAAAATGACACTTCTCCAAACGACGGATGAGTTTGCATGCATGCTCTACTCGTTAGATTTGATATGGCTTCTGGGAGATTTCTTTGTACAATTACCGTGTTTGCGTTTATGTATGGATCTTCGTGGCTTCCCAGTGAGCGGTTCTTATTCATACGGGAAGCTCTGAGAGCGAGTCTTTGAAATTTTTGAAAACTATTCACATGACAGGAGATTTGGTTAAGATGAGCGATAAAGAAGTCATTTTGACACAGGATGGTCTTAGAAAGCTGGAAGATGAACTCGAAAACCTCAAATCCGTAAAACGCCGCGAGGTTGCAGAACGTATCAAAGTTGCTATCGGCTATGGCGATATCAGCGAAAACTCCGAGTATGAAGACGCCAAGAACGAGCAGGCATTCATCGAAGGACGTATTATTACACTGGAAAAAATGCTGCGTAACGCGCGCATCATTAACAGTGATGAGATTGATACAAATGTAGTGAGTATCGGCGCAACTGTAATTGTAGAAGATCTGGAATACGGCGACACAATGGAATACACCATTGTAGGTTCCGCAGAATCCGATCCTTCTCAAAATAAGATTTCCAACGAAAGCCCGGTCGGTAAAGCGATCCTGGGCAAACAAATCGGTACAGTTGTAGACGTAAACGTACCTGCTGGCGTAATCCAGTATAAAATCGTTGAAATCAAAAAGTAAGCGTTGACTGTGAAACGATATCCTCCTGGTAGAGGATATTCATAACGGCTCCGCGCCTAATAAGCAAAGGTAACGCACCATTTGCCTTTGCCACTGGATCATTTACATGCGTAAAGGGTCTCGAAAACATAGCTTGCCATGCTATAGCAACGATCCATTAGTGGGTAGAGCAATAGTATGGCAGCGATTCAAATGATGATGTAGATGTGAGAAAGCTTCCGTTAAGGAAGCTTTTTTCTTGAAATTATACTGAAATTACTGATAATTTCCGTTTTGCGGATTTCAGTTTCAGTCCAAATCAAGTAAACTATAACTATGTGCCGTATAGATTGAACGGGGAAAATACCCTTTGGATTGTTCATCTCTGCTACCCATATAGATAAGAGGTAACCTATTTTGCTTTGCAAAAATCCCTTTTCATCGAGTTGCATGTGTATAGCGTCCAGCCATTGAAGGGATAATGGATCTGCTCTACAAAATTCGTTTGCACAAAACCCCGTGTTTGCAATGCCAAACACTTAAAGTAGAAACCTCATATGTGGCGTACATCAGTAGGGAAGTACAAGCCAGTGTCTTACAATTATGAAGCATATGTATTTTATCGAAGGAGTTGAGATTCAGCGATGTCTGATGAAACATTGAATCCTGGTGAACAGGAAGAAACCGTAATAACCGAAAGCGAAATGAACGAACTGCTTAAGGTACGCCGTGCGAAGCTGGATGAGCTGCGCGCACTAGGCATTGATCCATTTGGCAAAAAGTATATCCGTACATCTACAGCTAACGATGTGGTGAGCGCATACGATACACTGACCAAGGAAGAGCTGGAAGAAAAAGAAGTAACCGTAAGTCTGGCAGGTCGTATCATGACTAAGCGTGTCATGGGTAAAGCCAGCTTTGCACATATTCAAGACTTGAGTGGACGTATTCAGATTTACGTGCGTAAGGATACCGTTTCCGAAGCACAATACGAAGCTTTCACGATCCTGGATCTCGGCGACATCGTCGGTGTCAAAGGAACCGTCTTCAAAACTAAAACAGGTGAAACCTCTATTAAAGTACTGGAACTTGAAGTACTTACGAAGTCCTTGCTGCCGTTACCGGATAAATACCACGGTATCAAAGACGTAGAACTGCGCTACCGTCAGCGCTATGTTGATCTGATCGTGAACCCGGAAGTACAGCGCACCTTCATTACGCGTTCCCGTATCATTCAATCCATGCGTCGTTACCTCGATTCCATTGGCTATCTGGAAGTCGAAACGCCGACACTGCACAGCATTGCAGGTGGAGCAGCGGCGAAGCCATTTATTACGCATCACAATGCGCTCGATATGCAGCTGTATATGCGCATTGCGATCGAGCTTCATCTGAAGCGCCTGATCGTTGGTGGTCTTGAGAAGGTATACGAGATCGGACGCGTATATCGTAACGAAGGGATCTCGACTCGCCACAACCCTGAGTTCACTATGATCGAATTGTACGAAGCGTATGCAGACTACAAAGACATCATGAGCCTTACGGAGAATATGGTTGCTCATATTGCGCAAGAAGTGCTCGGTACAACGCACATTGATTATCAAGGTCACCAAGTTGATCTGACTCCACAATGGCGCCGCGTATCTATGGTCGACGCAGTCAAAGAAGTCAAAGGTGTAGACTTCGGCGTACAGATGACCAACGAGCAAGCACAAGCACTTGCCAAAGAACACGGAGTCAAAGTTGAGCCGCATATGACATTCGGTCATATTCTGAATGCTTTCTTTGAAGAATTCGTAGAAGAAACATTGATTCAACCAACCTTTATTACAGGTCACCCGGTTGAAATCTCTCCACTGGCTAAGAAAAATGAAGAAGACCCACGCTTCACAGATCGCTTCGAGCTGTTTATCGTCGCGCGCGAGCATGCGAATGCATTTACCGAGCTGAACGATCCAATCGACCAGCGTCAGCGCTTTGAATCCCAATTGCTGGAGCGTGAACATGGTAACGACGAAGCTCACGAAATGGACGACGACTTCATCCGTGCGCTCGAATACGGTATGCCACCAACCGGTGGACTAGGGATCGGTATCGACCGCCTTGTGATGCTGTTAACTAACTCAGCGTCGATTCGTGACGTGCTACTGTTCCCTCACATGCGTCATCAAGCTGGCGAATAAAGAATTACCCATCTTGTAGGAGAGACTCTCAGCAGAGGCTAGTGCGCCGCAGGCTATTACAAGCTACTACTACGAAGTGCTCCATAAATCAAATGAAATACAATCGTAATCAGCAATACGTTCCTCTAATAAATCCCTTATCCAGCACCAGCTGGATAAGGGATTTATTTTAATTATCAAAAAAATGTAGACACCGCAAATCCAAAGACCTGTACAATTGCTTAGCACCCAAGCACCCAAGCACCCAAGCACCCAAGCACCCAAGCACCCAAGCACCCAAGCACCCAAGCACCCAAGCACCCAAGCACC
>JAAIGF010236090.1_pt1 | contig 49659 bp, 39 predicted proteins | sample 6487441 | NCBI WGS metagenome assembly JAAIGF01 (sample SAMN13974129, study PRJNA590717) | phyllosphere metagenome | biome: pepper field; feature: multiple bacterial spot infested pepper fields; material: pepper leaves; isolation source: leaves from pepper fields | host: Capsicum annuum ...
CGCATCAAGTGCGGGGTGACGGCTGGGGGAGCTGTTCTCGCCCCCAACACCTGCTCAGTTTAGACCGGACAGTAGTGGGACGAGCCCGAGGATGACGGAGGTGTGGGGCGTACAACCTCAGTATTCGGCTTTGTCAAAACTATAGCAAAGGACGACCGTCGCCAGGCCACACCCCTCAACGCTTGTCCTTATCATGCAGCACCTCCCGCGCCACGTAATCATTCAGACGGCGCAGCTTTTCAAGAGTTGGGTGTTCTGCTGGGACAGTCCATGTCTTTTTCAGCCATGGCCTCTCCTCGGTCGGCGGCAAGATTGTGCCTTGCAGGGTCTGCCCTTCGTCCTGCACATCCCGTTGCCTGCTTTTGTGCCGCAAATGGTAGAGATAGAGCGCCATTGCGCCGAGGCCGAAGATGCAGGGCATGTAGATGGCCAGAATCTTCACGCCATCCGACATGGTTCTAAATGTGTGCAGCAAATCTGCGATTACGCTGTATTCGATCATGCCTGTCTCCCGGCGCTCATGGACTGAACGGAAGCGACCACCGGAGGGAAAACCTCTGGTGGCCGGGGAGTTAGAAAGCCGCCAAGAAACGACCACCCTGACCTTTAGGCTTGCGCCTTGGACATGCGTCAGGGCCTCCCCAGCCATAGAAAAGGCAGAGGAGCTATATAGTCACAATGGACCGCCTCAGCCACAAACTTATGGCTGAGGGGTGTCATTAACGGCCGACACTGGCCGTTCCTGGGGGGGATTTCTAAGGCCCCAAGACCGGTTCGTTACTTCCGGTCTCGGTGCAACCATAGCGAAAGCCGAGAGCCGAGGAAATGGCTATATTTCGCATATCGACGTTTCATCTCCCGGCTCACACAGGCTCAGCTGTCAGCCGCCAATTTCGCTCGTCTCAACCCAGCGCTTTTCCCTGAATGACTGCGCCATGGCGTGAACACTGCGCTCGATGCCGATGCCATCTTCAAAGCTGATGGTATTTGCCTCGTGGCCTTGCGTGGCTGCGATCAGCTCGCGGCATTCGATGACCTTCAGGTCGTTGAAGCCGAGGCCGTGGCCGGGGGCGGGGATGAAGCGGTCGTAAGGCCGGTGATGCGGTGCCGTCAGGATGGTTCTGAAACCCTGCTCCTCGGCGCGACCATCGGTCGTATAGAGCTGGAACTCGTTCATCCGCTCCTGATCGTAGAGGATCGATCCCTTCGAGCCATAGATTTGAACGGCAATGCGGCCCTTACGACCCCATGCGGAGCGGTTGGCCATCAGCACGCCGGAAATGCCGTTTTCCAATGTGAAGAGGACGCTGGCGAGATCGTGGTTTTCCACTTCGCGCGCGCCGCCATCCTTCAGCGGTCTCGTCGGATAGGGCTTCACCAGATCGGCGATCACCTTGCCGACATGGCCGAACAGGCTGAAGATCAGGGACAGAGGATGCACGCCGAAATCGTCCAGCGCGCCATAGCCGGAGGACGCCTCGCTTTTCCAGTTGAACAGCGCTTGCGCGTCGGCCATGAAATCTTCGTCCATCTCGACGCGGACCTGCACCACATCGCCGATCACGCCATCCTTCAGCAGCGTCTTGATGTGGCGGATCACCGGGTTCTGAATGTAGTTGTAACCCATGACGGAGACACGACCGGAGCGGCGTGCCGCGTCACGCATCTTCAGCGCATCGGCAAAGGCTGGCGCCATCGGCTTTTCGCACCACACATGCTTTCCAGCATCCAGCGCCGCAATCGCCATTTCCGGGTGGAAGGCATTGGGTGTGGTGACCGAGATCACGTCGATCTCTGGATCGTCCAGAAGATCGCGCCAGTTGGCGGTGGATTTGGCAAAGCCGAATTCCTGCGCCTTCTTCGCTGCAAGTTCGGAATTCACTTCCGCCAGCGTCACCAGCCGGGGTCGCGGCACATCGCCAAAAATGCTGGTGACGTTATTCCATGCGAGTGCATGGCACTTGCCCATATAGCCAGTGCCGATCAGGCCAACGCCCAGACTTTTCATGATTCCCTCCCAAGAATCGATGGATGTAATGATGCAGGATCAGGGATTGTCGCGCTTGAAAATCCAGTCGTGATCCGGGTGGTTCTGAAAGCGCCATTTGCGCATGGGGCCAGCCATGACATTGAGATAATACATCTCGTAGCCATAGGGCGAGCCGCAGGGGTGATGCCCTTTCGGCACCAGAACGACATCGCCATCGGAAACCGCCATGGTCTCATCCAGCGAGCCGTCCTCGGTGAAAACACGCTGGAAGCCGAAGCCCTGCGCCGGGTTCAGCCGGTGGTAATAGGTCTCTTCCAGATAGGTCATGTCTGGATAATTATCCTCGTCATGCCGGTGCGGCGGATAGGAAGACCAGTGGCCGGATGGCGTGAACACTTCCGTCACCAGCAGGCTGTCGGCCACATCGCGGTCTTCCATGGCAATGGGGAAGATGTAGCGCGTATTGCCACCCTTGCCGCGCTCGGCAAGCGTGATGCCATTCGGCCCGATCACCTGCGCTTGGCGTCCCGGCTTGGCGGGTGCTGTGCACACACCAATCGTGCAATCCGTCGTCGCCTTGACCGACCATGACGAACCGGCGGGAATATAGATGCAGTGCGGCGGCTTGCGCTCGAACACATTCATCCGGTCACCAAGTTCGCCGAAGCTCTTATCCTCCGAAGAGACTTCCGCCTTCCCCTCGACCAGCACCAGAATGACTTCCGTCTCGCCCGTGTCCTCATTGGCGGTTTCGCCGGGCTTCAGGTGGTAGAGACCGAAGCCGACATAGCCCCAATTGGCGCTTTCCGGCGTAATGTCGTGGACTTTACCGCTTTTACCGCTCGGTCTGCGAAGCAGATTTGCCATCTTTCAGGCCTCCTTGTTTCAGCTCTTGTCCAGCCCGGCTTCTTTTGCGAAAGCGCGCAGCGATCTCAGGCCAAGGCTTTGATATTCGAACGGGTTTCGCACATCCGGGTCCTGTTCGGCCTCGATAACGAGCCAGCCGCTATAGCCATGGTCGGCAGCAATTTTCAGCACGGGCGGGAAATCGACACCGCCTTCGCTGTCACCCGGAACGGTGAAGACCCCGCGGCGCACGCCTTCGAGGAAGGACAGCTTTTCATTGCGCACCTGCTCGGCAATCGCCGGGCGAACATTCTTGGCGTGGATGTGCCCGACGCGGTGCATGTGCTTGCTTGCGACACGCTCCGGGTTGCCGCCACCGAACAGGGTGTGGCCCGTATCGAGCAGCAGTTTCGTATGCGGCCCGGTATTTTCCATCAGCCGGTCGATTTCGTCTTCGCTCTCGATGATCGTTCCCATGTGGTGGTGGTAAACCAGCGCAATGCCCTGCTCGGCGGCATGTTTTGCCAGTGCTTCCACACCTTCGCCAAAGCTCTTCCACTCGCTATCGGCCAGCTTCGGACGGTCGTTGACCGGCTTGGAATCTTCGCCATGGATCGCGTTGGACGTCTCGCAAACGATGATGACCTTGGAGCCCATTGCCTTGAGCAGATCGAGCGCGGGCTGCATCGCAGCCTTCTCGTCCTCGATGGAGTTGGTCAGAAGGTTCAGCGAATGCCAGCCGGAAACGAAGCGCAGCTTGCGGGGCTCAAGCACCGCCTTCAGCCCGTCCGGCTCCTGCGGAAACTTGTGGCCTTTCTCGATGCCGTCGAAACCGATCTTGGACGTCTCGTCCAGGCACTGGTCAAGGCTGATATGGGCGCCGAGCGAGCGGTCGTCGTCATTGCTCCAGGCAATTGGGTTGGTACCGTAAAGGATCATGATCAGCGTCTTTCCTTGAGTGCGGCTTCGTAAGCTGCACGGGCATTTTTAACTTCGGTTCGAGTCGAAACTTCCGGCACGGCGACATCCCACCAGTACCCCCCGGCATCCGGCGTGAGGTAGGGGTCCGTATCGATGACGATGACGGTTACGATCTCTGCGCTGCGTGCCGCATCGAGCGCCGTTTCCAGCTCTGCAATCGTGGAAACCTTGTGCGCATCCGCCCCCATGCTTGCGGCATGCGCGGCAAAATCGATGGCAATCGGGTTCTTCTGGTTGGTGTGGGCGTAGAGATTGTTGAACTCCGCACCGCCGGTGCCCATTTGCAGCCGGTTGATGCAGCCGTAACCGCGATTATCGGTAATGACGACAGTGATTTTCACGCCCATGGCAACGGCGGTCGCAAGTTCCGAATTCATCATCATGTAGGAGCCGTCGCCCACCATCACGATCACGTCGCGCTCAGGCTCGGCCATCTTGATGCCAAGGCCACCGGCAAGCTCGTAGCCCATGCAGGAAAAGCCGTATTCCATATGGTAGGAAAGCGGCAGCTTTGCCTTCCACAGCTGGTGCAGCTCGCCCGGCATGGTGCCTGCGGCGCACATCACCACCGTATTGTCGCGGGAAGCGCGCTGTACCGCGCCAATCACCTGCATATCCGTCGGCAGGCTGTTGGCCTCTTTGGGTGCTGCGGTCACGGCATCGGCCTTGGTGAACCAGTCCTGTTTCAGGCTGGCATCGGGTGCGGCAAAGCGGTGGCTGCCAAGCGCTTCGGACAGCTTTTCCAGCCCGATCTTCGCATCCGCTGTGAGGCTGATCGCGTCGTGTTTGGCGCTGTCATAGGGCTGCACATTGAGCGCCAGCAGCTTACGCTCAGGGTTCTTGAACAGAGCCCAGGAGCCGGTGGTGAAATCCTGAAAGCGGGTGCCGATGCCGAAGACGAGATCCGCCTTCTCCGCAATCGCATTGGCGCTCGAAGCGCCTGTTACGCCTGCCGGTCCGAAATTAAGATCGTGATCCCAGGCCAGAGCCGATTTGCCCGCCTGCGTTTCGATAACAGGAATGGAGTGGCGTTCGGCAAAGGCTTTCAGCGTTTCGGTGGCACCAGAAAAATGCACGCCGCCGCCCGCGACGATGATGGGGTTCTTCGCGGCCTTCAGCGCGGCAACCGCTTCTTCGAATTCGGCTTGATCAGGCTCCGGCCTGCGCTGCCGCCAGGTTTTTTTGCCGAAGAAGCTTTCCGGATAATCGAAGGCTTCCGCCTGCACATCCTGGCAGAAAGCCAGCGTCACAGGGCCGCAATCGGCAGGGTCCGTCATGGTGCGGAAAGCGCGGGGCAGGGCGGTCAGAAGCTGCTCGGGCCGCGTGATCCGGTCGAAATAGCGACTGACGGGCTTGAAGCAGTCATTGGCCGAGATGGTACCATCGTTGAAATCCTCGATCTGCTGCAGCACAGGATCAGGTCCGCGATTGGCGAAAACATCACCGGGGATCAGCAGCACGGGCAGGCGGTTGACATGCGCAAGGGCTGCCGCCGTCACCATATTGGTAGCGCCGGGGCCGATGGAAGAGGTGACGGCCATGGCCCGGCGACGGCCAAGCTGCTTGGCGTAAGCGATTGCGGCATGCGCCATGGATTGCTCGTTCTGGCCGCGATAGGTCGGCAGTTCGTCGCGTATTCCGTAGAGCGCTTCGCCAAGACCGGCCACATTGCCATGGCCGAAAATCGCCCAGACGCCGGCAATATAGGTCTCGCCATCCTCGTTCATCTGGGCGGCCAGATAGCGCACCAGCGCCTGTGCCGCCGTCAAACGTATCGTATTCACGCTGCCTCTCCCTTTTTGCTTTCCGCGCGCGCCTTGTCCCACACGCGACAAAGAGCATCGTAGCGTTCCGCCATATCCGCAACCGCCGCCTCATCGCTGATCTTGCCGGAAAGCCAGCCTCGCGCGGCATCGGCAAAAATCGTGCGGCCCACGGCAAATCCCTTCACCAAATCGAAGCCCGCCGCCAGCTTGAAGCTTTCCTCCAGTTCGGCGTGCGGCGCTTCAAGGCCGAGAACAACGATGCCGCGTACATAAGGATCGTTGCGCTTCACCGCATCGGTTGCCTGCCGCCATGCCGCTTCGCTTTTCATCGGCTCCAGCTTCCACCAGTCGGGATAGACGCCGATCTCGTAGAAACGGTCGATGATGCGCGCGGTCGTCTCGTCGTCCGTCGCGGCCACCTTGGAAGGGATGACTTCCAGCAGAAATTCCAGTCCATTGCGCCGCGCAGCCGTGAACAGACGCGATACCGTCTCCTCTTGGTTCCGCCGCATCGCCGCGTCATCATCCGGGTGGTAGAAGCACAGCACCTTCACCACATGCTCGGTCGGCCATTCGCTCAAGGCACCGCAATCCGGCCCCAGCTCCGGCTCCAGCGTCAGGGGGCGTGAGCCCGGCCACTCCGCCGGACGCCCGATCCACAGGCCGGATCCCGCCGCCTGATAGAGCGCATCGCGGCCTAGCCGCCCGTCGCAGAGAATGCCATACCCCGCATTGCCCCCCGCCACCTGATGCGCGGCCTTCAGGCAAAGCTCCTTGAACGCGCCGATCTTTTTCTCATCCACGCCCATTTCGCTGGCAATGGCTTCCAGCTGCATGCGGTGGTCGAAGGCAAAGACCCGCATCGTGTTCCAGTCGCCCTTGCGGTTGGTGGCCCAATGCACCTGTTCCAGCGCTTCATCCTTGCGCAGCGCTTTGTTGCGAATGCCGGTGCGGAAGAAATATTGCAGCTCTTCCCAACTTGGATAAGCAGGTGTGCAGCCGTGTCGAGACACGGCAAAGGCACCGCAGGCATTGGCGTATTTCAGTGTCGTCGGCCAGTCCTCACCGCGCAGCCAGCCACGGAACAAACCGGCCATGAAGCCATCTCCCGCGCCCAGCACGTTGAACACTTCGATTGGAAAGCCTTCGCCGCTCTCCCCGTCATCCAGGCTTTGCGGAATGTCGGCGGGAAAAACGACCGCACCCATCGGGCCGCGTTTGCAAACCAGCGTCGCCTTGGAAACCTTGCGCACGGCGCTGAGCGCCGCCAGCGTATCGGTCGAGCCACCGGCGATGTGAAACTCCTCTTCCGTGCCAACGATCAGATCGAAGAGGTTGAGGGTGGATTGCAGTTTTTCCGTTACCTTGGCGGATTCCACGAAGCGGCTTTCGCCATCGCCGTGACCCGCAACGCCCCAGAGGTTCGGGCGGTAATCGATATCGAGCGCCGTCTTCGCGCCGTTCTCACGGGCAAGGCGCAATGCCTTCAGCACCGCAGCCTCGGTGCGCGGATGGGAAAGATGCGTTCCGGTGGCGCACACGCAGGCCGCTTCGGCAATGAAGGCGGGGTCGATGTCATCTTCACACAGCGCCATGTCGGCACAGTTTTCGCGGTAGAAGATCAGGGGAAACTGGTGCTGGTCGCGAATGCCGAGAATAACGAGCGCCGTCAGGCGTTCGGCGTCTGTGCGCACGCCACGCACATCCACGCCCTCACGCACCAGCTGCTCGCGGATGAAGCGGCCCATATGTTCATCACCCACGCGGGTAATGACGGCGCTTTTCAATCCCAGCCGTGCAGCACCTGCCGCAATGTTGGTGGGAGAGCCGCCGATATATTTGTTGAAGGAGGACATATCCTCCAGCCGTCCGCCAATCTGCGCGCCGTAAAGATCGACCGACGAACGGCCGATCGTGATGAGATCGAGTGTTTTCACGATCTTCCTCCTCCGCGCTTTCACGCAACTCCCGCTTTGGAACGACACTCCACCATCGTTCCCCCTGCGCTAGATTTGGACTATAAATTCCATTATTTCCATTTTCAACACAAATATTCAAATTTGCCGATGTGTACCAATCCCGACAGCCAGCGCAATTGCCATGCACAGCGTGGCCGAGAGAGAGCGGAAGGCGCCGAAGTCCACTTCAGACACCGCAAGTATGGTCGCATCATATTGCCGCAGTGGATTGACCGCCGCATCGGTGATGGCCACCACCGGAATGTTGCGGGCGCAGCTGGAAGATACGAGGTCCATTGTCTCTGCGGAATAGGGCGCAAAAGTGATGGCCAGAACCACATCGTTCGGCCTCACCGCGCTGGCGCTCTGCAATTGTCCCACGGAGGCGTGCAGCATCGCAGGCACCTGCATCTTCTCGAAAGCATAGGCCAGATAGCTCGCCACCGGAAAGGAACGGCGCAGGCCGATAATGTGGATCATCTCCGCCTTGGAAAGCACCTGTATGGCCGTCTCGAAGGCCGATGGATCAACGGTTTTCAGCAGGTTCTCTAGCGAAGCGCGGCCCGCCTCCACGAATTCCGCCAGCAGTCTGGCGCCACTGTCCTCGCCCTTGTCGCGCAGGTTGGTCAGGCGCGTATCGTAATCCGGCCAGCGGCCCGAATAGCTTTCCTTGAAAAGCCGCTGCATTTCCGAAAAGCCGGAAAAGCCGAGTATCTGACAAAACCGCATGAAGGCCGAAGGCTGCACGCCTGCGGCTTCCGCCATTTCGGCAACGGTAGAAACCGCAATCCGGTCGGTGTTGGCGGCAACGTAATCGGCGCATTGCCGCAATCTCTTCGGCAGCTTGAGCGAGACTTCGACCAGCCTCTCCTCGAACTCCTTCACCGTTGCCGGTGCGGCCGCGTCCTGCATGTGTTTCACTCCCCCGCGAATGAAATAGTCTTTTCTGGAATGGAATATCTATTCCAGAAAAAGGCCATGAGGGAAGCGGAATTTCTCAATTCTCCGGAGAGAGCTCATTCAAATTCGAGGATAACTTCATCCACGCCAAGGCTTTCACCCGCCTTTACAGCAACTCTGGAAACCCGCCCCTTACGCTCGGCGCGAAGGATGTTTTCCATCTTCATGGCTTCCACGGTGGCCAGCGCCTGCCCTGCTTCCACCTCGTCGCCCTCGTCCACTGAAACGGTGGTCACGACACCCGGCATGGGGCAAAGCAGCATCTTCGAAGTATCCGGCGGCAGCTTTTCCGGCATCAGGCGCGCAAGCTCGGCCACGCGCGGCGTGCGCACGCGCGCCACCATGTCCATGCCGCGCCAGCGCAGCCGGATGGCAGATGGAGAGAGATCGACCTTGATCGCCAGAACCTCTTCGCCCAGCCGGAAATTACCGAGCGTGCGGCCCGGCAGCCAGTCCGTTTCGACAACAAACTTTTCGCCACCTTCGATCTGAACCGCAATGCCATTCTCGGCCCGCTCGAGCACAAGCCTGTGCTCCAGTTTGCCAAGCTGGACAACCCAGTCCTTGCCCACGATACGGCGATGGTTGCCCACCGTGCCGGATATCTGCGCGGCCCGGTTTTGCACATGGTCATGGATAAAGGCAGCTATGGCCGCCAATTTGGCCGTCGAGACTGCATCCGGCTCCACGCCAGAAAAGCCGTCCGGAAACTCCTCGGCGATGAAGCCGGTGGTCAGGTTCCCGGCGCGAAAGCGTGGATGCTGCATGACGGCAGATAGAAAAGGCAGGTTGTGCCCAATGCCTTCGACCTCGAAACGGTCGAGCGCCTCTCCCATGGCATTAATGGCCGTTTCCCGATCATCGCCCCAACTGCATAGCTTGGCGATCATCGGGTCGTAATACATGGATATTTCACCGCCTTCGAACACGCCGGTATCGTTGCGGATAATCGTTCCATTGTCTCCTGCACCCTCGACCGGCGGGCGGTAACGCGTCAGCCGTCCGATGGATGGCAGGAAGTTGCGGTAAGGATCTTCGGCGTAAAGGCGGCTCTCTATGGCCCAGCCATTCAGCTTCACATCCGCCTGTCCAAAGGACAATTTTTCTCCCGCAGCAACGCGGATCATCTGTTCCACCAAATCGATGCCGGTCACCAGTTCGGTTACGGGGTGCTCCACCTGAAGCCGGGTATTCATCTCGAGGAAATAGAAATTGCGCTCGCCATCCACGATGAATTCCACCGTGCCTGCGGAAAAATAACCGACGGCCTTCGAAAGCGCGACGGCCTGTTCGCCCATGGCTTTTCGTGTCGCCTCGTCCAGAAAAGGCGAGGGCGCTTCTTCGATGACCTTCTGGTTACGGCGCTGGATCGAGCATTCCCGTTCGCCGAGATAAAGCACGTTGCCATGCTGGTCGCCCAAAACCTGAATTTCGATATGGCGCGGCTGATCCACGAATTTCTCGATGAAGATGCGATCATCGCCGAAGGACGCCTTGGCTTCGTTGCGGGAAGACTGGAATCCTTCGCGCGCTTCCGCGTCGTTCCAGGCAATGCGCATGCCCTTGCCGCCACCGCCAGCAGAAGCCTTGATCATTACCGGGTAGCCGATGGACGCGGCAATCCGCACGGCCTCGTCCGCGGTCTCGATCAGCCCCATATGCCCCGGCACGGTAGAAACGCCAGCCTGCGCCGCCAGCTTCTTGGAGGTGATCTTGTCCCCCATCGCCTCGATTGCCTTCACCGGCGGGCCGATGAAGGCAACGCCCTCTTTTTCCAGCGCAGCAGCAAAGGCCGGGTTTTCCGACAGGAAGCCGTAACCGGGATGCACCGCATCCGCGCCGGTCTGGCGGATGGCATCGAGTATCTTGTCGATGACGATATAGGACTGGCTGGAAGGCGCCGGGCCGATATGCACCGCCTCGTCAGCTTCGCGAACATGCAGCGCATTGGCATCCGCATCGGAATAGACGGCAACCGTCTTGATGCCCATCTTTCTCGCCGTGCGAATGACGCGGCAGGCAATTTCACCTCGATTGGCGATGAGGATTTTCTTGAACATGTGCGTGGTCCTCACAGCGGAATCGTATCGTGCTTCTTCCAATGCGTCGTCACCTGCTTGCCCCGCAGCGAGGCGAAGGCGCGGGCGATGCGGCGGCGCGACGAATGCGGCATGATGACCTCATCGATGAAGCCGCGTTCCGCCGCCACGAAGGGGTTGGCGAAGCGCTCCTCATATTCGCGCGTCCGCTCCGCAATCCTGTCTGCATCCGAAAGTTCGGAACGGTAGAGGATTTCGGTCGCGCCCTTCGCGCCCATAACGGCAATTTCGGCAGTCGGCCATGCATAATTGATGTCCGCGCCGATATGTTTGGAGGCCATCACGTCGTAAGCGCCGCCATAGGCCTTGCGGGTGATCAGCGTCACCATCGGTACGGTCGCCTCGGAATAGGCGAAGAGCAGCTTTGCTCCGTGCTTGATCACGCCGCCATATTCCTGCGCAACGCCTGGCAGAAAGCCCGGCACATCCACCAGCGAGAGGATCGGAATATTGAAGGCATCGCAGAAGCGCACGAAGCGCGCCGCCTTGCGTGAACTGTCGATATCGAGGCAACCTGCCAGCACCATGGGCTGGTTGGCCACCACGCCAATGGTTTCCCCTTCCAGCCGCAGAAAGCCGGTGATGATGTTTCTGGCAAAAGCCTCCTGCAATCCGAAGAACTCGCCTTCATCCGCAATCGCGTGGATCAACTCCTTCATGTCGTAAGGCTTGTTGGAGCTGTCCGGGATCAGCGTATCGAGCCTCTGCTCGAGACGGGCGGGATCGTCATGGAAAGGCCGCGTCGGCGGCTTCTGGCGGTTGTTGGCGGGGAGGAAATCGAACAGAGCGCGCACCGCTTCCAGCGCTTCGATATCATTCTCATAGGCGCCATCGGCTACGGAGGACTTCTTTGTGTGGGTTGAAGCGCCACCAAGCTCCTCCGCCGTCACGATCTCGTTCGTCACGGTCTTGACGACATCCGGACCCGTCACGAACATGTAGGACGTATCGCGCACCATGAAGATGAAGTCCGTCATGGCGGGCGAATAGACCGCACCACCCGCGCAGGGCCCCATGATGACGGAGATTTGCGGAATGACGCCGGAAACCTCGGCATTACGGCGAAACACTTCCGCATAGCCCGCAAGCGAGGCAACGCCTTCCTGAATGCGCGCGCCGCCGGAATCGTTCAGCCCTATCACCGGCGCGCCAACGCGCACGGCCATGTCCATGATCTTGCAGATTTTCTGCGCATGGGTTTCGGAAAGCGAACCGCCGAGAACGGTAAAGTCCTGCGAGAAGACATAGACCTGACGCCCGTTGATCGTGCCCCATCCGGTCACGACACCGTCTCCGGCATTCTTCTGGCCCGCCATGCCGAAATCCACCGCCCGGTGGGTCACGTACATGTCGTATTCCTCGAAGGAACCTTCATCCAGAAGAACGTCTATGCGTTCTCGCGCGGTCAGCTTGCCCTTGGCGTGCTGCGCATCGATGCGCTTCTGCCCGCCTCCAAGACGGGCTTCGCTGCGGCGGCTTTCCAGTTCTTGAAGGACTGAACGCATAAGACCTCCCTGCTCGCATTCGGGAACAAGTCTTAGCAGACAGTCTGCATTCATCAAACGGTCAATGGTCTTACGGGGCTGAAATCAATGTAGAACTTTAGGCGCCACCCAGCGGCGCTGCGTTTCCTGCTTTTTGATGGCCAGCATTGTAGATGCCTCTATCTCGGTGGGAGAGGCCGACGCGCGGATGCGGGTCAGCGCATTCCTCGCCTTTTCGGCATATTCCATGTTCTGCCTGTCGTCGGAATGGAAATTTTGAAGCTTCTCGAAAACCGCTGCCGCTTCCGTTTTTCGGTTGGCTGCAACAAGCGCAATCCCGCATTTATACAGGGCTTCGTGGTGGAATGGCGCGCGACGGGTCACATCCTCAAACGCCGCCACAGCTCCCTGGTAATCCTGTTTCGCAAGCCGGGCTTCGCCAAGCCGCAGCAGAACGGTCAGCGGATTTTGAAGTGTGCGGCTGAGCGAGGCATAGGCCTCTTCGGCTTCATTGAAGGCGCCTTTTTCGAACATGAGATTGGCCAGACCGAATATGGCCCCGCTATGTTCCGGCGCGGCATCCAGAACTTGCCGGAAGGAAATTTCCGCCTGCGCCTTCGCGCCCCGTTTGTAGAACTTCAAAGCCTCTTCATAGACGAAGCGGATGCTGAAAGGGTGAAGCTTGCCCTGCAGGTTCTCGCCATCCCGCGTGCGAAAAAGCGTGCAGCTGATTGGCCGGTCCACCGGGCCAAACATGTATTTATACGGCTCGTTTCCACGAAGAAAATCGTAATGGGTGAAGCCCATGGCAATCGCGCGACGGATGCAATAGCCATGCAGGATCAATCCGGGGGAAGGGGTCTTCCAGTTCTCGTCGCGCCCCGTAATATAGAAGAGGATTGTACTTTTCTGTCGGTCGACAATGTTGGCAAGTGCTCCCAGCGGCTGGTTGCCGTGCCACAGCACCGGAACATCCAGATTGCCATCGGCAAAACTGTCCATCAGCATTTCCCGCGTTGCGGATATCAGCTTTTCGGTGCGCTCCTTGCCCTTGAACGGGGTCCATTTGATGCGCCAAAGGTCGAACAAAATATCCATGTCACGGTCGATTGTCTCTGCCGTCGCGAAAGTGATGCGATAGCTGTCGTCACTCTCCACCTTGCGCAGGAATCGCCTCAGCTTCTGCCGGGTCTGACTGCTCATATGCGTTTCAAGGTAATCATCGAAATTCGACGGCAGTTCCACCACCGGACAGACGCAGTTATTGATGTTGTTGGGGCTCTTCGGCGTGTTGTCTCGGAACATCACGAGCGGCCCCTGAAGCGCCCGCACCATGGCGTCCCGGCGACCGGGAGGGCCGGAGAGATAATCGAGTTTCAGATGCGTCCAGCGCTGCTCTTTCAGAAAAGCGCAGAAGCCTTCCACCGCCCTGTCCTCATATTTCGGTAGTGTGATGAAACCGGTGTAATCGGCTGCGAAATTACCCGCCATGATGATTTCATCAAAAAAGCGGCCGGTTTTCCTGTCGTGTTGCGTCACGACGCGCAGCGGGAAGAACGCGACATAGGGAGAGCCTTCTGCGCGCTCACGCAAGGCCAGAATGAACCAGCGTCCGCGTCTGGAAAGATAGGCTTTCAGCCATGTCCAGGAAAGAAAGTGCTGGGCAAAGGGATCGTCCAGAAAGACCCGATCCCAGTTCGCCCTGATCGCGTCGAAGCCCGACCATGAGTCGATGACGTCTATGTGCATGTCCCCTCCCAATACGATCTTGTTTTCTTTGGGAGAGCTCATCTTAAGCAGAAACGCTGCTCTTCATATATCCCGTTGGGGTTAGAATAGCCCATCAAATGGGGTTAGCCTCGATAGGCGACGAGAACGGCTCCGCAGGCAATCAGTATCACTCCCAGCCAGTTTGGAAGCGAAAGCCTCTCTCCCAGAAACAGAACCGCAAACACTGCGACGAAGACGACGCTGAGCTTGTCTATCGGCGCAACGCGCGCAGCATCGCCGATTTTCAACGCACGAAAATAGCAAATCCAGGAAGCCCCGGTCGCAAGGCCGGATAGGATGAGAAATAGCCAGGTTCGTGGCGTGATCGTCGCGGGGCTCTGCCAGTTGCCGGTTATATAGACCATCAGTCCGGCGGCCAGAAGAATGACGATGGTGCGGATGAAGGTGGCGAAATCGGAATTGACGTTTTCAATGCCGATTTTGGCGAAGATCGCAGTCAGCGCGGCAAAGCCCGCTGAAAGCAGTGCCCATAATTGCCAGGAAAGAAGCAGGTTTTTCATGATTGGGAACCGATGCGGGTAACGGGATGGAATATCATTACCAAGCTCCGGCTGAAAAGGAAAAGGCCCGCTTCGAACAAACGAAGCGGGCCTTGCGTGGTCTTGCTTGGGAGGAAGACCTTATTCTGCGGGCTGTGCCGCCGGGGTGGAAACGATGTCGCCCTCGATTGTCTCGCCTTTCAGCACGGCTGCCAGCTGTGCCTGGTCGAGTTCGCCTTCCCAGCGGGCAACGACTATGGTTGCAACCGCATTGCCAACGAAGTTGGTCAGCGCGCGGCATTCCGACATGAAGCGGTCGATGCCGAGGATCAGCGCCATGCCGGCAACAGGCACGGAAGGCACGACGGAGAGCGTGGCCGCCAGCGTGATGAAGCCAGCGCCGGTAATGCCTGCCGCACCCTTGGAGCTCAGCATCGCCACGAGCAGCAGCAGGATCTGTTCACCGAAGGACAGGTGAATACCCGTTGCCTGTGCGATGAAGAGAGCTGCCAGCGTCATGTAGATGTTGGTGCCGTCGAGGTTGAAGGAATAGCCGGTGGGGATGACGAGACCGACGACGGAGCGCTTGCAGCCCGCCTTTTCCATCTTGCTCATCAGGCCCGGAAGTGCGGCTTCCGAAGAAGACGTACCGAGAACCAGCAGCAGTTCTTCCTTGATGTAACGGATCAGCGAAAGGATCGAGAAGCCGTTATAGCGGCAGACCGCGCCCAGAATGACGAGCACGAAGAAGATCGACGTGAAGTAGAACGTGCCGATCAGCATGGCGAGGTTGGTAACGGACGAGATGCCGTATTTGCCGATGGTGAACGCCATGGCACCGAAAGCGCCGATCGGGGCGGCCTTCATCAGGATCGCGACCAGCTTGAAGATCGGATACATCAGCGCATGCATGAAATCGACGACAGGCTTGCCACGATCTCCGACGATGCCGAGCGAAATACCGAACAGCACGGAGAAGAACAGGACCTGAAGAATATCGCCTTCCGCAAACGCACCGACGATGGTCGTCGGAATGATGTTCATCAGGAAGCCGGTGATGGACTGCTCATGCGCCTTGGCGGCATAGGTGGCCACGGCCTTGGTATCCAGCGATGCCGGGTCGATGTTCATGCCGGCGCCCGGCTGAACGACGTTGGCGACGATCATGCCTACGACGAGCGCCAGCGTGGAGAAGGTCAGGAAGTAGATCATGGCCTTGCCCGCAACGCGGCCAACCTTCTTCATGTCGTTCATACCGGCAATGCCGGTCGCGACAGTGAGGAAGATCACAGGGGCGATGATCATCTTGACGAGACGGATGAAGCCATCACCCAGCGGCTTCAGCTGTTCGCCAAGCGCCGGGTAGAAGTGGCCAAGCGCGATACCCGCGAAAATGGCAACGATGACCTGAAAATAGAGGTGCCGATAGAACGGCAGTTTCGCGTGGCTTTCCGCCACGGCTGTACTATCAATCATGTTGGTTCCTCCTCGGTCGCAACCCTGCCCTGATGGCCTCCCGGGTTCGACGTAAACACTCTGCGCGGTCAGTGACCGTTCGAGGAAGGTAATTGCAAGCAGCGTGCCAGATTGTCGCGATTGAAGCAAGGCAATGATAATATTGAAGAAATTTTTGATTGCCGTAACGGAACCTTCAATTCCGTGTGAATATCCGCTCGCCTCTACTTGTTATTTGTGTGGAATTCCGCACAATGGCTCCAGTCTTCCAGAGCGACAACCATGACCGGTTTTATCGAGAGTTCCCGTTTCCGCTGGGCGGCATTTGCCGTCATGTGGGTCATCATCGCCATCGGCGCATTCGTCGCTGCGGATAAGCTTGGGCGCGTTCAGGCGATGAAGACGCTCCTGAGCAACGCCTCCACGGATGCTGAATTGAAGTCGGCGCTACTCAACGTGGCGCTGGAGCGCCCGCGCGTCCTGCCGCTTGTCCTCTCGCGAGACCGGGACGTGACCGAAGCGCTGCAAAATGGCGGAACTTCGGTCGAAAGGCTGGATGGAAAGCTGGAAGGCCTTATCGAAGGCACGCAGGCCTCCGTCATCTATGTCACGAATGTCGATGGCGTGACGATTGCGTCGAGCAACTGGCGCACCCCGGAAAGTTTCGTCGGCTCCAATTATGCCTTTCGTGATTACTTCCGCCGGGCCATGGAAACGGGCAGGGCGGAGCATTACGCTCTGGGCAATGTCAGCCGCAGGCCCGGCCTCTACATCTCTCGCCGGGTCGATGGCGCAGATGGCAGCCCGCTCGGCGTCGTCATTGCCAAGGTGGAGTTCAACCGGCTTGAGACCGATTGGAACATCGGCGGACGCCCCGTCTATATCGTGGATGCCAATGGCGTGGTTTTGATGACCAGTATCCCGGAATGGCGGTTCAAAACGGTTGCGCCGATCAATGATGCGCGGCGAAAGACGATTTCGGAAAGCCTGCAATTCGGCGAGGAAACGCTGTCGCCCATGCCCGTCACCACGCTCTCGCGCCCCGGGCCTCAGGTAACGCTGGTAGATGTGAACGCGCCGCCGACGCTTAGGGGCGAGTATCTGCGCCTCGAGCTACCCGTCGCGACAACGGAGTGGTTCCTGCATTATCTGCAGCCGATGGAAGCCACGACGAATGCAGCCGTGCGCGAAAGCCGCATCATTGCGGCGGCCAGCCTCATGCCGCTTTTTGCTCTTTCTGCAATCTGGCTGCGCCGTCGCCAGAAGGCGGAGCAGGCGCGCGCAGCGTCCGAACAGGATCGTGCGGAGCTGGAGCGTCGGGTCCAGGAGCGCACGCGCGACCTGACCATGGCACGCGACCGGCTTCAGGCGGAAATCCTGCGCCACGAACAGACGGGCAAGGAGCTGCAAAGCGTGCAGCACGAGCTTGTGCAGGCCAACCGTCTTTCCATTCTGGGTCAGGTCGCTGCCGGTGTCGCGCATGAAATCAACCAGCCCGTCGCCACCATCCGCGCTTTTGCCGACAATGCCCGCACGTTTCTCAAGCGAAAGCGTGTGCCCGAGGCGGATGAGAACCTCGAAAGCATCGCCGCACTGACCGAACGCATCGGCGTTATCACCAGCGATTTGAAGATACTCGCCCGCAAGGGCCGCACTGCGGCCGAGCCCGTCAGCATTCGCCTTGTCATCGAAGGCGGCGTGGTGCTGCTGCGCAGCCGCTTTTCAGGCCGTATGGATATGCTGGATATCCAGCTTCCGGACGAGACTGTGAAAGTGCTGGGCAGCCGCATCCGTCTGGAGCAGATCGCCATCAACCTTCTTCAAAACGCGCTGGAAGCCGTGGAAGACAGGGATGATGGTCGTGTCGAGGTACGCACCCGCGAAGAGGGAGACGAGGTGGTGCTGACGGTTCGCGACAACGGGCCGGGCATTGCCGGGCATATTCACGAGCAGCTTTTCTCGCCGTTCAACACGTCCAAGGAAGGCGGCCTTGGCCTCGGCCTCGTCATTTCCAGCGATATTGCTTCCGATTACGGTGGGCGCATCGAAGTGGAAACCGGCGAGAGCGGCACCTGTTTTTCCGTTTATTTGAAGCGAGCATGAGATGACGACGAGCGGAACGATCTTTCTGGTGGATGACGACTCGCAGCTGCGCAAGGCCATGCGCCAGACGCTGGAGTTGGAGGGCATGACGGTAACGGCGTTCCCGAAGGCCGAACTTGCCTTGGAAGCGCTGGAGCAGGATTTCGACGGTGTCATCATTACCGATGTCCGGATGCCGGGCATGGACGGTCTTCAGTTTTTCGAGCGCGTGCGCAAGATCGATGCCGATCTGCCTGTCATCCTCATCACCGGGCATGGCGATGTTCCCATGGCCGTCGCGGCACTTCAGAGCGGCGCTTATGATTTCATCGCCAAGCCATTTCCCGCTGAACGCATGGTGGAAAGCGCACGCCGGGCCTTGGAAAAGCGCAAGCTTATCCTGGAAAACCGTGCGCTTCGGCGTGCCGCCGAACATGCGCAGGATGATCTGCCCCTGCTTGGCCAGACGCCCGCCATGGAACGGCTGCGCAACACACTGCGCCACATTGCCGATACGGATGTGGATGTGCTGGTTGCGGGCGAAACCGGCAGCGGCAAGGAAGTGGTGGCAACAGCGCTTCACCGCTGGAGCAAACGCCGCTCAGCGGCAAATTTCGTTGCCCTGAATTGCGGCGCGCTACCGGAGACCGTGATCGAGAGCGAGCTTTTCGGCCACGAGGCGGGTGCCTTCACCGGCGCGCAGAAAAAACGCATCGGGCGCATAGAACATTCCAGCGGAGGCACGCTGTTTCTCGATGAAATCGAAAGCATGCCGCCTGCCGTGCAGGTAAAAATGCTGCGCGTTCTGGAAATGCGCGAGGTTTCGCCTGTCGGTTCCAATGAAGAGCGCCCCGTCGATATCCGCGTCGTCGCTGCCGCCAAGGTCGATCTTGGAGACCTGGAGCAGCGCAAGGATTTTCGCGAGGATCTTTACTATCGCCTGAACGTGGTGACCCTCTCGATCCCGCCATTGAGAGAGCGTCGCGCAGATATTCCGCTGCTGTTCTCGCACTTCGTCAACAAGGCGTCCAGCCGGTTCGGAATGCCGGTGCCGCAGATCGGCGCAAGCATTTCCCGCCATCTCAACGATCATGACTGGCCGGGAAATGTGCGCGAACTCGGGCATTTTGCCGAGCGCGTGGTGCTGGGGCTCGAGGCCGGGCCTTCCACGGCACCTGCTTCCGTCTCCAGTCCCGCTGTCGCGGGCACGCTTGCGGAGAGAATGGATCGCACGGAGGCCGATATCATTCGCGAGGCACTGGAAAAACACGAGGGAGATGTCACGAACACCATCGCGACACTCGGCATTGCCCGCAAGACCTTTTACGACAAGCTGCAACGCCATAATATCAGCCGCTCCGACTATGTTCCTAAGGGAGCATGAGCCGGGCGGCTGTCTGTTCAATTTCGTCTATCAGCTCGATACGCAGAAGTGGCTCCGGCCATCATTGCCGATAAATGTACCACTGCGGGCATTAAAGCTGCGGTAACGCTGCGAGCAGTAATCGTACCAGGCTTCAGACCATGGCTCGAGTGTGCGGTAAGCCGGGCGGGCCTGATAAACGGGGCGAGCTTCGTAAACGGGCTGCGCGCGATAGACCGGGCGCGGTGCCGGCTGGTAGGTGCGGTAATCCGGGTCGTCATAGCTGTAGGACGGCTGGTATGCCTGATAACGGCGCACCGGCGGATCGACGTAAACCGGCTCTTCCTCATAGCGGGGCTGGGAAAGTGCCGAGCCAACGGCAACACCCGCAGCAAGACCAAGCACGCCGCCGATCAGGGCCGCATCGCGGTTGCGGTGACGCCATTCGTCAGCGGACGCCGTGTTCAAAGGGGCAAGGACGGTTGCAGAGACTGCAAGAGCCAGAAGAGATTTTGCTGCAATCGAGGCCATGTTCGTTATCCATCAAATCGGCAGTTCGCTGCCAGTTGCTATCTGATGGTTAAGAAAATATGCGGCGATGGCTGAACGGTCGCTGAATAAATTAGGGCAAAGCGAAGGCGGCGAAAGCCGCCTCTGTAGCGCTTTTACGCCGCGTAACGGCTAATCGCCAGATCGGCAGTCTCGATCTCCGGCCTGTTGCCGGAAACGATATCCGCCAGCACGCGGGCAGAACCGCAGGCCATGGTCCAGCCAAGCGTGCCGTGGCCGGTGTTGAGATAAAGGTTGCCGTAGCGCGTCGCGCCAATGACCGGCGTACCATCCGGCGTCATCGGGCGCAGGCCGCACCAGAACTTTGCCTGCGTCTGATCTCCCGCGCCGCCGAACAGGTCTTCGACGGAATGGGTCAGCGTCGCCTGCCGCTTTGCGGGCAAGTCCTTGTTGAAGCCCGCAATCTCCGCCATGCCGCCAACGCGGATGCGGTCTCCCAGCCGGGTAATCGCAACCTTGTGCGCCTCGTCCATCACGGTCGAAACCGGCGCTTTCGCCTCGTTCACCACCGGCACGGTGATCGAATAGCCCTTCACCGGATAGACCGGCAGGTCGATGCCAAGGTGCTTGAGGAAATGCGGTGTGTAGCTGCCCAGCGCACCGATGAACACATCCGCTTCGATAAGACCCTTCGTCGTCTCGATGGCCTTGATGCGGTTCCCCTCGGTAATCGGGCGCATGATTCCGGTGTCGTAGAGGAAGGTCACGCCCGCCTGTTCGGCAAGCTTTGCAAGCTCTGAGGTAAACATGAAGCAGTCGCCGGTCTCGTCGCCCGGCAAGCGCAAGCCGCCAACGATCTTGTCCCGCGCGGAGCCAAGGCCCGGTTCGGCGGTCACACAGCCATCCCGGTCCAGAATTTCATAACGCACGCCACCTGCTTTCAGGACTTCCACGTCCTTGCCGATGCCATCGAACTGCTTTTGCGTGCGAAACACTTCCAGCGTGCCCTGCGTGCGCTGATCGTACTGGATGCCGGTTTCGTCGCGCAGTGCCATCAGGCAATCACGGCTATATTCTGCCACGCGCACCATGCGGCTCTTGTTCACATTATAGCGCGCAGCCGTGCAGTTGCGCAGCATCTGCGCCATCCAGCGCCACGCCGCAGGGTCGGCGGTGGGGCGGATGATGAGTGGCGCATGCTGCATGAACAGCCATTTCATTGCCTTCATCGGAATGCCGGGTGCCGCCCAGGGGGAAGAGTAACCGGGCGAAACCTCGCCCGCATTGGCAAAGCTGGTTTCCAGCGCCGCAGCCGGTTGACGGTCGATAACGGTGACGCTGTGGCCAGCCTTGGCAAGATACCAGGCGGACGTTACGCCAACGACACCTGCTCCGAGAATAGTGATTTTCATGCTGGTCTCACTTGTCTGTCTTGACGTCTTGTCCAGCGGCAATTCGTTGCGCTGACTGAATATAGGTGCGGCGATAGCGTTGGCCGAGCCGCGTCAGGATTTCATAGGCAATCGTTCCCGCATCCTCGGCAATCGCTTCCAGCGGCTGGTTCGGGCCGATGATCTCGACCAGACTGCCATGCTTCAGCGTGTCTTCCGGCAGCGCGGAAATATCCAGCGTCATGCTGTCCATCGAGACACGCCCGGCTATGGGAAGCCTTATGCCATTGTAATAGGCAGCCCCCCGGTTGCTGAGCGAACGCGGAATTCCGTCCGCGTAACCCGCTGCGATGGTTGCAAGCCGTGTTTCCCCGCTTGTCCGCAGGGACGCGCCATAGCCGACAAAGCTACCCGCTGGCACGGTTCGCGTCTGCACCACGGCAACGTTCAGCGCCACCACAGGCTTCATCGGATTAGGACGGACGCTGGAGGGCGCGCCGCCATAAAGTGCAACACCGGGGCGCATGAGACTATTGTGATAATCCGCGCCCAGAAAAACGCCGCCAGAATTGGCAAAGCTCACGGGCACATGGGGAAACATTTCAGCCGCCTTGCGCATCACGCCAAGCTGCGATCCATTGGCCTCATGGTCCGGCTCATCGGCGCAGGCCAGATGGCTCATAATGTAGGTCAGCTCTATGCCGTTCAAAAGGGCAGGGCAGGCGTGAAGCTCTTCCAGCTCGCAAGGAGCAAGGCCAAGCCGCGACATGCCGGTATCGATCTGAAGCGCGGCGGGCAGGGTCCTTCCAAGCGTTGTCGCCTGCGCAGACCATTGCGCCACCTGCTCCAGCGAATTGAGGACTGGGACGATGTTCAGCCCGGCGCAGGAGGTTTCGTTGCCGGGCTGAAGGCCGTTCAGCACAAAAATCCTTGCATCTGGGCCAATGTGAAGGCGAAGCGAAATCGCTTCATCGATATGCGCCACAAAGAAATGGCGACAGCCCGCCTCGTAAAGAACAGGCGCCACGATATCTGCGCCCAGCCCATAGGCATCGGCCTTGACCACCGCGCTCGTCACGGCTGCGGGAGCCTGTGCGGCCAGCGCCAGATAATTGTCGCGCAAGGCGCTCAAATCGATTGTCAGATAGCCGCTTGCGCCGCCCTTGGCTTTCTGATGGCTGATTGTCATGTCCATCGTCGTTCCCTTTATTCTTATCAGAACAGGCTATTGCAACGATGATCGAATTTTTGCAGATTAAATGGAATATTATGCGATCAGTCGCGTCAATTCGCAATTTTATGCAACGAAGCGGAATGAAATTATGTCGTCTCTGGACGCTACGGATCGCCACATCATCCGCCTGCTGCGGCTCAATGCGCGCATGAGCAATGCCAAGCTTGCCGCAGAGGTTGGTCTTTCGCCATCCGCCTGCCTGCGGCGCGTGGATATTCTGGAGCGGGAAGGCGTCATTCGCGGCTATACCGCCATCACCGGAAGTGCCGCGGGCGACGAGATGATTTCCGTCATCGTGCAGATCACGCTGGACCGGCAGACGGAGGATTTTCTCAACCGCTTCGAAAACGCCGTTCGGCGTTATCCCGAGGTGCGGGAATGCTATCTGATGACCGGCGGTTCCGATTATCACCTGCGAGTCGAGGTGGAGACGGCGGGAGATTTCGAGCGGGTGCACAAGGACATATTGTCCAAGCTACCGGGTGTCTCGCGCATTCACTCCAGCTTCGCCATCAGAAACGCGCTCGCTGGCGGCAAGCTGAAGGTGGCGGAGCGAAAGCCCTAAAACTCTAAGCATTCCACCAGCGATAAAAATGGTGCACAGGGCCGCGCCCTTTGCCGATATGGATATTGCGCCCGGCGGCCAGTGCGCCCTGGAGATATTCCTTGGCAAGGCCAATCGCATCCGGCAGAGCCAGCCCAAGTGCCAGATGGGCGGTAATCGCGGCGGCAAGCGTGCAGCCTGTTCCGTGGTCGTTCGTGGTTTCGATGCGCGGCATTGAAAACTCCTGCACGCTCGCCCCGTGCAGAAGAAGATCGGTGCTTTCCGGCCCGCTTCCATGCCCGCCCTTGATCAGCACGGCGCGGGCTCCCAGCGAAAGAATCTGCTCCGCCTGCTTTATCGTGGCCTTGCGGTCACCAGCGATTTGGCTGCCGGTCAGTATCGCGGCTTCGGGCAGGTTCGGCGTTGCAAGCAGCGCCTGTGGCAGCAGTTCTGCGCGCAGCGTTTCCACCGCTTCCTCGCGCAACAGCCGGTCGCCGGATGTTGCGACCATGACGGGATCGAGAACCACCGGCTGCGATTGCCTGCGAAGCCGCTCTGCAATGATGCGTATCGTATCGATGCGCGATACCATGCCGATCTTCACGGCACTGACATCGAGATCGGAAAAGACCGCGTCCATTTGCGCTGCGATCACTTCGGCAGACACGTCTTCGACTGCGGTCACGCCCTTCGTGTTCTGCGCGGTTATCGCCGTAATCACGCTCGATGCGTAAACGCCGAGTGCCGAAAACGTCTTGATATCCGCTTGAATTCCGGCGCCGCCGCCGCTGTCGGAACCGGCAATGGTCAACGCAATCGCCGTCATGTGCGCGCTCCAAGACCCTTATCCACCGCCCGGTGAAATTCCTCGGTTGCGGCAGCAATATTGTCCGCGCGGAACAGCGCGGAAATCAGTGCCACACCATCGGCACCGGCGGCGATGATGGAAGGAACACGCTCCAGCGTAATCCCGGCAATGGCCCCGACCGGCATCTCAGGTCGCTTCCGCCTTAGAAAATCTCGCAATGCCTTCAGCCCTTCTAGCCCGACCGGACTATCGGGATTGACCTTTGATGTGGTCTCGAACACACCGCCAATGCAGGCGTAATCCGCAGAGGTTTCAGCCACGCGCTCAGCATCCGCCATCGATTTCACCGTCAGGCCTATGATGGCGTCGGCACCCAAAAGCCGCCTTGCCGTTTCCGCCTCCATGTCATCTGCCCCCAGATGGACGCCATCTGCGCCCGCAGCCAAAGCCACATCCACGCGGTCGTTGATCACGAGTGGTACGCCGGTCCCTTTCAGAGCCTGCGCAATCAGCCTCGCCTGCTCGATCATGCGCCTGGTGGAAGCGTGCTTGTCACGGTACTGAATGATCGTTGCGCCGTGGCGCGCAGCAATGGCTGCAAGCTCTGGCAGAGGCGCAATATCTGCGAGCGACGCATCAACGAGCGCGTTCAGCCGATAATCAATCTTCGTCATGTTCAATCCTTGCATGGGAGAGAATGTCGTTGTCGTCGAGGTTGAAGAGCGCATCGAGAAACGCTGCTTCGAAACTGCCGGGCCCACGCGCCTGCCGGGCTGCAATCTCAGCCGAAACGCCGGTAACGGTCAGTGCTGTGGCAGCCGCCAGCATCACATCGCTTTCCACCGCCATGAAGGCGGCAATCACGCCACCGGAAAGGCACCCGGTTCCCGTCACCTTCGCCATGAGGGAGTGGCCGTTGACGATGCGGATTTTGCGGGACGCATCTCTTAGGCGATCCACAGCCCCTGTCTGGATACGAAGCGCCGCGCCGATATCCCCGATTACGGCCATTTCGGCGGCATTTCCCCGGATGATCGATGGGTTGAGTTGCGCCAGCTCATGGGTGAAATCCAGCCGAGAAGGCGAATAATCGCAATGAACGGGGTCCACGATCCACGGCTTGCCTTCCCCATTGGCAATCGTGACCGCCATGCGGATAACCTTGCGCCGCGCGGCATCCAGCGTGCCGAGATTGATCGTCAGCGCATCCGTCTTGCGAACAAAGCTTTCGATCTCTTCTTCCGAAGAGGTCATGGATGGAACGCCGCCCACGGCAGTAATGCCGTCTGCGGTAAACTTCTGCACCACCGTATTCATCAGGCAATGAACGCGCGGACGTCGTTCCCGCACACGCGCCAGAAGATCTGCCGCCGTTTGAGCGGTGGGAAAACTCGACATGTCTCAATCGCCTCCAGACGCTGAGATCAGGGCACATTCGAGCGGAGAAAAGAAAAGCTTTGCCAGCAGCGGCGACTGTTCCGTTCCTACGCCGGCATAACCCGGATCAGGTTCAAGAGTTCGGCTCACCGCCATCTCAGCATCGTTCGATGCTCCCCTCGGAATGAGCGGAAACTGTCGCTTTTTTGCAGATGTGTCAATGCTTCACATGAAGCGTCGATTGCCTTCAGGCAGTGACGGTCTGTCCCGCCTGCTTGCGAAAGCCCGGCAGCGACTGGGCGCTTTCTTCCAGCGCATCGATCAGGTGATCGATAGTCGTGCGCGCCGGTCTGCCGAGTGCGGTGATCACGCCCCACTGAAAGGGCACGTGGAAGGAAAGCGGCAGCACGGCAAGGTCTTTTACCGGCAACCCGCTGACGGTGATCGATTCGACCACGGCAACCCCAAGCCCGGCGCGGGCAAGCGACATGGACACATAGGTTGCGTTGCTATCGACAATGCCGTGCAACTCTATGCCCTGCTCGCTGAAAGCCTGCTCTATCCGCGTGCGCAGCCGGTAGGGATTGGCAGGTGCGATGATGCGGCGGCGGGCAAGGTCTAGCGGGGTTATGACGTCATTCTGCGCCAGAGGATCATCCTGCCTAACGATGGCAACGCAGGGCACTTCGCCGATCCAGTGCACATCTATGCCGGGATTATCCAGCGGAAGGCTTGCAAGGCCCACATCCGCCGTGCGTGCCACCACGGCCTGAACGACATTTTCGGAGGCGATGCTGCGCACATGCACCTGGTTTGGAAACAGAGGCTCAGGCAGCTTTGCGAGTGCCGTGGGCACGAGGCTTGCGGCCAGCGCCGGCACCGCCATGATTTCGATGGGCCGCATATCGGCATCATCGATCCGCCTTGCGCTTTCGCTGATCGTGCGCAACCCGCCAAGAAAAAGCTCGGCCTGCGAGAAGAAAGCAATGCCCTGCTCGGTGGGCGCAATTCGCGGCCCGTTGCGGTGCAGAAGGGTGAAACCGATATCCTGCTCGAGGTCTTGGATGAGGCGGCTGACGACCGGCTGGGATTTGCCCAAAGCCTTTGCCGCGCCCGTCATGCTTCCGATGGATACCACCGCAACGAATGCTTCAAGCTGCCGGGTATCCAGATATTTCTCAATCATTGTAATGCCTTGGGTGGCACGGTCTGCGTCGACCATGTGTTTCGGCGGCTTCAACAAAACCTTGGAACATTTCCATTCGACAAGGAAACGCTCTTATCACCTGAAATGGACGTTTCAGGGGTTTTGCCCGTATGGAAATGAAATAATTTGCCCACCCGTAGACCCAAACCGCGAGGGCCTTTCAATGTGGTAGGTGATGGCGCTTCCAGTGGCAAGCGCTATATTTTCACAACTGCGCGTTTTCCTGATCGGCCAGTTCCGGCTTCTTGCCTTCGAAAAGGCGCGCGCGCGAACCGTTGAGATGCTGGCGCATCAGGCGGCGGGAAAGCTCGCAATCGCGGTTCTTGATCGCCTCGTAAATGGCGGCGTGTTCGTCATAGACATGGCGAAGACCAAGCATCGAATTCTTCAGCGAAAGCCCGTGAAACTGCATGCCGACGGCAATGTGGTCCTTCAGCGCTTCCATGGCGGTGGAGAAATAGGTGTTGCCGGAAGCCTTGGCGATGGCCAGATGAAACTGGAAATCGGCATCTTCCCGGTGCCGCTGACGGTTGGTCGCTTCTTTCAGTGAGGCCAGGGCGCGGCTGATCAGGGCAAGTTCCGCCTCGCCATAACGCTCCGCCGCGCAGGCCGCTGCTTCCGGCTCCACCGTCATGCGAAATTCGTAACAGTTCTGCAGGTCGGCAATATTTTCCAGCGGGCTGAACCCCAACGCCTGCTTCACGCCGATGCTGCGCACGAAACTACCTGCACCCTGCCGCGAATAGACAAGACCCTTGTCGCGCAGCTTTTTCAGCGCATCGCGAACGATGGGGCGGGAAACTTCGAATTCGGCGGCAAGATCGTGCTCCGTCGGCAGGCGCTCGTCATTCTTGTAGGCGCCGGACTTGATGGCATGCTGAAGCCGTTCGTAAACGACGTCGCTCAAACTCTTGCGATGAGAAACCTGTTCTATCGCCCCCATGTTTTCTCAGCCTCTCCACCTGTTACAGCCTCGGCCAGCCGGACGAGTGTGTCCTCCGCTCCGAAGCCGCCTGATTTGGTAATGTAGAAGGTGCCATTCATTTCAGCAACGGGTAGGCCGGGCATTGCTTCGCCAACGAAACGCAGCAGATGAATGCCCTGCGCATCGAAAAAGGCCTCAGCCGTTGCCCCGCCGGAAAGCAGAACGGTGTCACCCTGCCGCACCATGGTTGCCAGGGAAGCGGAAAGTGCTGCCGCAGCTTGAGTGGCCGGGACTTCAGTTTCTGCGGGCACAGCCTGCAACAGCGTCATTGCCGCATTTTCCTGGCGGGTTTGACTGGAAGAAATCACCCCATTGGGTGCGGCATGATAGGCAAGGTCGGGATATCCGGCGCGAAGTTTCGACACCTGCTCCAGGGTGATCGGATCGCGCGAACCCACCGCCATGACGACGCGACGTGTGGGATAGGAAATTGGCTGGGCATCCTTAGCGGCATCCCCCGCAACGGCTTTTGCCAGCGACAGCGCGCCGACCAGCAGCTCATCCGGCTGAATGCCGTCAGCCACTGCCCGCATTTCCTCTGGCGTTGTCGTGTCCGGAAAACGGCATCGCGCCGCCAGCCGTCCAAGCCTCTGCGCAATCGAAATCGGGGCCGCCACCCCGAACCCTTCGATCATGCCGTTGCGCACAATGCGCCCGAATTCCGGAATGCCGGGCAGCACCACCGCGCGCTCGAATCCCAGCGCCTCGAGCTCCTCCTCAAGATTGCCTTTCAGCCGGGAATCGACCTTCTTGAACAGCCGGATGCCGGGTTTGAGTGCGGCTTTAACGGCTGCGACCCGTTGCGCTGCCTCACCCGCCGAAATTTCACGGCTGCGCGTGGTGACGGTTATGACGTCGGCATCGCTTTCGATGGCTTCCGCGATGGAGCGCTGATCGGCAACGACGGTGACTTTCTTTTCCGCAGCGGCAAAGGGTGCTGCCGTATCCAGCGCACCCGTCAGATCATCCGCTACGATCAAAAGCCTGTCGAAATGCCTGCTCATTTTTGTTTTATTCCTTTTATGCATGCCGCTTGGAAAAGGTCATGGTTCCTGCCGTCCACGTCCCCACTTGCGTCATCCTCGGGCTTGACCCGAGGATCCATCCACGTTGCGGGTGGCGAGACGTCGGTGGATGCTCGGGTCAAGCCCGAGCATGACGGCGGTGGGCGGGAGCGCCACCCGCCAAACCGCGTCCCCTCAATAAGCCGCCCGATAAACCCCCAGCACATCCTCTACCGACATATCCCGCGGGTTGTTGTTCATCAGCCGTCGTATCGCATGAGCCTCCGTTGCCCAGTCCGAAAGGTCCGCTTCCTGCGCCTTGTGCGCCGAAAGCCGCATCTCGACACCGAGCGCCTTGCAGAAGCCATAGGCCGCATCGAGCACACCTTCCGGGTCTTTCGCGACCGCAAGACCGAGCGCTTCGAGCACTTCTGCGGTCTTCTCTGCGCGGGCAGGCACGTTGAAGGCCAGCACGTGCGGGAAGATGATGGCGTTTGCCAGACCGTGCGGAAGGCCGAGCCGGGTTCCGAGCGGGTAGGCCAGCGCATGGCCAGCTGCCGTATTGACCGGGCCGAGGCAGATGCCGCCGTAATAGGAGGCGAGCATCATGCCCGCGCGCGCTTCGGTATCCTTGCCGTTCTCCACCGCACGCGCCAGATATTTGCCGACGAGGCGGATGCCCATGCGGGCGTAGCCATCGATCAGGTCATGCGCGTTGATGTTGGTAAAGGCCTCGACGCAATGGGCCATGGCGTCGATGCCGGTTGCAGCCGTCACCGCCGGTGGCACGGACCATGTCAGTTCCGGGTCGAGAATGGCGATATCGGCCAACAGATGCGGGCTTTCCACCGCCTTTTTCGAATGCGTCACGCTATCGGTAATCAGGGCGCGGATACCGGCTTCGGAACCTGTACCTGCCGTGGTCGCGACCTGCGCCAGTGCGGTGCGTCTGCCCGACACCTTGTTGGGGCCGACGACATCGTCCAGAGACTGGTTGCCATCCCACAAGGCTGCAGCGAGCTTGGCGACATCAAGCACCGAGCCGCCGCCGAGGCCGACGATGAGATCGGGTTTCAGCGAGCGCGCCGTTGCCAGGGCTGCATCCAGCGCCTTGTCATCCGGCTCCGGCGGAATGTCCGAGAAGACCTCGATATCGCCGGATAGCTTCAGCCGATCAACGAAACCGACCGTATGTTCGGTGGCAATCACCAGCACGCGTTTGGTGCCTGCGGCCCATTCTCCAAGCTTGGAGGATGCGCCCGCGCCGATTTCCAGTCGCTTCGGCTGATGCAGTGTTATTGGCCGTGCCATGGCATCCATGATCCTGCTCCTTACTGCTGTTCCAGCGCATCCATGTGCGCCCAGACGGTTTCGCGTTCCGCCTCGGATAGCTCCACCAGTGGCGGGTGCACGCGCAGCCAGCCATTATCGCCGCGACGCTTCGCCACCATGGCTTTCACGGTTGGAAGCTGCACATAGGAATTGGTCAGTTCGCGCCAGGCGACGATCCTGTCCTGAGCGGCCTTCACGATCTCTTCCTTGCCCGCGACGTTCCAGTTGTCGAAGACGATGCGCAGATCTGATGCGACGAGGTTGGAGCTTGCGGTGATGCAGCCAGCGCCACCCACCTGCAACAGCGGCAGCAGCACCGGATCGGCACCGGCCAGAACGCCGAAGCCGGGGAAAGCGGCAACCATGGCCTTCATGTTATCGAGATCGCCGGAGCTATCCTTGATGCCGACGACGACACCGGGGAAATCCTTGCGCAGACGGGCAATCACATCATGCGGAATGGCAACGCCGGATACCTGCGGAATATGGTAGAGAATGACCTTGAGGCGGTTATCCTTCACCCCTTCGATCACCTTGGCATAGGCGCGGTAAATGCCTTCGGCGCTCACGCCCTTGTAATAGAAAGGCGGCAGCAGAACGACGGCGGGAACGCCCGCTTGCACCGCATGACGGGTCAGTTCGATGGTGTCGGAAACAGCTGTCTGCGCGGTGCCGGGCAGAAGCTTTGCTGCGGGAACACCGCCCGCAATCGCCTTTTCCAGAATGTCCACGCGCTGCTTGAGGCCGAAGGAATTGGCCTCGCCCGTGGTGCCCAGAAGCGCCACGCCATCGCAGCCCTCTTCGATCAGCGCCTTGCAATGGGCGGTGAACAGGCGGAAATCCGGCGTGCCGTCTTCTGCAATGGCAGTGGTGGCGGCGCAGTAGACGCCGCTGATATCGAATGCATTAGCCATTGTTCTTCTTCTTTCCTGCAATCAGCTTGCGGGCATAAGCGATGGCCGCATTCATGTTGACGTGGTTGGCCTTGCCGGTTCCGGCAATGTCGAAAGCGGTGCCGTGATCGACCGAGGTGCGGTCGATGGGCAGGCCGACGGACACGTTGACGGCGGTATCGAAGGCGACGAGCTTGATCGGGATATGGCCCTGATCGTGATACTGCGCGATCACGAGATCGAACCCGCCCTGATAAGCGCGGTGATAGACCGTATCGGCAGAAATCGGGCCGTAAACATCGATGCCCTCGGCGCGTGCTTGCGCAACGGCGGGTGCGACGAACTCGTCATCCTCAGTGCCGAACAGACCGTTTTCGCCGCAATGCGGATTGATGCCCGCCACCGCAATCTTCGGCTTGTCGTAACCGATGCGTTTCAGATGATCGTTGCCAGCGCGAATGGTCGCCAGAATACGCTCCGGCCTGGCGCGGGTGATCGCATCCTTCAATGCTACGTGGGTCGAGACATGGATGACCTTGAGGCGCTCGGATGCCAGCAGCATGAAAGCGGATTTGGAGCCGGTCAACGATGTCAGCATGCCGGTGTGGCCATCATAATGGTGGCCCGCGGAATTCAGCGCTTCCTTGTTGATCGGGGCCGTGACGATGCAGCCGATCTTGCCTGCGCTCGCCGCCTTCACGGCGCTGTCGATGAAGCGGAAGGAGGCATCGCCCGAGACCGAACTGAGCTTGCCCCACGCAACCGGGGCACCTTCGATCTCGATATCTTCCACGAGACCAGTCAGGTCGAGGTCGGAACCGAGTGCCGTCTTGGCGGCCTCAAGCTGCTTGAGGTTGCCGAATACGCGGGTATTGGCCCGGTCCTCGGCGCTCATATCGGTCAGGGCCTTGATGGTGATTTCCGGGCCGACGCCAGCCGGGTCGCCCATGGTTATGCCAACGATATCGCTCATGCGTTTTCTCCGTCGATCCAGCCTTTTTCAAGCTGCACGTATTTGATGGCGCGTCGGTAATAGGTGTAGGCAAGGTGCAGCGTGCCGTCCTTGCCTTCCAAAAGCGCCGGGTAAGACATTTCCTTGTTGCGGCCATCGACCGAATTGTTCGAAAGGCAGGTGCCGGGACCGTCTTCCACGATGCGCCGCTGCGGGAAGCTCTTGCCGCCATCTGAGGAAATGCAGAGCGTTACCGGCGCGCGCGGCACGCCCCAGATCGGCGTGATGCCGCCTTCCGCATTCGGGCGATGGTCGTCCTCGCCAAGCTCGTCATAGAGAGACTCGCGGCGCGCATCCGAAGTCGCCGCGGAAACCGGATTGCACAGCAGCGCCACGCGGCCATCGGCTAGGCGAATGGCGGCAATCGAGGAATTGTTGTTCGGCACATCCGTCGCCTGCGGTACGGACCAGCTGCGCCCACCATCGCGGCTTTCGGTGCGATAGACGAAATCCGACTGGCGGCGGCGGAAGAAGGCGGCCATGTCCTGTCCGCCCAGGGACACGATGGTCATGTGCACGCAGCCGAAACTATCCGGCACATCGGTCACGGCCCAGGTCTTGCCTTCGTCGGTGCTGACGGCGACAGCCGCCGTATCATGCGTGCCGGTCCATTTCGCGCCGGGGCGTGGATTGCAGAGGAAAAGCGGTAGCATCCATGCGCCGTCATCGCGGCGAACGATGGTGGCGCGGATGAAGGTTCCGTTGGCCAGGCCGATATCGCGGGCCGGGCCGGACGTGATTTCACCATTCGTCGCGGAGAGATCGTGCATCATCACACGGCTCTCATCCTGATTGCCGGAAGGCTGCGCGGTGTGGAAAAGCAGGATGTTTCCATCCGGCTTCACATAGATCATCGGGTTCTGTTCGGAACGGTCCTCGTCATGGCTGGCAAGGTGAGCCTTCGACCATGTGTCTGCACCATCCGCCAGCATCGAGATGTGAATGGAAATATCGGACTTGCCCTCCAGCGTTCCACCGAACCATGCGCAAGCCAATTCGCCGCCCGGCAGGAAGCTTAGAAACGCCGCATGATTCTGGATTTTGGGGGAGGGAAGAAAGGCTTCCTTACGTCCCTGGCCTGCCGCAAAAAGATGCCCATCCATCTTTGCAGCTATCTCGTCCGGCGTCATGAATTTCCTCCCATCGCGTGCCTTGTTGGCGGCGATAATCCGCTTGTAAACAAATGTTGTCAAGTTGGGTTGATGCATATTGCCTTGTGGTTCTAGCGAAAGAAATCAAAATAAAATAATGAAAACAATATATTATAAAATTAAAACGATAAGAAATTTCTGTAAAGAAGATATTAAGTTGACAAATTGATGATGCCGGTTCAAGTTTACGTCCAGTCAATGTGAGGAGCATCGGCAGCGGTACCTCGGGCCTTGAAAGGGTGCGGGCGCTGTTCATCAGGGAGGAAGTCATGAAGGGTACAAGACTGCTCATCGGCGCGCTGCTGGCTGCGTCTGCGGTAACGCCAAGCTATGCGCAGGGCGCTGGCAAAGGCGTCACCATCGTTCTGGACGAGGAAGTGGACCTCGTGGAGCCATGCATGGCTACGCGCTCCAATATCGGTCGCATCATTCTTCAGAATGTGTCGGAAACGCTGACCGAGCTCGACGTTCGCAACAACAAAGGTCTTCAGCCGCGTCTGGCCGAGAAGTGGGAAGAATCCAAGCCCGGCACATGGCGCTTCCATCTGCGCAAGGGCGCAAAGTTCTCCGATGGCTCCGCATTTGATGCAGGCGATGTGAAGCATTCCATCGAACGCGCCATGAGCAGCAAGCTCTCCTGCGAAACGCCGCGCTATTTTGGCGATACCAAGATTTCCGCCAATGTGGTGGATGATAACACCATCGACATTACCGCAGACCCGGCACAGCCTATCCTGCCGCTGCTGATGACGCTCGTCACCATCGTTCCCTCGGAAACGCCGCTGGAATTCACCCGCAACCCAATCGGCACCGGCCCTTATAAGCTGACCGAATGGAAGGCTGGCCAGAACATCACGCTGGAGCGCCGTGACGATTACTGGGGCAAGGCTCCCGATGTCACCAAGGCAACCTATGTCTTCCGTGCCGATCCAGCCGTTCGTGCGGCCATGGTCAAGGCAGGCGAGGCGGATCTCGCGCCGAATATTTCCGAACTGGATGCGACGGATGCGAAGATCGATTTCAGCTATCTGAACTCCGAAACCTTCTACATGCGCGTCGATACCTCCATCAAGCCGCTGGATGACGTGCGTGTTCGCAAGGCACTGAACATGGCGCTGGACCGCGATGCCTTCATCGGCACGCTGCTGCCGAAGGGCGCGGTGAAGGCCGTTGCCATGGTTCCGCCCAGCACGCTTGGCTGGAACCCGGATGTAAAGCCGATGCCGTTCGATCCTGAAGGCGCAAAGAAGCTGCTCGAGGAAGCCAAGGCCGATGGCGTGCCGGTGGATACGCCGATTACCATCGTCGGACGCACCAACAACTTCCCGAATGTCGTTGAAGTTCTGGAAGCCGCCCAGCAGATGTTCGAAGCCGTCGGTTTCAAGACCAAGCTTCAGATGTATGAAGTGGCGGAATTCGAGAAGCAGTATTCCAAGCCATATCCGGAAAATCGTGGTCCGCAGCTCGTTGCTGCCCAGCACGATAACTCCCGTGGCGACCCTGTCTTCTCCATGTACTTCAAATATGACAGCAAGGGCCGTCAGTCCGGTATAGCCAACCCGGAAGTGGACAAGATGATTGCGGATGCAAGTGCTGCCACCGGCGAGCAGCGCACCAAGGACTGGCAGAAGCTCATCGCCTATCTCTACAATGACGAGGTTGCCGACGTTCTGATGTTCCACATGGTCGGTTTTGCCCGCGTCAACCCACGCATCGAGTTCAAGCCGACCATTGCCACGAACTCTTCCTTGCAGCTGTCTGAAATCAGCTTCAAGTAATCCAACCCAACGCCAATCGGAAAAGGCGGGCTCAGTTCCGCCTTTTCTCCATCACCGGAGAAAGTTCGATGGGAAAGAAGATTTACAAGCGGATCATATCGAGCCTGTTCTCGCTGGTTGCGCTTATCGTTATCGTGTTCTTCCTCTCAAGGCTCACCGGCGATCCGGCGGCTCTGTTCCTGCCGATCGACGCCAGCCAGGAGATGCTGGACAAGTTCCGCGAACTTCACGGTCTGAATGACCCGCTGATCGAGCAATTCGGTCGTTACGTCTGGGATGTGCTGCATCTGGACTTCGGTGATAGTCTGCGCAAGGCGCGCCCGGCCATCGATGTCGTGCTGGAAGCCTTTACCTGGACGCTGCAACTGGCGCTGATCACTATCTCGCTCGTCACTGTCGCCGCCATCGTCATCGGTTCGCTCGCAGCCTTCCGCCCCGGCGGCCTGTTCGATCGCTTCGTGTCGCTGGTATCGCTCATCGGCGCATCCGCCCCGGATTTCTGGATCGCCATCGTCGGCATCGTCGTCTTCTCCGTCACGCTCGGCTGGGTTCCGACCTCAGGCACCGGCACCATCTGGCACTGGATTTTGCCGATTGCGGTTCTCTTCATACGCCCCTTCGGACTTATTTTGCAGATCGTTCGCGGCTCCATGCTCACCGCCTTCGGCTCAGCCTATGTGAAGACGGCGCGCGCCAAAGGTGTCGGCAACCGCGCAATCATCTTCGTTCATACGCTGCGCAATGCCATGCTGCCGGTCATCACGGTGATTGGCGACCAGGCCGCTGCCATGCTCAACGGTGCCGTGGTGGTGGAAACCATTTTCGGCTTCCCCGGCGTCGGTAAGCTCATGATCGATTCCATTCTCCAACGAGATTTCAACGTCATTCTCGCGGCGATCATGGTGACTGCCATCGCCATCTTCATCATGAACCTGCTGATCGACCTTGCCTATGCGGCGCTCGATCCTCGCCTGCGGACGTGAGGCCATGACCATGACCAGTACAATTCCACAGTTTGAGACCACTGAGGCCAAAGAACGCAGCCGCTTTGCCGTTATCCTCGGCATGTTGTGGCGGGACAAGTTCGCCTTCGTCGCCGCGCTGTTCCTGATCTTTGCCGTGTTCTGCGCACTCTTCGGGCCGATGCTTCTGAACGACTCGGCAACCGCCATGAATCTGCGGGCGCGCAACATGGCGCCGTTCAGCCTTGCCAATGGCTGGATGTTCGTGCTTGGCGCGGATGCGCTCGGCCGTTCGCTTCTTGCCCGCATCGTAGTTGCCGCCCAGAATACGATGATGATTGCTGCCGGTGCCGTTGTCTGCTCGGCCATCATGGGTTCGCTTCTGGGGCTGGTGGCCGGTTATGCCTCGCAGCGCGTGTCCAATATCATCATGCGTCTGGCAGACGTCATCATGTCCTTCCCGTCGCTGCTGCTTGCCGTTATCGTGCTCTATATGCTGGCGCCATCGGTCGGGAACATCATCATCGTTCTCGCCATCACCCGCATCCCGATCTACCTGCGCACCACGCGCGCCGAAGTGCTGGAAATCCGTCAGCGCATGTTCGTGCAGGCGGCCGAAGTCATGGGCGCATCGTCCATGCGCATCGTCTTTCGCCATATCCTGCCCATGGTCATCCCGACACTGGTGACGATTGCGACGCTCGATTTCGCCTTCGTCATGCTGGCGGAATCCTCGCTGTCCTTCCTCGGCATCGGCATTCAGCCGCCGGAAATCACCTGGGGCCTGATGGTGGCGCAGGGCAAGCAGTATCTGACGAATGCCTGGTGGCTGGCTTTCTGGCCGGGTCTGGCGATTATCCTGACCACGCTCTCGCTCAACCTTCTGTCCAACTGGATGCGTATCGCGCTCGACCCTGTTCAGCGCTGGAGACTGGAAATCGGAGGAAAGAAGAATGGCTGATCATCTGCTGGAAGTCTGCGATCTCTCCGTCCAGTTCCACACCGCCGGCGGCATCGTCAAAGCCGTCAGGAATATCAGCTGGCATCTGGATTGCGGCGAAACGCTCGCCATCCTCGGCGAAAGCGGTTCGGGCAAATCGGTTTCGGCGTCTGCCATCATGAATCTCATCGATATGCCGCCCGGTGAAATCACCAGCGGGCAAGTGCTGTTTTCCGGCCAGAACCTGCTGACCATGAGCAATGAAGAGCGCCGCTCCATCAACGGCAAGCGCATCGCCATGATCTTTCAGGATCCGCTCAGCCATCTGAACCCGGTCTACACGGTCGGCTGGCAGATCATCGAAGTCATGACGGTGCATGGTGTGCAGGCGGATGCGGCCCGCAAACGCGCCATAGAGCTTTTCACCCGCGTCGGCCTGCCATCGCCGGAAGCGGCCATGGACAAGTACCCGCACCAGTTCTCCGGCGGCCAGCGCCAGCGCATCATGATTGCCATGGCGCTTGCCATGAAGCCGGATATCGTTATCGCCGACGAACCGACGACCGCGCTCGACGTCACTGTTCAGGCGGAAGTTCTGAAGCTGCTCGGAGAGTTGCAGAAGGAAACCGGCATGGGCCTGCTGCTCATCACTCACGATCTCGGCGTGGTGGCGGAGATTGCAGACCGCGTGGTGGTGATGAATTCCGGCGAGATCGTCGAATACGGCACGCCGGATGAGGTCTATCACAACCCCAAACACCCCTATACGCTGAAGCTGATTTCGGCTGCACCCGGCAAGGGCGAGATGCACCAGCCGGATGCCAAGGGCGAACCGCTGCTGCGCGTGCAAAATCTCGAAAAATCCTATGGTGCCTTCAAGGCGCTGAAGGGCGTGAATTTCGATCTGATGCCGGGCGAAACGCTTGCTATCGTCGGGGAAAGCGGCTCGGGAAAATCCACGCTCGCCAGAACCCTGCTGCGGCTGGAACCATCCGATTCCGGTCAGGCCTTCTGGAAGGGCCGCGATCTATTGACCATGCCGCCAAAGGAACTCTACGCGCTGCGCCGCCAGATGCAGATGGTGTTTCAGGATCCGACGCAATCGCTCAACCCGCGCATGTCGGTCTTTCAGCTGATCTCCGAGGCATGGGTCATCCATCCCGAAATTCTGCCCAAGGCCAAATGGCGGGCGAGGGTGGATGAGCTGCTGACACAGGTCGGCCTCTCGCCCTCCCACGCCCAGCGCTACCCGCACCAGTTCTCCGGCGGACAGCGCCAGCGTATTGCGATTGCCCGTGCTCTTGCGCTGGAACCGCAACTGATCGTCTGCGACGAAGCCGTCTCGGCACTCGACGTTTCCATTCAGGCGCAGGTCATCGCGCTGCTCGACGAACTCCGCCGCGAACTCGGCATCGCCTTCATCTTCATCGCCCATGATTTGCCGGTGGTGCGGGATTTTGCGGACCATGTGATGGTCATGCAGAATGGCGAAGTCGTTGAGATGGGAACGGTGCGGCAGATTTTCGAAACGCCGGTGAAGGACTATACGCAGAGACTTTTGGCTGCGGGGCTTGATCCTGATCCGCGGGTGCAGGCGGCGAAGGTGAGGGCTTAGTCGCTAAATCATGGCCGTCTCACGCGTGTCGAAACCCCTCACCAAGAAAACCTAGGACTTCGCTATGCGAAGTCGAGGTTTTCTATCCTCTCCCACTTCTTCGGCAGGCTCAGGATGATGGGGGAGAGGAAAAGACCGCGCCGCTTCGATGTCACTTAACCGTAGAAAAAAGCCGTGAGGGTGCGGCTGGGTTTATCTCTCCCCCTGTGGGAGAGAAAGCAATTTCAACACCTTAAGCTTTGCTTAAGTGTTAGAAATTGCAAGTGAGGGGTCCTGCCACTTGTTGCAACTCCAGAGAAAAGCCTCACTCCCCAACCATCCCCGGTATCTGGTTCACGCTAAGCATCTGCCGTATCGTCCGATCCGCAACCCGCTCTGCGCGGGCTTTCGACTCCATCGCATCCTCAGGAAACGTATAAGTCATGTAGGACAGCGAGGTTTCAAGGTCGTTGTTGTTGTGTCCCAAAATCGCGGCAAAATAGCTGTTCTTAGTCACGCTTGAGGGTGCGAAATTGCGGTAGGCGATTTCGGCGTAGAGGTGGCGCAGGCCATAGGGCTTCGGGGGTTCTTCCTTCGGCCAGACGTCCTCGAATTTCGCAATCATCGCGTCGCGCAGCGGAAGGCGGGCGTCGGAGGAGAAATCATCCACGCTCATGCCGAGCCAGAGCTTGCCATCGCTGCTTTCACGCAGACGCTGATAAGCGTCGAGAACGATGCGCGATTGCTCCAGCACCGGGATTTCATAGGTCACGCCGAACTTGGTGCCCTCTCCCTGCTTGGTCTTGGCCTGCCCGTTGAACAGAACGCTCCATTTGGAGATACCTTTTCCGTAAGCCGCAGGCTTCAACTCTGCCTGGGTAAACACCTCGAAGGGGCGCCTTCCGGTCGTGCCGATGAGGCCTATGCCGATGGTCAAAGGGTCCGATGAAAGAAGATACCGGCGACAGCGGCGCATCACCTCCGAGTAGTGTTCGAAAGTGATGAGCGAGCCGTGCTTGGTGGCAATCTTCGCCATCTTGGCCTTGCGGGCCTCGTCGTAAAGCTGCGGCGTTCCGGCTGCGATACGCAGCATGGGGTGTTGATCGCCGAAGGCCTCGCGAATGGCGTTGCGATATTTGGTGATGTAGGAAATGACGGTTGCCTGCGCTTTGTCGCCCATGAAGGCCATCTCCATGTCCCACAGCGCCTGCATGTCTTCCTTGGTGTTGACCCCGTTCATGGCGGAAATGAATTCGGACACGCGCAGCAGGAAACGCGGCTTGCGCCCGACCGTGTTCTGCTCCGCCCGCTCGATCTTTTCCTCGATGGAGTTCGCTACCCCCTTTTGGGGATATTCTCCGCGGCTGATATAGGTATCGAGCCGTTCTTTCAGCTTCTTCATGTTGCAGATGGCAAGAGGCGTGGTTTTCGGCCCGAAAGCATCTTTGAGTGCATATCGGTATTTTACAATGTAAAGTTCAAGCGTCTTGGCGGTTCTGCCATTGTCGAAGTGAAAGCGGACCTCTTCGTCCCAAAGTTGTCCGACCTTCTTCGTATCGAAGCTGCCGTCTTTCTTCTGCGTTGATTTGATCTTCTCAACGAAGTCCGCAATGCGATCGACCAGGATCGGCGTTTTTGTTTTTCTTCTTTCGACGGCGGACATCGATTTCTCCCTAAATCTATCTTGGGATAGAAAATCTATACTTGAGACGCAAGCAATAAAAAATCAAAAATGTGGTATCAGAAGGCCTCAGGCAAAGGGTTCAACCGGGGATTTCGCCGGTCTGGTGAACCAGTTCGCGCCGCTGGCGCTCATATAAATATGATCTTCGAGGCGAATCCCGAATTTCTGCGGGTAAACCAGCATCGGCTCGTTGGAGAAACACATTCCTTCCCGTAGGGGCAGATCGTTACCGCGCACGATATAAGGATGTTCGTGGATTTCCAGTCCAAGGCCGTGGCCCGCGCGATGCGGCAGTCCGGGAAGATCGTAATCCGGCCCCAACCCATGCTGCGCAAATACGGCACGCGCGGCGTCGTCCAGACTGCCGCAGGCAGCCCCCAGCTGTGCTGCATCGAAAACAGCCTGCTGCGCCTGCCTCTCGATTGCCCACGCCCGGGCAAATTCCGCGTTCGGCTCATCCAGAACATAGGTGCGGGTAAGGTCGGAATGGTAGCCATCGATCCGCGTGCCGGTATCGACAAGAATGACGTCGCCTGCCTGCAGGGTCTGGTCGCCATCCGCCCCATGCGGCAGCGATGTGGCCAGACCGAAGGACACGATGCAGAAAGAGGAGCCGCCTTCGCCACCGAGATCGCGATGCTGCTGGTCGATGAAGCGCACCACCTCGGACGCCTGCACACCGGGCTTCATCATGGCATGAGCGCGCTTCTGAACTTCCAGCGTCAGGTTCATCGCATATTGAATGATGGCGATTTCGGCTGCGGATTTCTGGATTCTGAGGCCGCGGATGAGCGGGCCGCCATCGACAAGCCGCTCCTGTCCAAGCTTTGCAGCAAGGCTGTGATAGATGAACAGCGGAAGGGATTCATCCAGCGCAATGGAGCCGGTCTGTCCGACAAGAGAGGAGACGAGTGCTGCTGGGCTCTGCTCTTCCTGCCACAGATGCACTTCGCCATCGATATGCGACAGCGTATCGACACGGCTCTTTTCAAAGCCGGGAACGATGTAATGCAGCGCAGAGGGGGTGATCACGGCACCCAGCAGGCGCTCGCTTTGATGCCACACGAGCCCGGTGAAATAGCGCAGGCTTTCCGTGGAGCCGAGCAGCACGGCGGCAATGTTCTGCTCCCGCATCTGGTCGCGCAGACGCGTGATCCGCTCCTCGCGTTCCGCACTGGAGATCGGGGCTGGTTTATTGCCGATATGCATGTCGAATACCTTCATTCGCTTCTCGGAGAGAAGCAATACAAAGGTGCGAGGTTGTATTCAATATGTCGACAGCAAATGTAGGCGCTCATTTTTGAAGGCGTTTTTTCAACGAGGCAACGATACGTTTGGTTAGCGCTTCATAATCCTCATCGAAGTGGTGCCCGCCATCGATGCCGATAAGCTCCACACCCTTGTCCTTGAGCGCGGGGCACGCGGATTCGTCATCATCCGTGCCATAGACACACTGAACGATCTTGGGATCGATCGTGGCGAGATCCTTGACGGGATCTTCCGCGCCATCGGAGGAGACGCCGAGCCAGCCGCTGACGGAAATTTCGTAGGAAACTTCATGCGAGAGCGAAAGCAGGCTCATCTGCACGACGCGGCTCTTGTCCTTATCGGCAAGCTTGTTGAAGGTTGCCGGAATGATATCGGCACCGAAGGAATAGCCGATCAGAATGACGTTCTTGACCTTCCATTCCTTGCGGTAGGTATCGATGATGCGGGAAAGATCGTCCGCCACATCCTGCGGCTTCTTCTCGGACCAGAAGTAGCGCAGCGAATCGACGCCGACAACCGGCACGCCATCCTGCTGCAGAAAACCGCCGACATCCTTGTCCAGATCGCGCCAGCCGCCATCGCCGGAATAGATGATGGCCATTGTGTCCAGAGTCGGCTTTGCTTCCAGCACCGTCAGCGGCAGGCCGAGCGGATTGTCAGTGTTGTGTTCGGCATCGATACGGTCCTGCAAAACCTGCGTAAGCGCAACGATCGGGTCGTCCTTGACCTCGGCAACGTCGATATCAGGATGCGATTCCAGCAGCTTGTTGACGTGTTCGCGGCCTTTCTGGTCCGCTTTCGGCGTGAACAGCACATCGACCGGCGCGGGCAGCGGCCCGTCCGTCAGGCCATAGACCGTTCGGTCTCCGTCCTTGTCCTTGGTTGCGGGCGTGCACAGAACCTTGTTCAGCGGAACCCCTGCAACCGGATCGACAGCCACCGCCTCGCCAATCGTTGCGGCAGGGCTCTGCGCAATCATGGCCAGAGCAAGCGTGCCACCGTCGCCGATACCGGCAATGATAGGCAGGCTGTAATTGGAAACCCCGGCCTTGCGCTGGATTTCCTGCGCCAGCTGCTCGATGTCCGAGATCATGTAGATGCATTCGTCATCATCGGCCTCAAGCGCCTTGATATAGGCTGGAAAATCGATGCCGACGACGGCAGCACCCTTTTCCAGAAGCGCATCGGCTTCCTTCTGCTCCTCGTCACCCCAGCCGTTGCCGTCTGATACCAGGAACACGGTGGAGGTAATATCGCCATCCGGAAGAAGGATGTGATCGGCGGGTATCATGCCGGTCTGATACTGGTTCGCGTCCTGCGCGGAAGTATGAAAGGGCGCAAGCAGCGCTGCGGCAAGCAGCGCCGCTTTCAGATTTTTCAGACCTGTCATTTCCCGATGACTCCTCTCACGCCGCCGCTGATGAGAACGGTGGCGTCCATCAATGCCAATGCCGCACTCGTGCCATTCGAAACGGCAACATAACGTGGCTCCCATTTGGGATGGAATTTGGACTTGAAGGCCCGCAATCCCTTAAAATTATAGAAGCGCTCGCCATGTTCGAACAAAGTGCCGCCAATACGGTCCCATACCGGGGCAGCATCGCGTTTGGACATGCCCGAAAGCGGGGCCATGCCCAGATTGAAGTAGGAGTAACCCTGTTCCCGCATATATTCAATAATACTTACGAACAGGAAGTCCATCGAGCCGCGCGGCGCATCCGGCGCAAAGCGCATCAGGTCCACGGTCACTTCCTGCTTGGTCTCCGTCACCATGAGGTTGGCAAAGGCTGTGATCTTGCCATCCTTGTAGAGCACGGCAACAGGCTGGGAGAGGATATAGCTCCGTTCGAAAGCGCCCAGAGAGAAGGTCTTTTCGCGGGTATTATGGTGTTCCAGCCAGGCGTCGGAGACGCTTTTAAGCTCGTCATAAATGGCTGGAACGCCGTCCCTGTCGATAACGGCAAAGCTCAGTCCATCGCGCGCGCCGCGGCTGAGAGACTGGCGCAGGTTCGCAAGCTTGCCGCCCTTCAGTTCGAACCGCGTGAGGTCGATCATAGCCAGTTCGCCCAGCTTGAAGGCGCGCAGGCCTGCATCGGTGCAGTAAGGCAGAACGGTGGAGGATATCTGGTAGAACACCGCACGACCGCCGGAGGCACGCGCACTTTCCACGAACTGCCACACCAGGTCGGCAAATTCCCTCTCGTCACCCACGGGATCGGCCAGCGCAATCCATGAACGCCCGCGAATGCCATACATGATGAAGGCGTTGCCGTTTTCGGAGAACATGATGTGCTTGTCGCCCATGCGCACGAGGTTGGCGTCGGCGCCGTCCTGCTTGGCAACAATGGCGGTTGCCCTGTCGATTTGCTCCGGCTGAATCTCATCCGGACGATAGATGACGGGGCGCAACAGGCTGAAGATTGCAACCGTGGAAGAGGCGAGAACGAGGCCCAGAAGGGCGCGAAGACCGCGCGGCGCTTCCTCGGAAAACTCGAACTGCCACCACAGCGTCTGGCTGTAATCGGTATCGCGGTAAACGAAGAGCAGAATGGTTGCGGCACCGGCCACGATGACGGCCATGGCGGCAAGCCATGTGGGGCCAAGCGCCTGACGCAGCAGCGAAGCATGGCGGTTGAATGCGCGCACGTTGAAGAACAGCGCGACGATGAAGATGCCGAGGAAGATCGCTTCGAAAACGGCGATTGCCTTGATGAGCGACAGGAACAGACCGCCAATCGCGGCCACCAGCGCCACCCACCATGCACCGTCCAGACGCTGGCTCAAGCCGCGCGATGCGACCACGAGAACGAGGCCGAGAATGCTGGAAAGAAAATGCGCAGCCTCGATGATCGGCAGCGGCACGAAATTGGAGAGGAAATCGAGATTGCTGTTGGGCGTCGGCGTCACGCTCGAAAAGATCAGCATGGTACCGAGGATCAGCGCGAAGGCGGAGAGCAGCGAGGGTGCCAGCCGACCGGCCAGATAGCCGATATCCGCCATCACCGGCTTTGCCGCGAACTGCTTCATTTCCGTGATCAGCATCAGGATGATTGCAACGAGAAGCGGCAGCACATGGTAGATCATGCGGTAGAGAACGAGACCGCCGAGCAGCTGATCGAGGCTGATGGCATTGCCGAGACCGGCCACCATCACCGTTTCGAAAACGCCGAGACCGGCAGGAACATGGCTGAGAACGCCAAGGCCAACGGCAGTGGCATAAATCGCAAAGAAGCTTGGCCAGCCGACATTGGTTTCCGGCAAAAGCACGTAGAGCACCGAAGCGGATGCCGCGATATCCAGCGCCGAGACCAGAAACTGGCGCGACGAGGTGCGGCTATCGGGAAGCCGCAGTTTCAGCCGCTTGATCTGGATGACCCGGCCATGCCGACCGAGATACATCAGCGTAGCCAGAACGCAGATGACGATGAGCGCGAAGCCTCTCAACCACCAGGCGTCGATGCCGATGATGCTTGCCACGCGCGGCGCAACGACAAGAGTCGAAAGCGCGCTGACGGCGAGCAGGCCGAGACCGAAAGACAGCGTTACGAAAGCAATGACACGGGCGACATCGGTTGGCGTGAAACCGAGGCGGGAATAGGCGCGAAAGCGGATCGCGCCGCCGCTCAGCGGCCCGAAGCCCGCCGTGTTGCCCACGGCATAGGCAATGAAGGCGGTGGCGATGACGGACGGCGTGCGAACCTTCTTGCCGATATATTCGATGGCATTCGCATCGTAGCAGATAAGCGCAGCGAAACTCAGCGCCGTAAACAGCACCGCGAGGAAGGCGGATTTCCAGCTGGTATCGGCAAGCGCCAGAACGATATCGTCATAGCGCACCTCCGCCGTCAGACGGTAAATCGTAAACGTCATCATGACGAAAACGGCGGTGACGGCAATCGATGTCAGATGAGGCCTGTAACGCTCGAAAAACCCGCTAAGGCCGGATTCGGCCTCTTCAATCGGTGCCACGTCGTTCTTTTCAGTCATGTAATGTTCCACGAACCAGATCGCACTTTGCGAACCATAGGATTATGACAGTAATTCGTTGTGTTTTCACAAATGCGAAAACTCAATTGTCTAATGCAAAAAAATTGAAATGCGTTGCCGCTCTATACAGACAAAGAATGAAGGGCGCGTTTAAGCGCCCCAGGTCTTCTCCAGAACACGGATCCAGTTGCCGTGGCAAATCTTCTCTAGGGCTTCCTGATCGAAGCCCGCTTTGCGCATTTCATCCACCAGAAGCTGGAGATCGCCCGCATCCTTCATCGCCGCCGGAATGGTCGTGCCGTCGAAATCGGAGCCCAGCGCCACATGGTCGATGCCGATGCGGTTGGCGATATACTCCACATGCCGCACCAGTTCGGAAATGTCGGTATCCGGGTTCTTGATGCCATCCTGCCGCAGGAAGAGAACGCCGAAATTGATGCCGACCAGGCCGCCGGTATCACGAATGGCATCGAGCTGACGGTCTGTCAGGTTGCGGCTGTGGTTGCACAGCGCATGCGCGTTGGAGTGGGAGGCGACCAGCGGCGCATCGGAAAGACGCGATATGTCCCAAAATCCCTGCTCGTTCATATGCGAAAGATCGACCATGATCTTCAACTCGTTGCAGACCTTGATCAGCCGCTTGCCCGCCTCCGTCAAGCCGGGGCCGATATCCGGCGTGGAAGGAAAGCGGAAGGGAACGCCATAGGCAAAAATATTCGGACGGCTCCAGACGGGGCCGAGCGTGCGCAGGCCCGCCTGATGCAGAACATAAAGCGCATCGAGATCGGCATCGAAGGCTTCGACGCCCTCGATGTGGAAAACGGAGGCGAATGCACCCTTGGCCATCGCATCGCGAATATCGGCAGCGCTGCGGCAAACCTTCAGCCCGCCATTCGACTGCGCTTCGATGCGAAACAGCAGGCTTGCCATGCCAAGCGTGGCGCTGAGCGCCGTCTGCTGGGTGGGCGCAAGAAAATCGCCATTGACATCCGTGCCACGCGGCGAGGGTACGTATATCGCACAAAGGCCGCCCGCCAGACCGCCCTTATGTGCCTTCGGCAGATCGATGTGACCGACATTTTCGCCTTCGAGAAAGAGTTTCTCCGGGCTTTGGTGGCCGGAAAGCTTGAGGCGAAGCAGAACGTCATTATGCCCATCGAACACTGGAATTAAGGCTTGGTCGGTCATCGTATCGCTTTCAACTGACATTCACGCGGTCTTTGCTTTAGAACGCCCTTGTTAACTGAAAACCTGTTACGGCAGAACATTTCCAGTTAACAAGGCAAGGCTCTATCCCCCAGATAGGTGCAAATGCAATGCAAGAATAGGTGTCCGCCATTTTGGCAGGGCAAATAGGAAGAGAATGACATGCCGATGACCATCGATTGGGCCGCCGCCTCGCAAGTCGCAGAAGGCTTCGTTTCCAACTGGACGGGCAGCGAACCGGGCGGCGCGGTGATCGGCTTCGATGCGTCCGGCATTCGCTTCTCTCATTCTGGCGGCGTCGAGAGCCTGTCCACATTTACGCCCTTCTCGGCAAAAAGCGTCGTGCGTTATGCCTCCGTCACCAAGCACATCTTCTGCGCCATGGTGCTGGCCAATGCGGATGTGATCGGTCTCGATGACCCACTCGGCATGCATCTGGAAGAGTTGCGATCTCCCCTGCGAGAGGTGACCGTCGGTCAGGCGCTGGACATGAGCGGCGGTCTGCCGGATGTGCGGGAATGCCTGTCGCTGCTGGGCCTTTCCGTCTACACCGAGACAAAGGCCGGTCCGCTGCTGAACTATGTGTCACGTATGGATCGCCTGAATTTCCCTGCAGGAACAGAAGTTTCCTATTCCAATACGGGGTATCGCCTCGTCGAGGCGGCGCTGGAGCGCAAAGGGCTTCGCTTCGACGATTTCGTGCAACAACGGATCGCTGGTCCGCTCGATATCTTCCTCAAGGCGCCCGATGTCTGGAACGACCCGGTGCGCGGTCTGGCACCGGGATACTGGAAATCCGAAAGCGGCTGGCAGCTTTCCGCTGCCGGCCTGCACATCTCGGCATCCGGCAGTTTAGCGGGTAGCGCCGAAGCACTGGCTTTCTGGCTGCAATGCCTGCTGAAAGGAGAGCAGGATTTCGAAGGCGTGCTGGAAAACATGTCCACACCGCGCCCGCTTGCCGATGGCAAAATGAGCGAATACGGGCTCGGGCTGAGCTGGTCGCATCTTGAGGACCGCCGCTTCATTGGCCATGGCGGCTCCCATCCCGGCTACAAAACCTATTTCCTGCTAGACCCGGAAAACGGCACCGGTTTCGTCGTCGTTTCCAATCGTGAAGACACCAATGGCTTCAAGATCGCACTCGAAAGCATGGCAGCACTCACCGGCCTTACCCTGCCAAAACCGTCCGCAGCCTTGCCGGATGGGCTTTACGTCACTGAAACCGGTCCATGGTGGCTGGAAATCAAGGGCAGTTCCTGCATCTTTCTCGATGCGGAAGACACGCTTTACGAGGATGCCAATGGCTGGCTCTCCTCCCGCTCCGCCTCTTCCCCCATGCACTTGCGGATGGACGGCAAAGCAATCGTCGGCGAAGCAGGCCACGCCCCCCGCCGCTTTCTTCCAGTCGAGCCTCATCAGCATATCCCCGAAACGCTTTCAGGCCGCTGGCGCTCGCCCGAAGGCGCGGAATTCGAGGTCGCTGACGGCGCACTCACCATGGGCACCGGCCCCGTCCGCCACACGATGCCCCTCAACGCACTCGGCAACGGTCGCTACCTGTTCACCCTGCATGACGGCCCCTGGACGAAACGCATCTGCCTCAACCTGCTCTCGAAAGACCGGCTGGAACTGGTCTCCAGCCGCGCAAGGATGATCGAGTATCGGCGGGCTTAAAAGAAGAACCCGCCGAAATGACAATCAGATCGCCGTGCGTTTCGCATTCTCGAGGTAAAGCTCGCGCAATCGGCTCACCAGCGGGCCGGGCTTGCCGTCGCCGACGGGCTTGCCATCGATCTTCGTGACCGAGACCACGAAATTGGAGGCGCTGGTCAGCGCGGCTTCTCTGGCTTCCAGTGCTTCCTGAAGGGTAAAGGCGCGTTCCTCCAGTGTCAGGCCCGCTTCCTTTACCAGTTGAAGTGCCGCGTGGCGGGTGCAGCCGGGCAACGTCTTGTTGCTGTTTGCGCGTGTCACCAGCTTGCCGTCACCGGTGATGATGTAGGCCGTGGAGGACGCACCCTCGGTCACCAAACCGTCTTCGATCATCCATGCCTCATCGCAGCCATGCTCCTTGGCAATGCGCTTGGCCAGAACCTGCGGCAGCAGGCAGACAGACTTGATATCGCGGCGTTCCCAGCGCTGGTCCGGCACGGATTTCACCGCAATCCCCGTCTGCTCCACCGCGCCGCCCAGCAGCTTCTTCGCCTGCGTAAACATGACGAGTGTTGGCTGAAGATCGGCGGAAAACAGGAAGTTGCGGTCTTCCGCGCCACGCGTAACCTGAAGATAGATCATGCCTTCGGTAAGATCGTTCTCGGCAATGAGACGGCGCTCAGCCTCCACGATTTGCTGCGTCGTCACCGGCAAGCGAATGCCAATTTCGCCGACGCTGCGCTCCAGCCGCGCCATGTGCAGATCGCTATCGATCAGCTTTCCATCGATAACCGATGTCACTTCGTAAATGCCGTCGCCGAACAGAAAGCCGCGGTCGAAAACCGAAATGCGGGCTTCGGCCTCCGGCAGAAATTCGCCATTGATATAAACGGTGCGGGCGGCTTGGGACATGGTGCTTCCTTTGAATGTCAGGCTTTGGACAGCGCTTTCAGCGCGTCGAGGGATATGGCGGAAAACTGCGATGCTCTGCCCTTCGCCGCGTCGAAACCAGTCATATCGGTTGCCGCGCAAAGAGAATTGAGAATCGCTTCCTCCGTCGCTTCTATCGCAGCTTCGAACAGGGGCGAAATCATGTCGTTGGAAAGTTCGGGATAGGCGTGCAATTTCTTTCGCCTCTGCGGCGTGCGCCGCACCTCTTCGGCGGTTGAAAAAGCCAGCGCATAATCACCGGAACCATTGCTCAGAGCCGCCCCGGTGCGTGCCAGCCCGCCAAAGGCACGCGCTGCCAACCGCTTGAGATTGCGCGAAGAAAGCGGCGCATCGGTCGCGATGATGATGACGATGGAGCCGTCCTTATCGAGATGTTCAGGGCTCTGATACGGCTTGCCGCACACCAGAAGATTGCCGCCGTAGTTGGATTGAACCAGCACACCGAGCGTGTAATCCGTCCCGCCTAGCCGCACCACCCGCGAACTGGTGCCAATCCCACCCTTCATGCCGAAGGCCACAGTGCCAGTCCCAGCACCGACACATCCTTCTTCGACCGCTCCACCCTTCGCCGCAGCCAACGCTACGCCGATCTCATTGATGCTCGGGCGGCCTGCACGAATATCGTTCAACCGGGAATCATTCGTCTCGCCCACCACAGCGTTCAGAGAAACGACTTTCTCATTGCCGGAGTAGCCAAGCGTATACCGATTGATCGCCTCGATCGCCCGCCCTGTCGCCAGCGTATTGGTAAGCAAGATCGGCGTCTCGATCTCACCCAATTCCTCGATCTGCGTCGCGCCGGTGAACTTGCCAAACCCGTTATAAACAGCCAGCGCCGCAGGCACCTTATTCTGAAACAGATTGCCTCCATGAGCAAAAATCGCAGTCGCACCGGTGCGGATCGTATCTCCCTCAACCACGGTCGAGTGGCCAACG
>JAAIGF010010330.1_pt1 | contig 49475 bp, 46 predicted proteins | sample 6487441 | NCBI WGS metagenome assembly JAAIGF01 (sample SAMN13974129, study PRJNA590717) | phyllosphere metagenome | biome: pepper field; feature: multiple bacterial spot infested pepper fields; material: pepper leaves; isolation source: leaves from pepper fields | host: Capsicum annuum ...
CGCTGCTGCATGCCCGGCAGCACGGCACGGGTCAGCAGGAAGGCAGTGGTCAGGTTGCGCGAGAGCGACAGGTTCCAGTCAGCGAGGCTCATCTTGGCGACTTCGACCATCGGTTCGACGCTGCCCTGCATGGTCATGCCCGCGTTATTGACCAGGATATCGATCCGGCCCCAGCGCGCCTCGGCCCAATCGGCGAAGGCCTGGGTCTGCGCTTCGTCGGTAAGGTCCGCCGTGCAGCCTTCGGCTTCGAAGCCGGCAGCGCGCAGCTCGGCCACCCGCTCGGCGATGCGTGCGCTGCTGGCGGTGACGATCAGCCTTACCCCAGCCGCACCGAGCCGACGCGCAATGGCCATACCGATGCCGCTCTCGCTACCGGCACCACTGACCAACGCGACCTGACCTGCGATTGCCTTGAACATAGCCACCTCATGCACACGGGTTTCGATGGGCTGGATGCTAGGCGCATAAATCTGATACAAAAAGACAACTGTTATCAGAGAAACTGACAATCATGGTCTTCACCAGCGAATCGCTGCGGGTGTTTCTCGCCGTCATCGACCAGGGTTCTTTTTCCGCCGCAGCCCGTGCCCTGGGCCGCGTGCCTTCGGCCGTGAACATGGCGGTCTCGCAACTGGAAGCCGAGCTGGATCTGGAGCTGTTCGACCGCTCGACCCGCAAGGCGCTGCCCACGTCGGCCGCCCGCGCCCTGGAGCCCCAGGCCCGGCAGGTGGTCAGCCAGCTGAACCTGCTCGACGCCCACGCCCTGCAACTGCACAAGGGCCTGGAGCGCCGCCTGGTGCTGGCCATGGCGCCGGAGCTGCAGACCGGTGCCTGGAGTCGCCCATTGACCACCCTGGCACGGGAATTCCCGACCCTGGAAATCGAGATCCGCTCGGCCACGCAGACCGATGCGGTGCGCATGATTCATGACGGCAGCGCGCACGTGGCACTGATGTTCGAGCGGCCCGGCATCGACGAACGCGAGGCCTTTGCCGAGGCCGGCAGCCAGTTGCTCACCGCGGTGGCAGCGCCGGGCTATCCGTTCAGCAGTGAAGGCCAGCGGCTGGACGCAGGGCAGATGGCCGACACCCGGCAGATCGTGGTGGCCAGTGACGACCCCAAGGCCTCTGAGCCGCAGATCGTGCTCTCCCACCGGGTGTGGCTGACCGACAGCTACATGGCCACCCTCGACCTGGTGCAGGCCGGCATGGGCTGGGCCTACCTGCCCCATCCGCTGGTGCAGCCGATGATCGACTCGGGTGCGCTGGCGGCGGTGAAGTTCGACAACATGGCCAGCCAGATCCGCCTGTGGGTCGATGTGATCTGGTACAAGAGCCGCCCGCTGGGCCTTGGCGCGCGCCGCTATCTGCAGCTGCTGCGCGAGCAGGTCGAGGCCGGGCCGGCGCGCTCCTGACGGCCGCTAGCGAGGCAGGCGACCACCAGCCACGGGTGAGCGCCGCCGGCTGCAACCGGGCCTCGGCGCCCCCTGCCGGGCGCGCAGCAGCGGCGCGGCGCTTGCATCGGGTAGCCAGCCGAGCTGCTGCTCCAGCGCCTCGCGTAGCGCCGTGGCCACGAAACGCGGGGTAGCCCGCACGTAGAGCTCGGCGTGACGCCGGCGATCCTCCGACAACGCCTGCAGGTGTTGCAGAGCCTGCGCAACGCCCGGGATACGCCCATTCTCCCCGGCGAATCGTGGCGGCAGCGCTGTCCACACCACGCCGTCCAGGCCCTGGGCCCGAGCCCAGCGGGCAATCGATTCGCCATAGGCGAGCCGCGGATCGACGGCGACGCCCCGCACCACGCTACCGATCGAGCGTGGCTGGGAAGACGGGATCTTCTCACGCTGGCGCAGCAGCTCCCGGGCGCAGGCCATCGAATCGGTACGCAGCAGCGACCACATTACCCGGCTCACCGGGGCGGTACTGCAGATCACGGTCGCCAACTCGCCACCGTCCGACTCGCGGGCGAAGTCGATAGGCAGATCGGGGCCATCACGGCGCCAGTGGGCGGCGACCGGCAGCACACCAGGTTTCCAGATCAGTGATCCCCATCCCAGACAGGCAATTCTCATAAGCCTCGAGCTCAGCGCAGCCGACAGATGCTGAATCTGACCTGCCCCAGCGCAGCGCTGTTCAAGGCATCTCGGCCAGTTGCCCGGTGTCTGAATGTTGCCGCCCCGCCAGCACCACGCGGTTGCGGCCCTGGCCCTTGGCGGCGTAAAGCGCCCTGTCGGCGGCCGCGACCATGTCCTCGAACGTGGTGAAGTCCTTGCCCGGAACGCCCGCGACCACGCCGATGCTCACGGTGACCTGATCATAGGCGGACTGGCGATGCTCGATCCCCAGGCGCTGCACCGCCTCACGCACCTGCTCGGCCATGCCCAGCGCCTGCTCGGCGGATATGTCCGGCAGCACGATGGCCATCTCCTCGCCGCCATAGCGGGCTACCAGGTCGCCTTCGCGGCGCATCCGCGCACGCATCGCCTTGCAGACTTCGATCAGCGCCTGATCGCCGCGCGGGTGCCCGTAGGCGTCGTTGTAGCCCTTGAAGAAATCCACATCCACCAGTGCGAAGGCCAGCGACGTTTCTTCGCGTCGGGCCCGCAGAAAGGCGCTGGCCAGGTAGGCGTCGAGATGGCGGCGGTTGGCCAGGCCGGTGAGGCCGTCCTCGGCGGCGAGGGTTTTCAGGGTGCTGTTGGCGGTGGCCAGGGACTGGTGGGCGGCCTGCAGCTCGACCGCCATGGCCGACTGCCGCCCCAACGCCCGGAGCACCAGCAGGCCCATGATGCCGACACCCAGCACAGCGGCCAGGGCGAAGCTCCACATCGTCCAGGCGCGCTGCCGCCAGGCGGCCAGCGCCTGCTCTTCCGGCGCGGCCACGGCCACCAGCACCGGGTACTTGAGGCTGGCGTCGAAGCCATAGACCCGCCGCACGCCGTCGACGATGGCGGTAAGGGTGACGGCCCCTCTGGGCGTGCCCTGATTGATGGCTTGCAGCATAGGGCTCTGGGAAATATTGGTCAGGTAGGTCTGCGCATCGCTCTGCGAACGGGCGAGGATGGTGCCGTCGCGCTTGGCCAGCACCACGATGCCCTGCTCGCCCAGCGGCAACGAGCGATAGAGCGTGCGGAACCGCTCGACGCTGAGCGTGGCCAGGGCAACGCCCTGGAAGGTGCCGTCATCCTCGTAGATGCCCTTGGACAGCGTGATGACCCACTGCCCGGTGGTCTTGCCCCTTATCGGCTGGCCGATGTACAGCTCGCTGCCGCTGCCCTTCTGGTGATGCTGGAAGTACAGGCGGTCGGAATTGTTCAGCCGCTGAGCGCGAGCATTGGTGGCCAGGAAGTACTGCCCGCTGGCATCGGACATATACAGGCCATCCAGTTCACCGAGCTCGCTTATCTGGGTTTTGGCCATCTGATTCAACTCGCGGAGGCTGGCCTCGCCGTGGCCACCGGAGCGGTGCATGGAGATCAGCGCGGTGAGCAGGGTATCGGCGACCCGAATGGTCGATTCGGCCTGGCTGTTCAGCGCAGCGGCCAGGGTCTGCATGGCCTCGGTGTTCTTGGCCATGGCCTGGGACTTGTCCCAACGCACGTGCAGGGCGGTCGACAGCAACAGCACGCCACAGACGAAAATCACCGCGGCGATCAGCAGGCCGCGTGGATTGCTGGCGCCCGAAGGCAGGTCGAACTGCCGCCGACCGGAATCATCCACCTCTGGTTACCTCTGCTCGCAACTGCGCCATTCAATCACCCTGGTTGCCCCGGCTGTCGATCAACAGTCCCGCTGCCGGGGCCGGCGCGCACAGCGTACGCACAGATACGCGCGGCGCCCAGCCCCCCTCGCGGGTAAACCACGCCTTGCTCAGGATCGCCGCGCCCCCTGCTGCCCGTCGCCCTCATCCTGGAGGGTGTCGAACCAGTCGGCGTAGGGGCTGTTGCTGACCAGGTGACGGTTGTAGTCCGGCGCACCATCGCGCCACCACACTGGGCCACGCTCACCCAGCGCCACCTTGGCCGCCTGCACCTGAGCCCGTGCATGCCTGAGCGAAGCGGCGTCGTTCGCCGCCTTGGCAGCCTTTACCAGGCGCCGAGCGTCCATCAGCTGGTTGACCATCGCCTGGCGCTGCGGCTCGGCCAGCTGGGGATTGGATAACCGCCACAGCCGCCCCCTGACGATCAGGTAGCGGCTGTCGGGGGTGGTCAGCGTTGCCGCGCCACGGCGGCTCATCGGCTTGCCGATCCGCGGGTGCCAAACCTGGCACATGGGTGCGCGCGCATCGCCTGGGTGGTGCGGTGACTGCAGTACATTGGCCCTCGCCGTCGATTGCGGTGTGTCCAAAAATCGACCGGCGCGGCGGCGTGGAAGTTTAACCCGTTGCCGAATCGGGACGAGACAGGCGCCGCCGTCGCCCGTAAGCTTGGCGGCCTGTCCCGCCCTCTGGCCGGGCTGACACCAGGGTGCCAGCCGGCCCCGCAGCCAAACGAAGCCTTGCGTATGAAAACCAGCACAGCCGACCTCCCTGCCGATCCGGCACTCGCACCGTCCACCCAGGCCCACGGCTTTCTGTTGCCGGTGGTGGGCGCCGCCGCGTTCTCGCACCTGCTCAATGACATGATCCAGTCGGTGATGCCCGCCGTCTACCCGATGCTCAAGACCCAGTTCACACTGAGCTTCGCGCAGATCGGCTGGCTGGGTTTGGTCTACCAGATCACCGCTTCGCTGCTGCAGCCGTGGATCGGCATGTACACCGACAAGCACCCCAAGCCCTATCTGCTGCCCTCAGGCATGCTGATGACCTTTATCGGTATTGCCCTGCTCGCCTTCGCCAGCAGCTACGAGATGCTGTTGCTGTCGGCGGCAGTGGTCGGCGTGGGCTCGGCGACCTTCCACCCGGAAGCGTCGCGAATCGCGCGAATGGCCTCGGGTGGGCGCTTCGGCACCGCACAATCGACCTTCCAGGTCGGTGGCAACTCGGGCTCGGCCCTGGGCCCGCTGCTGGCTGCCGCCATCGTCATTCCCTACGGCCAGCACGCCATCGCCTGGTTCATGCTGGCCGCCGCGCTGGCGATTTTCGTACTCTGCCGCCTTACCATCTGGAGCGTTCATCACGGCCAGGCGAAGCTGAAAAACCTGGCCGGCAAGCAGACGGCCGGCCTCGATCGCGCCCAGGTGATTCAGGCCATCGCGGTAATCTGTGTGCTGATGTTCGCCAAGTTCGTGTACATCGCCGCGTTCACCAACTTCTTTACCTTCTATCTGATCGAGCGCTTCGCCATGAGCGTTCAGCAGAGCCAGATCTACCTGTTCATCTTCCTTGCCGCGGTGGCGTTCGGCACCTTCGCCGGCGGCCCGGTGGGCGATCGCATCGGCCGCAAGGCGGTGATCTGGATCTCCTTCATGGGCGTGGCGCCCTTCGCCCTGGCCCTGCCCTACGTCGGCGCCACGGCGACCGCGGTGCTGGCGATCATGATCGGCCTGGTGATGTCCTCGGCGTTCGCCGCCCTGGTGGTGTACGCCCAGGAAGCGGTGCCGGGGCGCGTGGGCATGGTGTCCGGATTGATGTTCGGCCTGATGTTCGGCATTGGCGGCATCGGCGCCGCGGCGCTCGGCGAGCTGGCCGACGTGCACGGCATCGTCTGGGTCTACCATCTGGTGTCGTTCCTGCCGTTGCTGGGCCTGGCCACCGCGCTGCTGCCACGCACCCGGCCGCTCAAGCCGCAGGCGCCGGTAGCGACGCCAGCCAGTCGCTAAGCCGCAGCCCGCGGCTCAACACTGCCGTTCGTAGTGCAGGTAACCGCGGGCATTGACGCCGATCTCGACGAATCCGGCCTGCTCATAGAGCAGCCGGGCCGGGTTGTCGCCGCGCACATCCAGACTCAGCCTTTCCAAGCCCGCCTGTCGCGCTTGCTCGATATAAGCCTCCACCAACCTGCGGCCAATCCCCTTGCGCCGATACGCCTCGCTGACATGCAGGGTGCACAGCTGCGCATACCCCATTTCATCGGCCATAGCGAATAGCCGACGAGCCGATCCTCGAGACAGGCGACGGTCAGTTGCTCGAAGTTCTCGACCCACTGTAAGAGATGCCGCTCGGCAGCCATTTGCCAGGCGTGCTCGTGCTGCGGCTCCCATTGGCGGATATAGCCCAGCTCGCCCCGATAGATCGCCGGAAGATCGGTGACCCGCGCCGGCCTCAGCACCGGCTGTGAGACGCCGCCGGTGGTTACGACATTCATTTTTCTGCCTTTTCAATACGCCGGTTAGCTGGCGCCTATTGTTTTCTGACCGTTAACCCCTTGATCAGTCGAATAAATTGGCATGGCACGCTTTGTCCTTCTGACAAGTTTTGTCAGTATAATAGTAATGATTATCACAATCATAACGCCTACCAATCGCCTACCAGGAGCTCTTACATGTCGCGCTTCACGCCACCTCGCTGCTTTGCTGCGCCCCGCAATCATCTGGCTCTGGCCATCTGCATGGCCGCCGTGACGCCGGCCCTGGCCCAGGAAAGCCTCGACGTGCAGGACAGCGCCGCGAGCGGCGTACTGGAACTGGGCGCTACCGAAATCACCAACTCCCAGCTGGGCAGCACCAGCGAAGGCTCGCGCTCCTACACCACCGGCGCCATGGCCACCGCTACCAAGCTGCCCATGACCATGCGCGAAACGCCCCAGGCGACCACCGTGATCACCCGGCAGCGCATGGATGACCAGGGCATGACCAGCATCAACGATGCCATCGCCGCCGCGCCCGGGGTTTTTCTCAGCTATGCCAGCGGCCCGGGCCGGCAGACCTATTACGCCCGCGGCTTCGAGATCGACAATCTGATGTATGACGGCATTCCCAGCGGCTACAACGGCGTAGGCGTGGGCGTGCAGCCCAACCTGGCGATGTTCGACCGGGTGGAGATCGTGCGTGGCGCTACCGGCCTGGTCACCGGTGCGGGCAACCCCTCGGCGGCGGTCAATATGGTGCGCAAGCGCCCGCTGGCCGATCAGCGCGTCACCCTGACCGGCGCCGCTGGCAGCTGGGACGATTACCGCGGCGAAATCGACGCCTCCAGCCCGCTCAACGACAGCGGCACGCTGCGCGGCCGGGTGGTGACCTCGTACCGCGATGCCAACAGCTTCGTCGACGGCGCCGAGGAAGATCACGGCCTGTTCTACGCCATCACCGAGGCGGACCTGAGCGACTTCACCACCCTGAGCGTCGGCTTCTCCCACCAGAAGGACAAGACCAACAATTTCTGGGGTGCATCGATGATCGGCCTGGATGGCCGCCACCTGGACCTGTCACGTTCCTACAATCCGGGGAGCGACTGGGAAAACAAGGATCAGCAAACCAATACGCTGTTCGCCGAACTGCGTCACCAGTTGGCCAATGACTGGAAGCTGCAGGTCAATGCCGATTACGCCGACCTCAACGCACTGTTCTCGGGCTCATACCAGTCCCGATTCGAAAAACCAGCCAGACCCCTGGAGCGCACCGTCTGGCAAGCCAAGTACGACGAGCACAAGCTTGGCCTGGATAGCTTCGTCAGCGGCCCCTTCGAAGCCCTCGGGCGCACCCACGAACTGGTGATCGGCGCCAGCAAGCGCATCACGGACATGAACACCCATAGTTACAGCCCTTACGTGACTGACTGGGCAGTAGAGGGTGGCAAACCGGACTTCACACGTACCGGCAGCGGGCGCGCCGTCACCAGCGAAGACGGTGTTTACCTGACCACCCGCCTGAGCCTGGCCGATCCGTTGAAACTGATCCTCGGTGGTCGCCTGGACTGGTACGACTACGACGACAAGGAAAGCGCCACGGCCGATTACAAGGTGACCCGCAATGTCACTCGTTTAGCCGGGCTGATCTACGACCTGGATGACCATCACTCGGTCTACGTGAGCTACAGCGATATCTTCAAGCCACAAACCGAAAAGGACATCACGGGCGCGCCCGTCAAACCCATCGTCGGCAAGAACTATGAAGTGGGTATCAAGGGTGAATACTTCGACGGCGCCCTTAACGCCAGCGCGGCACTGTTCCGCATCGATCAGGAAAACCGCGCAGTGGAGACGTCCCGAATTGGTTGCCCGCAAAGCGCCTGCTATCAGGCCTCGGGCGAAGTACGCAGCCAGGGTATAGATCTGGAAATCCAGGGGGCGCTGACCGACAACTGGCAACTTGGCGCCGGCTATACCTACGCCCGCGTGCATATCACTAAAGACGCCAACAATCCGCAAAACGAGAACCAGCGCTTCGACACCGATATGCCGGAGCACCTGTTCAAGCTCTCCACCGTCTATCGCTTCCAGGGCCCGCTGGAGAAGCTGCGAGTGGGCGCTAATCTGTCCTGGCAGAGCCGCCTGTACAACGATATCGCGCTGGACGATGGCAGCAGCTATCGCCTCGAGCAAGGCGCCTATGCGCTCACCAGCCTGATGGCGGGCTACGCGGTCAGCGAGAACCTGGACCTGCAGCTCAATGCCAACAATATTTTCGACAAGAAGTACTACGCGTCGATTTCCAACTCCATCGAGTATGGCGGCGACACCTACGGCGCTCCGCGCAACCTGATGCTCACCGCCAAGTACAGCTTCTGAATCAGGCCACCATGCACAAAAAAGCCAGTCGCAGGACTGGCTTTTTTGCATCGTGCGAAAGGCTTACTCGGCCGTATCGGGCGCCTGCCCATCGGCGTGGTCACCCTCCCCCATGCCTTCTTCCGGGTCGTACATCGATGCTTCATCGTCAAGACCACCGCCCATGCCGCCGGTCTTGGACATCACCAGAGTGACGAACTCCTCGACGGTCATGTCCTGACCGTTGAAGGTCACCTTGTTGTCGGCGTAATGCAGCGAGGATTGCAGCGTATCGCCTTCCAGCGTCAGCAGACCGGTGCCGAGGGCCATGCCGCTACCCATCTCGGTCATCATCGTCGCCTGCTCTTCGACGGCCTTGGCATCGGTGACGCCTTCGACCATCGCCTGGATACGCACGCCATCACCGATCACCGCCTTGGCGACCGACAGCTTGGCCTCGAGTTTGGCGATCATCTGCCTGGCCAGTTCGTCAGGCGCCAGTTCGAAGGACTCCGGTTTGTCCAGATCCAGCACCACACGCAGCGAGGCCTGGCCGTGGGCCGTGCTGAGGGTGAAGTTGTCCAGCGCCAGCTGCGGCTTGCCGGCCAGCAGCTTCTCGATATCCGCCTTCAGGCGCGTTTCTTCATCGGCCGAGAAGTCGAGTTGCGGCGCGTCTTCGCCCAGGGCCTGGGCCTGCTGGACCGGGATCAGTTTGTCCTGATACAACTTGATCAGCGATTGCATCGCCGCGCTGTCGAAGTTCTTGATGGCCCACAGCGTGCGCAGGCTGCCGATATCCTTGCCGTCATAGCTGACCATGCCGATATCGTAGCCAATCTGCCCGTTGAGCGCGGTGCCGCTCTCCTGCAGGCTGCCGACCTGGGCGAGGTTCTTGATCAGCACGGCGGGCTTGTCAGCCACCTTGATCTGCGCGGTGGCCAGCTTGATGCTGCTGTCACCCACATAGAAATCACCGCTGCCCAGGCGCTGCTCGCTGCTCAGGGTCAGGTCGCGCAGGTCGACCTGCACTGGCGTTTCATCGGTAGTGCTGAGCAGCAGGCTGTCCATGCCGCCACTGACCTGCACCTGCTTGGCATTCTTGCTGGCGTCGATATCCAGGGTCATGCCGGAGAACTTGACCGCGGACGTTGGCGAAGGCGCAAAGTCCAGCGGTGTGAGCACCAGGGTGCCCTGGGTGGAACCGTCGTAACCCAGCACGCCGGTCCCGGTGAGAGGTGCGGCGCCCTTGGCGGCATCGAACCACTTCTGGGTAAGTTCGTTGGCCTCCAGCTGGTAATTGCCGGCGGCCATGACCGGCCACAGGTTCAGGCGCATGAGCCGCGAGGCCGGCAGCGGGCCGTGCTCGATGTTATCCACCAGCAGAATCTCGATATGCCGTGGCTCGCCGTCTTTGGCCGGTGCGTCCAGGGAAAAGCGGTAGTGCGCCGTACTGCTGAACAGCCGGGTTTCCAGCGACACCAGTTCGAGCTTGCTGGAAACGCCCGTGCCCAGCAGCGCGTCGGCACCCTGCTTGTTGGCCTCGTCAATAAGGTTGTTGAGCACACCGGGCAACTGGCTGCCGGTGTACCAGGCGCCGGCCGTACTGAGTGCGCCAACCGCCACCAGCCCTACTGCTACTGCTGCTAATTTGTTCATCGTCTGCTCGAAGCCTATCCATGATGGGAGTGTTCGGCCTTCCTGGCCTGGCGCAAGGCGCGCGGTGCTGCGAAAGGCGGCGGCAATCTTAGCACCCCGACGTTCGAGGCACTGTGAGATCGCTCTCTGTTCCCGCTGTCGCCGACTCTCCGAGGCAACCGAGCGGGAGCGTGTCAGTCATCGGTTAGCCGCCTGGCACAGGTAACTTGTGCTGAATCCTTGTCGCACTGGCACAGTCATAACTCACCAGTAGGGCGTGGAATGATCTGCGCTCAATGCAGGCCGCGAACGGCCATGACCGAGGTGCGCAAATGGCTACACAGAGTGAGATGGTGCTGGAGCAGGCCATATTGGCCATGTTGGGCGCCTGCATCGACCTGGGCTACGACGTCGATAAGCTGGCGAAGAAGGCTCAGGTGCTGATTCTGGACAACAGCAAGTACAACTACGTCGAGCAGCCTCTGCCCTCGACCCCTCATGAAGCTATCGAGCGGGCACTTTCCACAGTGAAGAGCGCACCGCGCCTCTGAGTCTGCCGCGTCACGCAGCAACGCGCGCGGCAGCTGGCCTGCCGCGTGGCGGGGCGCGCAGATCCATGCGGTACCTGGTGTGAAAGGCTGTGAAATCTCCGTGGATTTGCGAATTGCTGTGAAGCCGGTGCACCACTCCCAATGGTCAGCTGATAGCTTTGTGGCGGAGGCAGTACTACCTGCCATACGCCATTGAGCCACTGAGGGAGCAGAGCGATGTCCACGTCCGTATCACCTACCGGCGGTAACCCGAATACTCCGAGTTCGTCGACTTCGGCATTCGATGCCAAGTTGGACATCGCCAAGTCCAGCAAGACGATTGCCGACTACATGCGCCAGAACGGCAAGCAGGCGATCACCAAGCAGGAGGTCTCGCAGCTGGCCAACGACACATCCGGCAAGGTGCCGAGCGATGTGGTCGAAGCGGCCAGGTACATGCAGCGCCACCCCGACGTGTTCACCGCCATCGAGACCCACGACGTGGCCGGTGCCGATGACCTGTCCGGGGTCTGGAACTTCGACTGGGCCGCCAGCGGTGGCCTGAAAGGCACGCCGACCGACGCGATCGCCAGGATGCAGGACACCTTCGACTACGCCATTGCCAAGTCCGCGCAGATCACCGAGATCACTACCGCCAGCAAAGCGGAGCTGGACTCGACCAAACAGCGACCGAGCAACTGAGCATTCGGGCGCCGCAACGGCGCCCACTGCCCCACCAACCCAGCTACACGCGGGTGTTACCCCTGACGGCCCGCTATGGGTCGAGCCGGCGCCGTAGCCATGAGAACGGCGCCAGCACCCAGAACACCCCATACGCCAGCGCCCGCGTGCACCAGCGCAGCAACAGCGGCGCTGGCCGCCAATGGGGCTCAGGGACGAAAACGCCCTGTGGACGAAAATGCGCCAGTGGCCGGGTCAGGAAGGCCTGCCACAGCCCGTGCCGCGAGATTGCCACGCCCAGGTTTTCGGGGATGAAGAAGCCCGAGTGACCATAGTGGTCGGCGCGCACGTTGAGCGTCGAGGCGGCCAGATAGCCCGCCGTTCCGCCCGGCCCTGCGCCGGGAATGGCGTACTGCGCCAAGGGCACGGCGCGATCCTGGCCCCCCACATGGTTGAGCACGGCCTCCACGCGCCCCTGCTCGATCAGCCGATCCCAGTCGAAATCCGGGCGCACGATACTCGCCGCAGTGATGATGCGCCCGAACTTCAGGTCGGCGAACTCGGGGTTTTCCAATACCCGCGACAGCAGCAGCGTGCCAAAGCTGTGGGCAATGATGTCGGGCCGGGTGGGCAGCCGGCTCTTCTGCGCCTGCTCGATGGCGATGCGCATGCGCTCGCCCAGGCGCCTGGCAAGGCGCTCGTGCAGCCAGCGGGCGAACACGTCGATGGTCGCCCAGCCGTACTTGTAGATCAGCACCGGCGCCGAATAGCTGAGCCGGTTGGCGATCTCCCAGCTGAACACTTCCTGCCATTTGGCGCGGCTGTTCATGCCGTGGATGACGATCACCCAGCGGATATCGCGGCTGCTTTCGCCCACCAGCCGGTAGGCAGGCTCGGCCTCGGGCGCCACACCTTCCTGCTGATAGTCCGCCAGGCAGAACGGGCAGACCGTATTGGCCATGCCGGCCGGCAGCACGCGGGCGCAGGAGCCCATGGGGCACCGATAGACGTCGTTGCGCGCGGCAATCGAGGCATTGACCAGGCCGTCGAGAAAGGCTTGTAGGGTGCCCTCGGCATGGCGCGCCTCGACCGCCTGGGCGAATTGCGCCAGGGTGAACTCCAGTTCGACACCTTCGCTCAGGCGGCGCTCGACCTCGGCCTGCCAGCGGTCTGACTGTGCAGCATTCATGGCGCGCTGTTGTACTCCCAGAGCAGCTCGACGATACGCAGCACGTCTTCACGCTTGCACTGCGCCCAGATACGCAGGCGCGCCTCGCGGCCATAGACCTGCACGGCGATGCGCCGGCTGGTGCCGTGTTCTTCGGCGGCAAAATGCAGCATGCCCTGGGCCCGGTCGAACTGGCCGGTGTCCACTGCCTGCAATACCACGCGCACCGGCTCGACGGCGTCGATGCCGCCGTCGGCCAGTGTCGAAGCCATTTCCACATAGCCACCGTCGAGCTCGAAACGAGTCGAATGCACGCCCTTGCCTTTGCTCGCAGCGACCTTTACCGCCTGGTTGAGAGGGATGGGTCGCAGGCCGGCGTCCGGGCAGCCAATCGCCGCCAGGGTCAGGCGCACATCCTGAAAGACCGCTTGGTGGTCGATCTCGGGGTTACGGTGAATCAGCACCAGACAGTACGGGTCGGCGAAGCGCCATTCGAAGCGCACCACGCTGCGATCCAGGCGCTGCCGGTAGGCGTCGAAGCGGTAGTGCTCCAGCCCTTCATCGAGGGTGAAGTCCTTGGGTTTGAAACGATTCCAGCCGGCCTTGCCCTGGTGCCAGACCATCGACAGGCCGCCATCGCTCAGCACGATGTGCGTGAGGGTAAGCGCCTCCGGGAAGTCCAGGCTGGCACCGGCGCCAAGCGCTTCGGCATAGGGGCTCGCGGCGACCGCGGCGGCCAGTTTGGACGGGTCGACCTCAGGCGGGGCGATCAGGTAGAGGTGCTGGTCGCCCCAGCCTTCGACTTCCGCCAGCCAGGCTTCGAGCTTTTCCTGGGTCAGCTCGTCGGCATCGATGGCGGCATCCAGGTTGTTGGCAAAGTCCTCCTTGCTGGCGCCGACCCGTGCGCCGGTGCTGCGCAGCAATTCCTTGATGAAGGCATTGCCCTGGGCGACGATCACGCGTCGCACCAGTTCCTTGAGTTGCGGTTTGCTCAGCAGATCCGTGCCCATGCCCTCTCCTGACGATGTACAGCGTCATGCTCGGCGGCATGACATAGCGATACGCCAGCATACTGTTTGCGCAGAGAATTGGCTTGCTCGACGTGCTTCGAAGACGAGGCGCCTGTAAACGGTGCTGGCCTTGGCGATGCCCGGCCCGCAGCGCGCCACGTGCAGGTTAGCCGGGCTGCTTAGCTGCGCCGCTGCACCACCAGGTTGCCCACGGAAATCTGTACGGCCTGATCATGCTGGTTCAGGGTCGTGGTGCGCAGCTTGACCAGGCCCTGGGTAGGTTTGCTCCTGGACGGCCGCACCTCCAGCACCTCGAGTTCGACCCGCAACTCGTCGCCGGGCCGCACCGGCAGTGGCCAGCGCAGTTCGTCGAACCCCGCCCCGATGATGCCGCCGGCCAGCTTCGGCTCGCAGTCCACCAGCAGGCGCATGGTCAATGCCGCGGTGTGCCAGCCACTGGCCGCCAGCGAGCCGAACAGCGAATCGCGCGCGGCCTGGTTATCGAGATGAAAGGGCTGCGGGTCGAACTCACGGGCAAAGGCCTTGATGGCGTGTTCATCGACGCGCACCCGGGTGGCGCCCGTGAAACGCTGCCCTGGGGCGAGGTCATCGAGGTAGTGAAGGGTCATGGCGGTCTCCCAGTACGTGGCGAATGCACATCGATAAACGGGGTTCAGCGGTTGCCGTCGTGCTGCAGCGAGCGGCAGGCACTGAGGATTTCATCGGCCAGGGGCGAGTCATCGGGGCAGGCACGCGACAGCACGATGGCGCCGACGGCCTGGGCAAGCTGGCCGATGAGCCGGGCCCGTTGCTGCTCGCCAGCCTCCTGCGCCTCATCGCGCGCCAGCGTCGTGAGCAGGGCCTCGATGGCGTCGGCGAAAATCGTCTTCAGCGCTTCTGGCTGACGTGCCGCGTCGCCGCCCAGGGCAGAAAGCGTACAACCCTGGTCACGGGTGTCGCGGTGCTGGCGGGTCAGGTAGAGGTCGAAGAACTGCTGCGCACTCAGATCCTGGCTGCGCTCCAGGGTTTTCGCGATACCACAGGCAGCGGATTCCGCCATCAGGTCAGCCTTGGACCCGAAATGCTTGTAGAAGCCGCCATGGGTGAAGCCGGCCGCGGCCATCAGATCCGCTACGCCAACGCCGTCGTAACCGCGCTCACGGAACAGCTGCGATGCCGTTTCCACGATCAGCGTTCGATTCGCCTGGGCCTGGGCTTTGCTCACTCGCATGGCGCGATGCCTCCTGAAGTCCTGTCGATTAGCTGACCGTCACTATACATAGATGTCGATCATAATCAAAATATCTTGACAGGTAAGATTACGACCATCATCTTAATGACACGCCGACGCTATCGCCGTTAACCGGCATCGGCGCCCCACTCCGCCACCGAGCAGATCACCATGAGCCAACTCTCCACCGTCCTCATCACCGGCGCTTCGTCCGGAATCGGCGCCGTTTACGCAGAACGCTTTGCCCAACGCGGCCATGACCTGGTGCTGGTCGCCCGTGACCAGGCTCGCCTGGAGTCACTGGCCGGCCGGCTGCGCGCCGACCATGGCGTTGCCGTGGATATCCTGCGTGCCGACCTGAGCCAGGCCGATGACACCAGGCTCGTCGAAAAACGGCTGCGTGAGGATGCGCGCATCGGTGTACTGATCAACAACGCGGGCATCGCGCAGTCGGGCAGCTTCGTGGAGCAGACAGGCGATGCAATCGAACGGCTGATCACCCTCAACAGCACCGCCCTGGCACGCCTGGCCAACGCCATTGCGCCACGCCTGGCACAGGCCGGTGGCGGCAGTATCGTCAATATCGGCTCGGTGGTCGGCCTGGCGCCGGAGCTGGGCATGACCGTCTATGGCGCCAGCAAGGCCTTCGTGCTGTTCCTGTCCCAGGGGCTGAGCCTGGAGCTGAACCCCAAGGGCGTCTACGTGCAGGCGGTGCTGCCAGCGGCCACCCGCACCGAGATCTGGGAGCGTGCCGGCATGGACATCAACGCCATCGCGGAACTGATGGACGTCAACGAGTTGGTGGATGCCGCATTGGTGGGCTTCGACAAACGCGAGGCGGTGACCATTCCGCCCCTGCATGACGACGCTGCCTGGGACAAACTCAACGGCGCCCGCCAGGCCCTGCTCGGCGGTATCAAGCAATCCCGAGCGGCCGAGCGCTATCGCCCGGCCGGCGCCCGGGTGTAAAGGATTCGAGCTTTTGTTAGCGGCATAGCATGCCGGCAATTACACCGTGCGCTGCATGACCGCTGGTGATGGCCCAGGCGAATATTCGCGCCATGAATAACGGACGTATCAGCAAGGTTCGCTCAGTTGCCAATAGCCTGAGCGCCGTGTTCATGTGGGCGCCGTTTCGCTGGCCTCACCTGGCTGTTGCAGCTGAACAATCGCCGTGTGACTGCAATGGCAGCCCCGCAGTATTCACTGCGCTGACGCCGCCAGCCCGGCTTCACCATATTTGCAGCGCCGCTGAACGTACAGCGGCCCCTTATTGATAGATGGAGTGATTCATGTCCGACGACGTTCTGTTCAGCCCCTTCAAGCTCAAGGGCCTGGAGCTTGCCAACCGCATCGTCATGGCGCCGATGACCCGCGCCATGGCCCCGGAAGGCATCCCCGGCCCGCAACATGCCGAGTACTACCGCCGCCGCGCCACAGGAGGTGTCGGCCTGATTCTTACCGAGGGCACGGTGATCGACCGCCCGGCCTCGCGCAACATGCCGGGCATCCCCTTCTTCCACGGCGATGCGGCATTGGCCGGCTGGGCTGAAGTGGCAAAGGCCGTGCATGCCGCAGGCGGGCGTATCGGGCCGCAGATCTGGCACACCGGTTCGACCCGTGGCCAGGGCGGCTGGGAGCCCGAAGCACCGGTCGAGAGCCCGTCCGGGCTGGTAGCGCCAGATGATCCGCGCGGCAAGGCGATGAGCCTGGAAGATATCGCCGACACCGTGGCCGCCTTCGCCAAGGCCGCTGCCGATGCCAAGCGCCTGGGCTTCGATACCGTGGAACTGCACGGTGCCCACGGCTACCTGATAGATCAGTTCTTCTGGCCCGGCACCAACACCCGGACCGACGCATTCGGCGGTGCGACCATCACCGAGCGCTCGCGCTTTGCGGCCGAGGCAGTACGCGCCGTGCGCGCGGCCGTCGGTGCGGACTTCCCGCTGATCCTGCGCGTCAGCCAGTGGAAGCAACAGGACTATGCCGCGCGTCTGGCCACCTCGCCCGAACAGATGAGCGAATGGCTGGCGCCGCTGGTGGATGCCGGCGTGGACATCCTGCATTGCTCGCAGCGACGCTTCTGGGAACCGGAATTCCCGGAAATCGACGGTACCGAAGGCCTCAACTTCGCCGGCTGGGCGAAGAAACTCACCGGCGCGGCAACCATCAGCGTCGGCTCGGTCGGCCTGGATGGCGACTTCTTCGGCGCCTTCGGCGGCAAGGGTTCCGGCGCAGCGGTGCTGGACAACCTGCACCAGCGCATGGAGCGTGAGGAGTTCGACCTGATCGCCGTCGGCCGCGTGCTGATCTCCGACGCCGAGTGGGCCAACAAAGCCCGCAACGGCGAGCCACTGCCAGGCTTCGACGCCGCCGATCTCGCCACACTGGCCTGATGTCGGGGTCGCAACGGTGCGCCTGTAACGGCTAGCGGCCCCATCAGCAGCAGCGCTACATCAGGCATTGCCAGACGTAGCGCTGCCGCTTACTGCTCTTCGTCGCGCAACTGGCTGCTCAGCCCGTCGCAGCTGGCGGACCACTGGGCCAGCCAGTCAGGCAGCGCCGGCGACTGCGCAGGCAAACCCAGCTCCACGGCGAACTCTCCCGGCGCGACATTGCCGGTGCGCCCGCGAAACAGCCCGCGCATGACCACCACGCCCACCACACGGCCATCCTTCACGAAGCGGTGCTCGACGAAACTCCATTTCTCATCCCACCCCAGCATCCGGGTATGGATTTCAAAGGCTTCGAACAGCCTCAGCTCACGGCGGAACTTGCCCCATACATCGCCGACGATGGGCAGCGCCTTGTGCCGCAAGGCTACCCGGAACGCGCCGCTGCGCAGCACGTAATCCATACGCCCGACATCGGAAAGGGTGAAGTAACGGCCATTGGTGACGTGCCGGTTGAAGTCCAGATCCAACGGCCATACGCGCAGGCGTACAACGGTGGTATCGAACGCGGGAACCGGTTTGCGCCAGGGGCGGCGCAAGAGCATCAGAAAGAGACGAAACCACAGATTCATGGAGCGCAGGCCTGTACCAGCGAAGGGGCTCCACTTTATACAGCGCTCGCCAACGCGAGGTAGCTGCGAAATGGCCGTTGATGAGGGGATTTATGCACTCTCCACCAACGAGTGAAGGCTTCAGTGGCCCGGTGCCGAATCCGAGTCTCCCCGCAAGGCAGCGGTAGGCGTGGAACCTATTTGGCCACCGTGCGGCTTCAAGCGCTTTATCTGCGCAATGAAGTCCAGCATCACCGCTTGCACAAGGGCGCAGTTGCCCAGTTGCGAGGTACTCAGATGACGCTGCCCTAGACATAGTCCGTCGCTGGACATCGCCTTGAAACATATGCCGGTCGGACCTCGTTCGAGCTCCAACTGACAGCCGGTTTCCGTCGAGAATGTGCTGATGTATTTGTCCATATCTTTGTGAGGCGGATACATGCAGAACAGTTCGTATAGTCTTTCGACCACTCGTCAGTGGTGCACCAAAAGGCACCACTGCGCGATGCACCGGCACATGCGACGCGCGGCTCAGCCGACGCCGGTAGGCCCGTCGATCACCTGGCGCACCTTGCGCGCCAACTCGTTGGGCACATAGGGCTTGGAGATCACGTCGAACTCGCTGCCGCCGGCGTCGGTGCGCTCGAGCGAGCTTTCCGCGTAACCGGTAGTCAACAGCACCTTGAGGTCGGGCTTGCGACGCCGCGCCTCACGGGCCAGCATCACGCCATTCATGCCGCCCGGCATGATCAGGTCGGTGAACAGCAGGTCGTAATCGCCCCCATCCAGGCGCACCAAGGCTTCACGGGCGTTGAGGGCGATATCGGCGACATAGCCGTAATCCTCGAGCACCATGCGCGCCAGGTCGGCCACGTCCGGGCGGTCTTCGACCACCAGTACCCGCTCGGTGCCATTGCGTTCGTTGGTGCGTTCCTTGACCGGGCTGTGGATCACCTGGCTGTCGTCCGCGGGGAAGTACAGGCGCAGCGTGGTGCCCACGCCCTCTTCGGAGTAGATGCGCACCGTGCCGCCGGATTGCTTGACGAAGCCGTAGACCATCGACAAGCCGAGCCCCGAGCCCTTGCCTTCATCCTTGGTGGTGAAGAACGGGTCCATGACCCGACTGCTTATGCTGTCGGACATGCCCACGCCGTTGTCGGTGATGGCCACACTGACGTAGCGCCCGGGCATCAGCCCGTCGTAGGACATGCTGCCCAGATCCTCGACGGTCACGTTCTTGGTCTCGATGTGCACCACCGGCTGGTCGCGCCCTTCCAGCGCATCACGGGCATTGATGAGGATATTGAGAAACGCCACCTCGGCCTGGGTCGGGTCGATTCGGCAGTTCCACAGGGCCTTGTCCAGGGTCAGGCGCAGGTTCGCATGGCCCAGGGTGCGCTCGCCCAACTCCTGGAAGCCATTGATCATTCCGTTGAGGTTGAGCACCCGGCCTTCGAGCTTCTGCTTGCGCGAAAAGGCCAGCAGCTGCTGAGTGAGCGTGGCAGCGCGATCGGCAGCGTTGCGGGCATTGTTCACGCAGCGCAGGATGCGGTTCTGGTCGTATTCGGGCTTGCTGGCGGTGCGCTCGAGCACTTCCAGATAGCCGATCATCACCTGCAGCAGGTTGTTGAAGTCATGGGCGATACCGCCCGTGAGCTGGCCGAGCGCCTCCATCTTCTGCGCCTGGCGCAGGCCCTCTTCGGCGTCGCGGCGGCGACTGATATCCAGCTGCGAGGCGAAGAAATAGATCAACTCGCCGGCATCGTTGTAGACCGGCGAGATGAACAGCGCATTCCAGAAGGTCGAACCGTCCTTGCGGTAGTTGATCAACTCGACCGATATTTCCCGGCGCGCGGCAATGGCCTCGCGCACCTGGCTGACGACCGAACGATCGGTTTCCGGGCCTTGCAGGAAACGGCAGTTGCTGCCGACGATTTCCTCGGACTCATAACCGGTCATTTCCAGAAAGGCGTTGTTGGCAAAGATGATCGGGTTGTCGTCACGGTTGGGGTCGGTGACGATCATCGGCATGCGGGTGGTTTCCACCGCGGCGAAGAAGATGTTCTTGCCCGAGCCGGTAATGTCGCCTGACGAGGCGTTATCGACCCGGAAATCCTGCTTGCCACTTGTCGGCATCGGCTTACCTATAGCGCTGCTGGCGGAGCCCAATGAGCGGCCCCTGTCCTGAATTCGAGCAGCGAAGCGGCAGGAAGTTCTACAGTCAATATGCGTTGTACAACCCTGTAACAGCGTCGTGAAGGTTGATCGCACGAATTATTCATGATCGCTGACAATCGGCGCAGATGGCCCTGTTTACCTAAGGCCGGCTAATGGCACACTTGCAGCCTGACCGCACCACCAGCAAGGTTTCTCCCGTGCCTTCCATCCTTGACGCTTTCGACTGGGCCACTACAGCGCTGGGCACGGAACAGCGCTGGCCTGCAGAGCTGCGCACCACCTGCGCCATCATGCGCACCAGCAGTTTCGCCATGTGCGCGACCTGGGGGCCTGAGCGAACCCTGATCTACAACGATGCCTACATCGCATTGCTCGGTGATCGCCACCCCGCTGCACTGGGGCGCCCCATCGAAGAAGTCTGGCCGGACGTGTGGCCAACCGTCGGCCCGCTGGTCGACCAGGTGTTGGCGGGCACACCCGTGCACCAGCAGAACATGCACCTGCTGACCACCCGCAATGGCTACCCCGAAGACACCTACTGGACCTTCTCCTATAGCCCGCTGACGGATGCCAGCGGGGCGGTCGCCGGTTTTCTCAACGTGGCCATCGAAACCACCCAGATGGTCACCATCGAACAGCCGGCCCTCGCCAATGCCGAACGGGTGCAACTGGCGCTGGCTGCTGGTGCGATCATCGGCACCTGGTTCTGGGACCTGCCCAGCAACCAGTTCACCGTCGACGAAGCCTTCGCCCGCAGCTTCGGCCTCGACCCGGCCCTGGGCCGCCGAGGCCTCAGCCTGCAGCAGGTGGTGGCGACGGTGCACCCCGAGGATGTCGGCAGCCTGCACGCCGCCATCAACGAAGCGATTTCCCGGGGCGGCCCCTATGCCCACCAGTACCGCGTGCGCCGCGCCGATGGCCACTATTATTGGCTGGAGGCCAACGGCCGCGTCGAACTGGCCGCCGATGGCACTGGCCTGAGCTTTCCCGGCGTGCTGATCAACGTCGAAGAGCGGCGCGCCATCGAAGGTGAACGCGACCGCGCCATTGCGCGGGTCATGGCGCTCAATGCCGAGCTGGAACAGAAGGTCATCGCCCAGACCTTCGAGCGTGGGCGCACCTGGCAGATCACGCCGGACCTGCTCGGCGTGCTCAACCACGAGGGCTACTTCGAAGCCACCAACCCGGCCTGGCAGGTGACCCTCGGCTGGTCCGAGGAAGAGCTGGCCAGCACCCACTTTCTCGACTTCGTGCACCCCAAGGACAAGGCGGGCACGCAGAACGTGTGGCTGAAATTCAAGCAGGCCGGCGAGCCGGCGCTGGGCCTGGAGCATCGCTTCCGCTGCAGGAACGGCGAATGGCGCTGGCTGTCCTGGGTGGCCGTGCCCGATGGCCGCAAGACCTACTGCTCGGCGCGCGACATCACCCGTGAAAAGCTCAACCGTGCCGAACTGCGCAAACGCACCGCCGAGCGCGATCGCCTGTGGGAAAGCACCAACGACCTGATGGGCTCGGCCGGGCTCGACGGCTTTTTCAAGACCATCAACCCGGCCTGGACGCAGCTGCTGGGCTGGGATAGCGAGCACTTGCTGAAGACCCCGTTCCTCGACCTGGTGGTCGAAGATGACTGGGCCGATGTACTGGATTTAATGGAGCGCCTCGGCAAGGGCGAAAAGGTCAGTGGCTTCACCAGCCGCTTGCGCTGCAAGAGCGGTGAAACGCGCTCCTTCCTGTGGACCGCCGCCCCGGATTCCGCCGGGAAGATATTCCACTTCGTCGGCCGCGACGTCACGGCGCAGCACATGGCCGAGGAGTCGCTGCGCCAATCGCAGAAAATGGAAGCCATCGGCCAGCTGACCGGCGGCCTGGCCCATGACTTCAACAACCTGCTCGCCGGCATATCCGGCTCGCTGGAATTGATGCACCTGCGTATCGAGCAGGGTCGCTTCCACGAATTGAGCAAGTACATGAGTTCGGCAGAAACCGCCACCCGCCGCGCCGCCGCCCTCACCCACCGCCTGCTGGCCTTCTCGCGCCGGCAGACGTTGCTGCCCAAGCCCACCGACGTCAACCAATTGATCGCCGGCATGCTGGAAATGATCCAGCGCACCGTCGGCCCGGGCATCCGCCTGGAAAGCGACCTTCAGGCCAGCCTGTGGACGGCATTGGTGGACGCCTCGCAGCTGGAAAACACCCTGCTCAACCTGTGCATCAACGCCCGTGACGCCATGCCGAGCGGCGGCGTGATCAAGGCCAGTACCCAGAACCTGTGGATCGATGCCGCCCGCGGTATGGCGCTCAACCTGCCCGAAGGCGAATACCTGAGCCTGGCGGTAAGTGACGACGGCGTCGGCATGCCACCACAGATCGTCGCCCGTGCGGTGGAACCCTTCTTCACCACCAAGCCGATTGGCGAAGGCACCGGCCTGGGGCTGTCGATGGCGTACGGTTTCGCCAAGCAGTCTGGCGGGCAAATGCGCATCGTCTCGGTGGTCGGTGAGGGCACCACGGTGACGCTGTACCTGCCCCGCCACGCTGGCGCGCCGCAAGCCGACACGGCGCCAGGCACTGCAGTAGGCCTGGAGCCGGTCGCCCAGCGGCAGAGCAAGACCGTGTTGGTAGTCGACGACGAGCCGACCATTCGCCTGCTGGTCACCGATGTTCTGGAGGAGCTTGGCCTGAACGTCATCGAGGCCAGTGACAGCGCTGCCGGCCTCGCGCTGTTGCAGTCGGATGCGACCATCGACCTGCTGATCAGCGACGTCGGCTTGCCTGGTGGCATGAACGGCCGTCAGATGGCCGACGCAGGGCTGCTGGCCAGGCAAGCGATGCCGGTGCTGCTGATCACCGGTTACGCGGAAAACTCGCTGCTCACCGATGGCCAACTGGCGCCCGGCATCACCGTGCTGACCAAACCTTTCGGCCTCGATGCACTGGCCTCGCGGGTGCGTGAACTGCTCGCCGACTGACCCGCCGCAACAACACGGCGGGTAGCCAGGATTAAGCCAGGGCGTCTTCGTAATCCTTGGCGTACTGGGTGGCCAGCGAGGTTTTTTCCTGGGCGGTGAGCATCTTGCCCGCCTGCTGGAAGAAGGTGTGCTCCTCGTCCTCCAGGTGGTGGAAGATCTTGTCCTTGAGCTTGCGCGCCGTGGCGATCCACGACGGGCTGGACGGGTCGGTTGCTTCCAGGGTTTCCAGTAGCTCGTCCATTTCATGATGCTCGGCCACACCATGGCGAGACAGGTCCACGCCGGCATCGTGCTTCATCAACGGCGAATAGAAGAAGCGCTCCTCGGCCCGGGCATGGGCCAGCAACTCGTCTTTCAGCTCACCGTAATAACGGGCCCGCTCGGGGGAATCGCCAGTGGTGGCGACCAGCGCCTCGGCCATCGCCCGCTGGCGGTCATGGCTTTCTCGCAACGCTTCAAAAATCTGCATGGGGTTTCCTCATCGGCTAACGCTATTCGCGGCCTTGCAAGGCCATCTGCAGGTTGTGACCGAAGCGGCGAAAAGCTGGTTCAACCATTTGGCTTTGCCGCGCCGGCCCTACAAAGCGATCCCTCTGCGCTTGGCGACAGCGCGATGAACAACTGGGCGACGGCAACTACCTGGTGCTGAGCGTGCAGGACGACGGGCCGGGCATGCCCGCCGAGCTGGCGGCGAAGATATTCGACCCCTTTTTCACCACCAAGCAAGCCGGCAAGGGCACCGGGCTCGGCCTGGCCCAGGCCCGCGAGTTCGCCCACCACACAGGCGGCGATGTACGGGTGCAGACGGCGCCCGGCGTGGGCACCACCAGGCGCCTGTATCTGCGGATACTGGGACGGATCAGCGGCGTCGATCGAGCAGGTTGACGATCACCCGATCCGCCCAGCCCCATAGGCGCTGACGCACCCGCGTCCAGAATGGCCGCGCCTGCCACATCTGCAAGTCCACCTCGCGGCTCTGGGGGAAATCGTTTTCGAAACTCTGCTGCACCGCCACGGTGAAGGCGGCGTCCAGGGTTTCGACGTTGGCGTCGAGGTTGAAGCGCAGGTTCCAGTGATCGAAATTGCAGGAACCGACGCTGGTCCAGTCATCCACCAGCACCATTTTCAAATGTAAAAACCGTGGGCGGAATTCGAAGACCCTTACCCCGGCCTTGAGCAGCCGTGGGTAGTAACGCTGCCCGGCAAAGCGTACCGGCGGGTTGTCGGTATGCCGGCCGCTGAGCAGCAGGCGCACGTCGACGCCACGCCCTGCAGCCTTGCGCAGCGCCCGGCGCACCCGCCAGGTGGGCAAGAAATACGGCGTGGCCAGCCATACCCGATGCTGGGCACCATTGAGGGCGCGAATCAGCGATTGCAGGATGTCGCGGTGCTGGCGCGCATCGGCATAGGCCACTCGTCCCCAGCCAGGACCCGCCGCGGGCAGGTGTGGCAACGGATGGCGATGTGGGGTGAGGTACGGGCGCCAGGCGAAACGCGAGTTGTTGGCGTGCCACTGGCGGTCGAACAACTGCAGCCAATCGGCTACCAGCGGACCGCCGATTTCCACCATCACTTCGTGCCAGGCGCTCTCGGGCTCGCCGGGCGTCCAGAAGTCATCGGTCGAGCCGGTGCCGCCGACGAAGGCCACCTGGCTGTCGACCACCAACAACTTGCGGTGGTCGCGGTACAGGTTGCGCACCCCGCGCCGCCAGCGCAGCGGGTTGTACCAGCGCAGCTGCACGCCCGCGTCGAGCATGCGCTGGCGGTCGGCGGCACTCAGCGCCTGACAACCGAAGGCGTCGAACAGGCAACGCACCATCACGCCCCGCTCGGCCGCTTCGCACAGGGCACGCAGCAGTGCATCGGTGCAGGCGCTGCTGGACACCAGGTACTGTTCGAGCTCGACCGTTGCCCGGGCGGCGTCGATCCAGGCGATCATCCGTGGAAAGAACGCCGGGCCGTCGTTGAGCAGCGTGAACTGGTTGCCCTGGCGCCAGGGGTAGACCTGACCGGGCATCAGGCACTCACACACGGGGGATGGGAAAAGCGGCGCATGACATCTCGGCGGCAGCTGGGGGATGCGTCACGATAGCCGGGCGCGTGCACCTTGCAAAGCGCCGCGCACGCCAGCCGCTAACGCGGCAGCTGATAGTCCTCGGGGCCGAGCAGATCCAGCCCGCATTCCAGGTTCTCGATCCAGTACAGAAAGGCGCTGATCATCTCGCGGCCCACGAACGGCCGGCCGTGCTGCGGCACGATCATCTCCACGTCCATGCCGCGCACCATGGCGGCCCACAGGCGGCAGGCCTTGTTGCTGGCCATGTAGCGGCGATGAAAGCCGAGCATGCTCGGCACATGGGCGGCAAAGTCGGCCACCGGGCCACTGTCATCGAGCATCGAGGCGCCCATGTCGCCGGAAAAGAGGATCTTGCTCAGCGGGTCAAAGAGCTGGAAGTTGCCCACCGAATGCAGAAAATGCGCTGGCACGGCCTTCAGGGTGCAACGCCCGACGGCGAAGGACTGGCCGCGGTCAGGCAAGGCGATGATGCGCTCATAGGTGTTGATGCCGCGGCTCAGCGCCAGGTAGTTGGCCGTCAGGTGCGGCAGAAAGCGCGCCCACAGCTTGGAGCAGATGACCTGCGCCCTGGTGTGCAGCAGCCACTTGTCCAGCGAAGCGATGATGTCCGGGTCCTGGTGCGAGGCGAAGATGTAGGTCAGCTCCTGCACCGGAATGTGCTTGGACAGCTCCATGGTCAGCGGCACGTAGGTCAGGTCACCGCCGGGGTCGAGCAGCAGGTACTGGTCATGGTCGATGATCAGGAACTGGTTGGACTGCACGCCTTCGCCACTGACCAGGTCGTCGAACATCATGCAGCGGTGGGTGCCGTTATCGAACAGCACGATGGGGTCGCGGCGCATACCGGCACACTCGTCAGCCAAAGTGGCAGAGCTTAGGGAGCTACCAGGGCGCGGGTGATGACGTGGGTCAGGGAAAGCCGACGCGGGCTCAGCGCTGCCCGCACATGCGACAACGCCCACCCGCCAGCACTCCGGTGCAGCGCGGGCAATCGCCATTCAGGGTGCCGCGCCGCCACTGCCCGATCTGCACCAGACGGTGTACCGCCCAGGCCGCACCAAGGGCCGGCAGCAGGCCCATCAAGGGGAACAGCGCGCGCGCCCAGCCCGCGGCGGCACCACCCTGCTGGGAGAGGATCGCCAGCCCCATCATGGTCACTACGCCGGCGATGATGAGGATGAACGGCATGCCGAGGTTTCTGATGAAGAACATACGCGGTGAGCGCTCGAGCGACTGAGGGGGGCACATGGTAAGCAGGATGCCCGCCTGCTGCATCTGTGAATCACCCGTCGCCTTCCGGCGTGCCTGTCACACAAGCATCACCGAACCTTCACAGGCGTGACACCCGCCCTCCCTAGCCTGAATGTGTTTCCTGAGATTACTCAGGTCTGCAGGCTAATTTCGGTTCGTGCGCAGCCAGGCTGCCCGACCCGCAACGGAGGTAAGGCATGACCCAAAACGCCATGGCACCCGAGCGCAGCAACACTCCCCGTCGCCTGCAGGCCGAGCGCCTGAGCACCCCGCGCGCCCTGCGCGAGGCCCAGGCCCTGCGCTATCGCGTATTCAGCGCCGAATTCGACGCCAAGCTCAAGGGTGCCGAGCTGGGCCTGGACATGGACGACTACGACGTGTACTGCCAGCACATCGGCGTGCGCGACCTCAACAGCGGCGAGCTGGTCGCCACCACTCGCCTGCTCGACCACCAGGCAGCCGCCAGCCTGGGGCGTTTCTACAGCGAAGAGGAATTCGCCCTGCACGGCCTGCGCCACCTGCAGGGCCCGGTGCTGGAAATCGGCCGCACCTGCGTGGATGCCGCGTACCGTAACGGCGGCACCATCGCGGTGCTGTGGGCCGAGCTGGCCGAAGTACTCAACGAGGGCGGTTACCGCTACCTGATGGGCTGCGCCAGCATCCCCATGCAGGACGGCGGTATCCAGGCCCAGGCGATCATGCAGCGCCTGCGCGAACGCTACCTGTGCACCGAGAACCTGCGTGCCGAGCCGAAAACGCCGCTGCCCAGCCTGGAGATATCGGGCAACGTGATCGCCGAGATGCCACCGCTGCTCAAGGCCTACATGCGCCTGGGCGCCAAGATCTGTGGCGAGCCCTGCTGGGACAAGGATTTCCAGGTCGCCGACGTGTTCATCCTGCTCAAGCGCGACGAGCTGTGCCCACGCTATGCCAAGCATTTCAAAGCTGCGGTCTGATCGACAACTTGCCCACACTGTCCCGTCACGGTAGAAATGCCGTGCCGGGCGCTGCCCGCTTTAGCGCCCTTCTCTCTTATTTCCAGGCCGAGAATCCATGGACAAACTGCGTCTGTACCTGCGCCTGACCCGCCTCGCGGCAGTGCTCGGCGTCGGTGCGCTGCTGGCAACTTTTCTGGTACCGGTCGAACGCCTGACTCGCCGCGACTTGCTGGGCCTGCGCCAGCATCTGACCCGCTGGTTTCTCGCCCGTCTGGGCAATGCCCTGCCCTTTCGCGTCAGCGTGCAGGGGCAGATACCGCAAAAACCGATGCTGTGGCTGAGCAATCACATCTCGTGGACCGACATTCCGCTGATCGGCATGCTCGCGCCGCTGTCGTTCCTGTCCAAAGCCGAAGTGCGCACCTGGCCGCTGGCCGGCTGGCTGGCGCACAAGGCCGGTACCCTGTTCATCCGCCGCGGCGCCGGTGACGGCGGGCTGCTCAACCAGCAACTGGGCCGCCACCTGGGCGGCGGCCGTCATCTGCTGATCTTCCCGGAAGGCACCACCTGCGACGGCGCGGCGCTGCGCACCTTTCACGGCCGTCTGCTGAGCAGCGCCATCGAAAGCGGCATCGACCTGCAGCCGGTGGCCATTCGTTATGTTCGCGATGGCCAGCGCTGCAGCGTGGCGCCCTTTATCGGTGACGACGACATGCTTTCGCACCTGCTGCGGCTGATGAAAAGCGATGTAGCCGAAGTGGAAATCCAGCTGCTCGCACCGATCGCCAGCAACTCGGGCAACCGCAACGAACTGGCCCGCCGGGCGCAGGCGGCGGTCAGCGAAGCGTTGTATGGGGTGCAGCCGGAGGCGCAGGTGGCGGCTTAGAATCATTCTGAGCCCGCATCCCATGGATCGAAGGTAATAAGGCAAGAGCAGACATGGCCGTGCTTTGTGGGAGCGCGCCATGCGCGCGAATCGCGGGCGTGGCCCGCTCCCACGATTTCGTAGATGCCCTTTCGACCCTACCTTGCTGAGGACTCATTTCTCCGCGGTGCAAGGGCGACAATGCAAAAGCGCAATCCCAGCGACAGCGTAGGAGCAGCTTTAGCCGCGAGCTTTCCTGACGGATCATCCATCACGCTCTGCGTCAGTCGCGTAGGGTGGATCGGGGCGCGTAGCCGACGCGCTTTTCATCCACCTTGTGGACGGATGAAGCGCCGTCCACCCGAAACTCGGTTCGTTTTCCAGATCAGGCACTGCAGCGGTTGCGCGAGCGCATCGCGGGCATGGCCCGCTCCCACAGGTAGCACGCTGATGCCCGCTTTCCCAGGCTACGTCCGCGACCCATGTAGTTTCGATCAGGCCCGCCGCAACTGCGGGCTATCACTTTGCAGCCAGCGCCTGAAGATCGGTTCGGCCAGAAACAGCACCAGAAACAGCCGCACCACCTGCATGGCCGTCACCAAGGGCACCGCCAACTGCAGGGTTTCCGCCGTCAGGCTCATCTCGGCGATGCCGCCGGGCATCATCCCCAGGGTCAGGGATTGCACATCCAACCCGCTGGCCCAGCTCACCAGCACCGCGCCGACGAAGGCCACCAGCATCATCACCAGCGTAGTGAGCAGGGTGCGGGCCAGAAATGACGGGGCATAGCGGAAGAACGCGCGGTTGAAGAAGCAGCCCAGGGCGCTGCCGATCATCAGCTGGCCAACCTGACTGGCACCGGGCGGCAGCGTGCTGCTCAGGTCGAAGCCGATGCTGGCGGCGGCGCTGACCAGCAGCGGCCCGAACAGCCAGGGGTTGGGCTGGCGATAACGCTGCAACAGCCAGCCGGCGGCTGCAGCCACCGGCATGATCAGCGCCAGCCACGGCCAATCCGCGTGGGCAGCGTGGAAATGCACCTCACCGTCACCGAGCAGAAATTTGAATACCGCCGGCACCAGCAGCACCACGGCCACCACTCGCAGGCTTTGCGCTGCCGCCACGCGAGTCAGTTCGGCGCCGTTGCGGGCGCCGAGGTTGACCATTTCTCCAGAGCCGCCCGGCATGCTGGAAAAGTACGCCGTGGCCATGTTCTCTCCGGTGCGACGCATGAACCACACGCCGACGATGCTGCTGAGCACGGTGATCAGCGCGCCGACGATGATCGGCAGCAGATGCCCACCAATCTGTGCCACCAGCGCTGGGGTAAAGTGCAGGCCGATACCTATGCCGATGATCCACTGGCCAACCTTGCGTCCGCCCGGCAGCGGCTGCAGCTGCCAGGTGCTGAAGCAGCGCACCAGAATCACCGCTACCAGCGAGCCGATCATCCAGGGCAGCGGCCAGCCGATGTACGTCGCGATCACCGCGCCAAGGGCGCCGACCAGCGGCGTGCCCAGGTGATTGATCCAGTGAGTTTTGAACATTGCGTCCCCTTCGGTACATGCACCAGCAGCCTGGTGATTGATCGAGATCGAGGTGGTCGCGGAAAACGAAAGCCTGATTATTGGATGTTTTTTATCGCTACGTTGTTCACAGCCTGTCGAGCGCAACGGCATCAATCTAATAATTTACCGAAGGCCTCGTGAGTCGACGCGTCCATTATTGATCTTTAGACGAATAAAAAACAATCTGATATTGAAAAACCTCCAGCCAGCCGGCATCTTTTCGTGGCCACGTTTACGTAGCAGAATGCAGCGCCTGCCGAGCCAGTCGGCACGGTCCATTGCCCCAGACAGGAATCGACGCTCACTGCCATGGCCCAGGACAACACCCCTTCGGCGGTTCTTACCGCCCTGCAGAAGCGTGTCGCCCGCGAAGTGATCGCCTATGTGCGCCGCGAGCGATTGCCCGTCGGCCATCACCTGGCCGAATCGCACCTGGCGCAAACCCTGAACACCTCGCGTACCCCGGTGAAGTTCGTGCTCAACCATCTCGCCGAGCGCGGCATGCTCAAGCACGACCGCAACCGCGGCTTCTTCCTCGCCCGGGCGGCGGAAGACCTCAACGAGCTGGTACAGGAGATCGCCGAGGCCGAAGAGGATTCGGTGTACCGCCGCTTCGTCGCCCTGCGCCTGTCACGGCAGTTGCCCGAGCAGTTCACCGAAATCGAGCTGATGCGCCAGTTCGACGTATCGCGGGCCGAGTTGCGCGCGGCGCTGCTGCGCATGCAGCAGGAAGGCTGGGCCGAACAGCGCAACGGCCAGGGCTGGAAGATGCTGCCGGTGATCGACTCGATCGAGGCCTACGAGGAGAGCTTCGCCTTCCGCTCGATCATCGAGCCGGCCGGGCTGCTGTCGCCGACCTTCCAGATCGACCGCGAGTTGCTGGCCAGCTGCCGCAAGCAGCAGGCGTTCATCGCCGAAGGCGGTTACCTGAGCATGACCATCGAGGAGCTCTACGAAGCCAATTCGAGCTTTCACGAGATCATCGCGGGGTTTTCCGGCAACCGTTTTCTGCTGCAATCGCTCAAGCGTCTGGACCGCCTGCGGCGCCTGGTCGAATACCGTGTCGATGTGTCCCGCGAGCATCGCCGTGCCCAGGTCGAGCAGCACCTGGAGATTCTCGACCTGATCGAACAGGGCGACCGCCTCGCCGCCGCCGACCGCATGCGTGCGCACCTGGAAGGCGCCAGGCGCAAGAAGGTCGATGCGAGGCTGTTCGGCAAACTGCAGAACGCCGGGCAGGACTGACTAGCCGGCAGCGGCTCGCTCAGCGAACGGCTGATGTCAGCGCCTGGCGCTGCTCCCTGGCGAAGGCCATCAACTCGGGATAGAACGCGCTGAAATCCTCGCTCAGCGGCTCGTAGAGACGGCGCAGCTCGTCCAGCCCGCCGTCCAGCAACCCTGGCCGTGACAGGCGCCGCGACATGCCGGCGATTACCTGGCCCAGCACCTCGAATTCCTCGTAACTGCCCAGCCAGTCCTGCGCCGCCATGCGCGGGGCGATGTGCTGCAGGCTGCCCGGCAGTTGCGGCTCGGCGGCCAGCACGCGATAAACGCGGTCGGTGAAACGCTGCAGCGGCTGGTCGCTGTAGCGCCGCCAGTCGCGGGCCAGACAGTGATCGAAGAACAGGTCGAGAAAGATCCCGGCCACACGCCGCCGCTCGGCGGGGAAGCGTGCCCGCGCCCGGGCCTGCAGCGAGTGGCTGTCGGTGAAGGCGTCGATGCGCCGATGCAGGACAATGCCCGCCTCGATGGCGGCCGGCCACTGCCCGGCCAGCGGCCCTTTGACGAAATCGCCGTACAGGCTGCCGAGCATTTCGGCGGGCGCATCGCCGCCCAGATGAAGGTGAGCGAGGTAATTCATGGCGCCCAGCTTAGCAGGCCGTTGAAAAACTACCTAAGTGACCATTGCTGCGTTGAAAACAGCCTCAAAATGCTCATTTACAGCACCTAAACTGCGCTTTTCGGCTGTTTTCGCCTTGCACTGGCTGCCTCGCCTACGTTTTTCCACGGCTGTGAAAGCCTCGACTGGCTGGCGGCGAGAGGCGCGCCATCACGCCGCTCGATATGCACTATCTGCTTGAACGATCTGTATATCGCCAAGTCTCGATATAAAGTTCGCCCCATCGCGATATGCCGTTGCAGCCACTCAGGAGAGCCGATGAACAGCGAAGAGATGGATCTGGACGAAGTGATCAAGGCCCTGGCCCACCCGGTGCGCCGCGACATTCTGCGCTGGCTGAAAGAGCCTGAAGCACACTTCGTGCAGCCCGATCATTCCTTCGATATCGGTGTATGCGCCGGCAAGTTCGACCAGGCCACCGGATTGTCGCAATCCACGGTTTCGGCCCATCTGGCCACCCTGCAGCGCGCCGGCCTGGTGACCAGCCGCAAGGTCGGCCAATGGAATTTCTTCAAACGCAACGATGCGGCCATCGCGGCCTTCATCGAGCGAATCACCCGCGATCTCTGACCCCAGGTGATCGTCAAGAACCGAACCTTTTAACCCATCCATCAACCCATACCGAGCGAATGTTTCGAGGATCTAGGCAATGACCACACTGTTCGACCCCATCAAGATCGGCGATCTGGAACTCGCCAACCGCGTCATCATGGCACCGCTGACCCGTTGCCGCGCCGATGAAGGCCGCGTGCCCAACGCCCTGATGGCCGAGTACTACGTACAACGCGCCTCGGCAGGCCTGATCATCAGCGAGGCCACCTCGGTCACGCCCATGGGCGTAGGCTATCCGAACACTCCCGGCATCTGGTCCGACGATCAGGTACGTGGCTGGAGCGGTATCACCAAGGCCGTGCACGCCAACGGTGGCAAGATCGTTCTGCAACTCTGGCACGTGGGCCGCATCTCCGACCCGGTGTACCTGGACGGCGAACTGCCGGTTGCCCCCAGCGCCATCAAGCCGGCCGGCCACGTCAGCCTGATCCGTCCGATGAAGGACTACGTGACCCCCCGCGCGCTGGAAAGCGAAGAGATCGCCGATGTCGTCGAGGCCTACCGCCAGGGCGCGGAGAACGCCAAGGCCGCCGGCTTCGACGGCGTGGAAATCCATGCTGCCAACGGTTACCTGCTCGACCAGTTCCTGCAGGACAGCACCAACCAGCGTACCGACAACTACGGCGGCAGCCTGGAAAACCGCGCCCGCCTGTTGCTGGAAGTCACCGATGCGGTGCTGAGCGTATGGCAACCGGGCCGTGTTGGCGTGCACCTGGCGCCGCGCGCCGACAGCCACGACATGGGCGACTCCAACCGCGCCGAAACCTTCACCTACGTGGCCCGCGAGTTGGGCAAGCGCAACATCGCCTTCCTCTGCGCCCGTGAGCACGAAGCCGACGACAGCCTGTCGCCAAGCCTGAAACAAGCATTCGGCGGCGTGTTCATCGCCAACGAAGGCTTCACCAAGGACCAGGCCAACGCCTGGCTGGCCAGCGGCAAGGCCGACGCGGTGGCATTCGGTGTGCCCTTCATCGCCAACCCGGACCTGCCCGAGCGCCTGCGTCAGGACGCACCGCTGAACGAGCCGCACAAGGAAACCTTCTACGGCTCCGGCCCGGTCGGTTATATCGATTACCCGCGCCTGTAAGCTTCATCAGCACTAACAAAAAGCCCGCGTAAAACGCGGGCTTTTTCGTATCGGCGGGTTGGGCTGATCAACGGGCGTCGATTTGCTGCTGCAGGTTCTGAATCTGCGCCTGCAAGGTGTTGATGCTGCGGGTGGTCTGCGCGCGATAGGCATCAAACTCGGCGGTGTTGCTGCCGCTGTTGCTGGCGGCCGGGCGGTTATCCAGCTGGCTCTTGAGCACCAGCATGTCCTGCTCCAGGCGTTCGACCGCAGCATTGGAGTTGCCAGCCTTTTTCAGCGCCTCGACCTCACCGGCCAGGCTCTTGACCTGGGTGGCCAGCTTGCCGGCGTCGCCCTGGCTGCTCTTGAGCGAGGCCAGCTCGGTTTTAAGATTTGCCAGCTCGCTTTTCAGTGCATCCTGGCTGCTGCCCAGGCTCTTCAGGCTGTCGCCGTATTTGCCGGCATCGCCCTGCTGGGCCTTGAGGTCGGCGACCAGCTGCTCGATGCGCTTGTCCTGTCCGCTCTGCTGGCCGCCGGCGGCCTGTTGCTGCTTGCCCAGTTCGGCGACCTTGTTCTCCAGCTGACGCACCTGCAATTTCAGCGCCTCGCTGCCGCTGGTGGAGCTGGACTCGGCTGCCACCACCTTGCCGGTAATATCCTGAATACGCCCGGCCGCTTCTTCGCTGATCCGCGCGAAACTTTCCTGGGTGGCCACCAGTTGCTGCTCCATCAGGCTGATCTGCTGGAAGCTCCACCAGCCCAGGCCCGCCAGGGCAATGCTCAGGGCACCGACCAGCGCCCACAGCGGCCCAGTGCTCGCAGTGCGCGGCACCTTGGCGGAACGCGGCGCAGCACCTGCGCGGGCGTAAGGCTGCGGCTCGGGCTCGAAATCGTCGTCATCGCGGCGATCCGGGGTCAGGCTGGGTACGTCATCGAATTCGTCGTGGGCATCGTTACGCATGGGAGGAGAACCTTGAGAAAACCAGGGTGGAGGCGAAGTGCGCGCAGTATACCGATTCACGGCTGGCGCTTGGGTGTCGTAGTGCCAGCAATCAACATGTTGCAACGACCTGTATTGGGCACAGAGACCCGCTACAAGCAGCCCGGGTTCCTCAACGGCCTGGCGCGGGCGGCTAGCCCTGCGCCTTCCACCAGCGACAGAACTCGTCCAGCGCCGGCCACAGGCCATGGCTTGCCTGGTAGTCCAGGTGCTCACGGGCCTGGCTGATATCCAGGGAAAAGTCGCGGCTCATCACATCCACCGCCAGCCGCGTCAGCGCCGGCTCGGGGCGACCGGGCAGCAGGCTGCATGTGCCTTCGCTGACGGTGGCCAGGCTGCGCGCCAGGGCCACCGGCACGTGGCGGGTGACCGGCGGCAGCTCCAGCTGGCGCAGCACATAGTTGACCGCGTCCCACAACGGCAGCGGCGCGCCATTGCTGATGTTGTAGGCCTTGCCGAGCGCCGGCCCGGCAGCCAGCAAGGCGCCGAACAGGGCGTCATTGAGGTTGTGCACGCTGGTGAAGTCGACCTTGTTCAGGCCGTTGCCGATGATCGCCAGGCGGCCCTTGCGTTGCAGAGCGATCAGCCGCGGAAAGATGCTCACATCCCCTGCCCCGGTCACGAAGCGCGGGCGCAACGCCAGCACTTCCAGGCCAAATTCCTGGGCGCCGAACAGGCGCTGTTCGGCAAGAAACTTGGTGCGCGCGTAATGGTTGGCGAAGCGTTTGGGCACCTGTTCTTCACGCAGCCCGAGGTGATCTCGACCATCGAAATAGACCGACGGCGAAGACAGATGCACCAGGCGGCGCACCCCGCGCTTGAGGCAGGCCTCGATGACGTTCTCGGTGAGCACCACGTTGCCCTGGTGGAAGTACTCGTAGCGCCCCCACAGGCCAACGGCACCGGCGCAGTGCACCACCGCCTCGACGTCACTGCACAGCGACAGCGCCAGCTCGGGATCGGCCAGGTCGCCGGGCGTGAATTGCGCACCGCGGCGGATCAGGTGCTCGAACGCTTCCTCGCGGCGGCCGGTGACGCGCACGTCCAGGCCCTGCTCGAGGGCGAACCGCGCGAACCGCCCGCCAATGAACCCGCTTGCTCCGGTGACCAGAATCTTCATCACGCCCTCCGCTCGCTGCTGGGCGCACTATAAGGGGTTGCGCAAATTGCGGCAGCACTGCTCACGCCAGCGGCACCAGATAATCGCCGGCATGGCGCTGCAGATGCCGGGTCAGCTGGTCGAGCAGCTCGCCGCCGTTGCGCCAGTGGTGCCAGTACAGCGGCACGTCGACGGGTCGACCGGGCAGCAGTTCGACCAGTTCGCCACGGGCCATGGCCTCGGTCATCTGCGGCTCGGGCACCATGCCCCAGCCCAGCCCTTCGATGGTCAGGCGCAGGAAGCCCTCGGACGATGGGCACAGGTGATGCAGGAAGCTGCCTGACAGGCCCAGTTCGCTCAGGTAGCGATGCTGCAACTGGTCATCCGGGCCGAACACGATGGCCGGCACCTGGGCGATGCGCTCGGCGCTCACCCCACCGGGAAAATGCCGGGCGATAAAGGCCGGGCTGGCCATGGCCCGGTAGCGCATGGCCCCCAGCGCCAGGCTGCGCGCACCGGATACCGGCCGCTCCGCGGCGCATACGCAGGCGGCCACATCGCCGGCACGCATGCGTTTGAGGCCCACCTCCTGATCCTCGACCACCAATTCCAGTAGCACCCGATGGCCGGCGCAGAAGTCCGCCACGGCCCTGGCCCACCAGGTGGCCAGGCTGTCGGCGTTGATGGCGATGCGCAGGCGCTGGGTTTGCCCATCCGCTTCCAGGGCCGGCACCTGCTGTTGCAGGTCGCGTTCGAGCAAACGTACCTGCTGCACATGGTTGAGCAGCCGCCGGCCGACATCGGTAGGCGTCGGCGGCATGGCGCGCAATAGCACCGGCTGGCCAATACGCGCCTCCAGCAGCTTGATGCGCTGGGATACCGCCGATTGCGACAGGCCCAGCACCTGGGCGCCGCGCTCGAAGCCGGCCTGTTCGACCACCGCGGCCAGGGCGGCCAGCAACTTGTAATCGAGCATCGATTTTCCTAATGAGTGATCAGCACTATTGGTTTTTCTTATACAGGCGATCCGCGCAGACTGATAGCCAGCAACCGGATACCCGGCGTTTTCCCAAGGACACTCATCATGTGGCAGAGCTATACCAACGGCCTGGCGATCACCGCCGGGCTGATCATCGCCCTCGGCGCCCAGAACGCCTTCGTACTCGCCCAGAGCCTGCGCCGCGAACACCACCTATCGGTGGCGCTGCTGTGCATCGTCTGTGACGCGCTGCTGATCAGTGCCGGGGTATTCGGTCTGGCCACCCTGCTGTTGCAGAGCGAGTTGCTGCTCGGCATTGCCCGTTGGGGCGGCGCTGCTTTTCTGATCTGGTACGGCGCCCAGGCACTGCGGCGCGCCTGCCGCCCCGCCGGGCTGCAAGCCCAGACCGGCGCCTCCCGTTCACTGCGCGCAGTGCTGCTGGCCACCCTGGCAGTGACCCTGCTCAACCCCCACGTGTACCTGGACACCGTGCTGCTGATCGGCTCGCTTGGCGCTCAGCAGCCGGTGCCCTCGGCCTACGCCGCCGGAGCGACCAGCGCGTCGATGCTGTGGTTCCTGTGCCTGGCGCTTGGTGCCGCCTGGCTGGCACCCTGGCTGGCCCGCCCGCTGACCTGGCGGATCATCGATCTGGTGGTCGCGGCGATGATGTTCGCCATCGCCTGGCAACTGATCGCCAACCCGCTGTAGCCCCGCATCACCACGGCCCCAACTGCTATGCTGGAGCCCGCCTGACATGCAACGGAGCAGCCGTGGAAACCAGCGTCTTTCTGATGGTCATCGCCGCCGCGGCCCTGCACGCCGGCTGGAACGCGCTGCTCAAGATCGGGCTGGATCGCTTTCTCACCGCCTCGCTGATCCAGATCGGCGCCGGCATGGTCGCCCTTCTCGCCCTGCCCTTCGTGGCCCAGCCAGAAGCAGCAGCCTGGCCGTGGATCATCCTCTCGGCGCTGCTGCACATCGGCTACAACCTGTTCTTGAGCCGCGCTTACCAGCACGGCGATCTTGGTCAGGTCTATCCGATCTCCCGCGGCAGTTCGCCGCTGTTGGTCGCCGCGTTGTCGGTAGTGCTGCTCGGCGAGGTATTGCCGGCCGGCCAGTGGCTGGGCCTTGGCGTGCTGGTCGGCGGCATCTGGCTGATGGCGATCCGCGGCGGCCACGGCAAGAGCAGCAGCGGCCTTTTGATCAATGCACTGCTGACCGCACTGTTCATCGCCGGCTACACCCTGGCCGATGCCAGCGGTGCCCGCGCCAATGGCGACCCGCTGTCGTACTCGGCGTGGCTGTTCGCGGTCAACGGTCTGGTGATGGCGCTGGTGATCCTCGGCCAGCGCGGCCCGGCCGTGGTATCGGCGCTGGGGCCGCACTGGCGCGCCGGCCTGCTCGGCGGTGCGATGTCGATGCTGGCCTACAGCATCGCCATCTGGGCCATGACCCTGGCGCCGGTGGCACTGGTCTCGGCGTTGCGCGAAACCAGCGTGGTGTTCGCCCTGCTGATCGGCCGGCTATGGCTCAAGGAAAGCCTGCCGCCGATGCGCACCGCAGCCTGCGTGATCATCCTCGCCGGCGTGGCGATGATGAAGCTGGCCTGAAACGCTCCGAAGGCTCTGGCCAGGTATCCCGCACAGTTGCTGCGTGGTTATGGCGTAGCCTCGGTGCTATGATCCCAGCCCTGCGTCGCAAAGGGTATAAACCCGCCGACGCTAGTTTGGCCGCCCGTGATCGGCCTTGCGCTCATCGCAACTGACCTGATTAGGAGAACAACCATGGCTTTCGAATTGCCGCCGCTGCCCTACGCACACGATGCCCTGCAGCCGCACATCTCCAAGGAAACGTTGGAGTACCACCACGACAAGCACCACAACACCTATGTCGTGAACCTGAACAACCTGGTGCCCGGCACCGAGTTCGAAGGCAAGAGCCTGGAAGAGATCGTCAAGACTTCCTCCGGCGGCATCTTCAACAACGCCGCCCAGGTGTGGAACCACACCTTCTACTGGAACTGCCTGAGCCCGAACGGCGGCGGCCAGCCAAGCGGCGAACTGGCTGCGGCCATCGACAAGGCCTTCGGTTCCTTCGACAAGTTCAAGGAAGAGTTCAGCAAGGTCAGCATCGGCACCTTCGGTTCCGGCTGGGGCTGGCTGGTTAAGAAGGCTGACGGTTCCCTGGCCCTGGCCAGCACCATCGGCGCCGGCTGCCCGCTGACTTCCGGCGACACCCCGCTGCTGACCTGCGACGTCTGGGAACACGCCTACTACATCGACTACCGCAACGTGCGTCCGAAGTATGTCGAGGCGTTCTGGAACCTGGTCAACTGGGAATTCGTGGCGAAGAACTTCGCTGCCTGAGACCTGGTGAATTAAAGGTGCCCTCCTGATGCGAGTCAGGGGGGCATTTTTTTACCTTTTGCAAAGTGACTGCATCGACAAGCGGCGCTCAAGACCTGCGTTTTTTTTCCGAAACAAAGCCCGGGTGCGACAAGATTGGGCCTCGCACGCATGCGGCCTTTGACTGCCAACGCGAGTTTGCCAATACTCAACTCCTAGCCGGCGCCGGGTATCGCACAAGGAACTGCCATTTGAAGCTGGAACTCAAGCACAGCTTGTCCGTGAAACTGCTGCGCGTGGTGCTCCTTTCCGCGCTTGCCGTGGGCGTGGTGCTCAGCCTCGGGCAAATCGTGTTCGACATCTACAAGACCCGCCACTCCATCACCAGTGATTCCCAGCGCATTCTCGCCATGTTCCGTGATCCCTCCACCCAGGCGGTCTACAGCCTGGATCGCGAGATGGGCATGCAGGTGGTCGAAGGCCTGTTCCAGCACGAGTCGGTGCGCCAGGCATCCATCGGTCATCCGGGCGAACAGATGCTCGCCGAGAAGAGTCGCCCGCTTGCCGACCTGCCCATGCGCTGGCTGACCGACCCGATCCTCGGCGAGGAACAGCATTTCAGCACCCGCCTGGTCGGCCGTGAGCCGTACAACGAATACTACGGTGACCTGAACATCACCCTGGACACCGCGCTGTACGGGGAAAGCTTTCTCACCAACTCGGTGATCATCTTCATCTCCGGCGTGCTGCGCGCACTGGCCATGGGTCTGGTGCTGTACCTGGTCTACTACTGGCTGTTGACCAAGCCGCTGGCCAAGATCATCGACCACCTGAGCAGCATCAACCCGGACCGGCCCAGCGAGAACAAGCTGCCGATGCTCGCCGGTAACGAAAGGAATGAGCTCGGCCTGTGGATCAATACCGCCAACGGGCTGCTCGCCTCGATCGAACGCAACACGCACCTGCGCCGCGAGGCGGAAAACAGCCTGCAGCGCATGTCGCAGTACGACTTTCTGACCAGCCTGCCCAACCGCCTGCAATTGCAGCAGCAGCTCGAACAGATCCTCGAGGACTCCGGTCGCATGCAGCGCCGCGTCGCCGTGCTGTGCGTCGGCCTGGATGACTTCAAGGGCATCAACGAGCAGTTCAGCTACCAGACCGGCGACCAACTGCTGCTGGCGCTGTCCGACCGCCTGCGCAGTCACAGCGGCCGCTTGGGTGCCCTGGCGCGCCTGGGCGGTGACCAGTTCGCCCTGGTGCAGGCCGATATCGAGCAGCCCTATGAAGCCGCCGAACTGGCGCAGAGCGTACTCGACGACCTCGAGACGCCCTTCACCCTCGACGATCATCAGGTGCAGCTGCGCGCCACCATTGGCATCACCCTGTTCCCGGAAGATGGCGACAGCCCCGAAAAGCTGCTGCAGAAAGCCGAACAGACCATGACCCTGGCCAAGAGCCGTTCGCGCAACCGCTATCAGTTCTATATCGCCAGCGTCGACAGCGAAATGCGCCGCCGCCGCGAGCTGGAAAAGGATCTGCGCGACGCCCTGGCGCTGAATCAGCTGCACGTGGTCTACCAGCCGCAGATCAGCTACCGCGACCATCGCGTGGTCGGCGTCGAGGCGCTGCTGCGCTGGCAGCACCCGCAACACGGCTCCGTCGGCCCGGACCTGTTCATCCCGCTGGCCGAGCAGAACGGCAGCATCATCGCCATTGGCGAGTGGGTGCTCGACCAGACCTGCCGCCAGCTGCGCGAGTGGCACGACCAGGGCTATGGCGACCTGCGCATGGCGGTCAACCTGTCGACCGTGCAGTTGCACCATGCCGAGCTGCCGCGGGTGGTCAACAACCTGATGCAGATGTACCGCCTGCCCGCTCGCAGCCTGGAGCTGGAGGTCACCGAAACCGGCCTGATGGAAGACATCAGCACCGCCGCCCAGCACTTGCTGAGCCTGCGCCGCTCGGGTGCGCTGATCGCCATCGACGACTTCGGCACCGGCTATTCCTCGCTCAGTTATCTGAAGAGCCTGCCGCTGGACAAGATCAAGATCGACAAGAGCTTCGTGCAGGACCTGCTCGAAGACGAGGACGACGCCACCATCGTTCGCGCCATCATCCAGCTGGGCAAAAGCCTGGGTATGCAGGTCATCGCCGAAGGCGTGGAGACCGCAGAGCAGGAAGCCTACATCATCGCCCAGGGCTGCCATGAAGGTCAGGGCTACTACTACAGCCGGCCGCTGCCTGCTCGCGAACTGACCCAGTACCTCAAGCAGTCCAGCCGCTCGCAGCGGCATATCAATCCGGCCACGCTCTAACGCCCCTACCAGTAGCCCCTACCAGTAGCGGACTGCGCCAGTCGAGTCGATCGGCGCAGCACAGCCACCCTTTGCTTAAAATGAAAATCTTTCGCATTATGTTGCAGCTCGCGTGGGCCCCCATGCGCGCTCCCCATTAACACGCAAAGGATTTCGTCATGATTCGTATGCCCCTGGCCTCTGCCAGCCTGCTGACCATCGCCATTGCCCTGGCGGGCTGCGGCGAAGACAAGGCGCCTGCCAACCAAGCCGCCGCCCCGGCCGCGCAAGCGACCGGCAGCAGCGCACCAGCAGCAGCCGGCGCCTTCGACGAAGCCGCTGCGCAGGCCGTGGTCAAGCATTACGCCGCTATGGCGTCCGCCGTGTTCGACGACGCCGCCGGCACCGCCAAGAAGCTGCAGACCGCTGTCGATGCCCTGCTCGCCACCCCCAACGACGAAACCCTGAAAGCCGCTCGCGAAGCCTGGTTGGCCGCGCGTGTTCCCTACATGCAGAGCGAAGTGTTCCGTTTCGGCAACACCATCGTCGACGACTGGGAAGGCCAGGTTAACGCCTGGCCCCTGGACGAAGGCCTGATCGACTACGTCGACGCCGATTACCAGCACGCCCTGGGCAACCCCGGCGCCAGCGCCAACATCATCGCCCACACCGAGATCCAGGTTGGCGAAGACAAGGTCGACGTCAGCGAAATCACTCCCGACCTGCTCGCCAGCCTGAACGAGCTGGGCGGCTCCGAAGCCAACGTCGCCACCGGCTACCACGCCATCGAATTCCTGCTCTGGGGCCAGGATCTGAACGGCACCGGCCCAGGTGCTGGCCAGCGTCCGGCCACCGACTACGTGGTCGGTGACGGCGCTACCGGCGGCCACAACGAGCGCCGCCGCGCCTATCTGAAGGCCGCCACCGACCTGCTGGTCGCCGACCTCGACGAAATGGCTGGCCAATGGAAAGCCGGCGTGGCCGACAACTACCGCGCCACCCTGGAAGGCGAGTCCGCCGAGAACGGCCTGCGCAAGATGCTCTTCGGCATGGGCAGCCTGTCCCTCGGCGAACTGGCCGGCGAGCGCATGAAGGTCGCCCTGGAAGCCAACTCCACCGAAGACGAGCACGACTGCTTCAGCGACAACACCCACAACTCGCACTACTACAACGGCCTGGGCATCCGTAACGTCTACCTGGGCGAGTACAAAAAGGTCGACGGCAGCACCCTGAGCGGCCCGAGCCTGTCGTCGCTGGTCGCCAAGGCCGACGCTGCCACCGACAGCACCGTGAAGGCCGATCTGGACGCCACCCAGGCCAAGCTCCAGGCCCTGGTCGACAGCGCCAACAAGGGTGTGCACTTCGATCAGCTGATCGCCGCCGACAACGCCGAAGGCCAGCAGCTGGTACGCGACGCCATCGCCGCACTGGTCAAGCAGACCGGCGCCATCGAACAGGCTGCCGGCAAGCTGGGTATCAGTGACCTCAACCCGGACACCGCCGATCACGAGTTCTGATCAACGCGGTAGCCGAGTAACGAACAAGCCGGTGCGGGGTTTCGCACCGGCTTTTTTGTGCCTGGCGGCGTACCCTGTCGCGAGCACAGGAGGTATTCATGAAGCCCACAGGCTATCGGGTCGTCACCGCCCACCGAAGCGAGTATCCGAACCCCATCAGCTTCGACGCCGGCACCCTGCTCCAGCTTGGCGAGCGCTACGACGGCCCTGAAGACTGGCAGGACTGGTATTTCTGCCGCACCGACGCCCACCCCGGCGGCTGGGTGCCGCTGAGCATTCTGGAGGTGCTTGGCGATGGCAACGCACGCGCCCTGGAGCGCTATACGGCACGGGAACTGGATACCCGGATCAACGAACGGCTGGTTGCCAGCCGCCACCTGAACGGCTGGCTGTGGTGCCTGCGCGAGGCCAGCGGCGAAAGCGGCTGGGTACCGGCGCAGAGCCTGGTTGTGCTGGCCGATTAAACGCAAATCCATCTTATTTAAAGCGACGCAGACTGCTAAGATTGCCGCCCTCGATTTCTGCCCTGCGGACCATCCATGCCAGCGTCACCCGGTCGCCTGCTGCCACTGCTGTTTCTGGCTCTCGGCCTGACCGCCTGCGATAAGTCGCCGACCTTTACCGCAGCCGAGCCCGGCGAAGCGCTGTCCGGCGGTGCTGCCACCGTGTCACGCAGCGACCGCGTGGCCTTCTCCCTGCCCTCCGCGAATCTGCCGCCCGAACGCCGCCTGGACTTCAGCGTGGGCAACAGCTTCTTTCGCAACCCCTGGGTGATCGCCCCCTCGACCACCACCGCCCGTGACGGCCTCGGCCCGCTGTTCAACACCAACGCCTGCCAGAACTGCCATGTCCGCGATGGCCGCGGCCACCCGCCAGAGCCGGGCAGCGTCAACGCCGTGTCGATGCTGGTGCGCCTGTCGATTCCGGCCGGCGATGCCGATCAAGCTGCCTTGCAACGCCTCGGTGTGCTGCCCGAGCCCACCTATGGTGGCCAGTTGCAGGACATGGCCAACCCCGGCGTCGCCCCGGAAGGCAAGGTGCGCGTTGACTACCGCACCGAGCAGGTGCGCTTCGCCGACGGCTACAGCATCGAACTGCGCAAGCCGCAGCTGAACATCAGCCAGCTTGGTTACGGGCCGATGCACCCGGACACCCTGTTCTCGGCGCGGGTCGCCCCGCCGATGATCGGCCTCGGCCTGCTCGAAGCGATTCCCGAGGCGGCCATCCTCGCCAACGCCGACCCGGATGATCGCGACGGCGATGGCATCCGCGGCCAACCCAACCGGGTGTGGGACGATGCACGTCAGCAAACCGTACTTGGCCGCTTCGGCTGGAAGGCCGGGCAACCGACGCTCAACCAGCAGAACGCCCACGCCTTCTTGCAGGACATGGGGCTGACCAGCAGCCTGCAGCCCAGCGATGGCTGCCCCGCGGCACAGACCGCCTGCCGCCAGGCGCCCCACGGCGGCGAGCCGGAAGTCAGCGACAACATCATGAGCATGGTGCTGTTCTACACTCGCAACCTCGCCGTGCCGGCGCGCCGCAAGGTCGACGACGGCCAGGTGCTGGCCGGCAAGACCCTGTTCCACCGCGCCGGCTGCCAGGGCTGCCATACGCCAAGCTTCGTCACCGCCGCCGATGCCGCCGAACCGGAGCTGGCCAACCAGACCATTCGCCCCTATACCGATCTGTTGTTGCATGACATGGGCGACGGCCTGGCCGATGGCCGCGTCGAGTTCCTGGCCAACGGTCGCCAGTGGCGCACCGCGCCGCTGTGGGGCATCGGCCTGACCGAAACGGTCAGCGGCCACACCCAGTTTCTGCACGACGGCCGCGCCCGCAACCTGCTCGAGGCCATCGCCTGGCATGGTGGCGAAGCCGAAGCGGCCAAGCAGCAGGTGCTGCAATTTTCCAGCGAGGAGCGCGCCGCGCTTCTGGCCTTTCTGAATTCACTGTAAGGAGCCGCGCATGATCCGTTCTCCGCTGACCATCACTCTGCTGGGCCTGGCCCTGGCCGCCTGCTCACCGGCCGACCCACAGGCCACCACCAGTTCGGCACTGGCCGAAGGCGTCTTGCTGCCGGCCCATGCCACCTGGAAAGAGGCGGATGTCGCCCTGGCCGGCAGCGCCAAGGCGTTCTGCGCTGGTCAGGAAGATCTGGCCAGCGCGCGCCAGGCCTTCCTCACCGCGCAAAGCGCCTGGGCCAGCCTGCAGCCCCTGGCGGTCGGCCCGCTGGCCGAGGGCAATCGCGCCTGGCAGGTGCAGTTCTGGCCGGACAAGAAGAACCTGGTGGCCCGTCAGGTTGAAGCGCTGGTCAAGGCCAGGCCGCAACTCGCTGCCGCCGACCTGGAAAAGGCCAGCGTGGTGGTCCAGGGGCTTACCGCTTACGAATACCTGATGTTCGACCCCGAGATCGACCTGCAGAACGCCGAGCTGAAAACCCGCTACTGCCCTCTGCTGGTGGCCATCGGCGAGCATCAGCAGGCGCTGGCCAACACCGTGCTGGATCAGTGGCAAGGCGAGAACGGCGCCCTGGCGCTGTTTCGCACCTTCCCCAACGAGCGCTATGCCGAAGCGAACGAGGCGATCTCCGACATGCTGCGCACCCAGGTCAGTGCCATCGATGGCCTGAAGAAGAAGCTCGGCGCGCCTCTGGGCCGGCAGAGCAAGGGCGTGCCGCAGCCCTACCAGGCCGAAGCGTGGCGCAGCCAGGCCAGCCTGAGCAACTTGGGCGCAGCGCTCAGCGGCGCCGAACAGCTCTGGCACGGTGCCAAGGACGATGGCCTGCAGGCCCTGCTCGGCAGCGATCAGGATGATCTCAAGAAACGTATCGACGCGGCCTACGCCGAAAGCCGCAAACAGCTCGCCGGCCTGCAGCGCCCGCTTGGCGAACTGCTCGCCGACGAGCACGGGCGGCAGACCCTCAACGCCTTCTACGACAGCCTCAACGTACTGCACCGTCTGCACGAAGGTGAGCTGGCGCGGGCGCTGGGCATCCAGCTGGGCTTCAACGCTCACGACGGAGACTGAACCATGAGCATGAAACGCCGGGCATTTCTCGGCCTGAGCGCCACCCTGCTGGCGGCAGGCGCCGTCGGCGGCTGGAAGCTGACCCACACCGGCCACCAGCCGCTGCTGCTGTCGGCACGCAATGATGAAAGCGGCAAGCACTACGCGGTTGGCTACCGCCTCGATGGTGAGCGCGCCTTCGCTACCCAGGTCAGCGAGCGCTGCCATGACGTGGTGCCTCATCCGAGCCTGCCGATGGCGCTGTTCGTCGGGCGCCGGCCAAGCACCGAGAGCTACCTGGTCGACACCCGTGATGGCCGCCTGCTGCACACCCTGCACAGCGAAAAGGATCGGCATTTCTATGGCCATGCGGTGTTCCACAAGGACGGCGAATGGCTGTACGCCACCGAGAACGATACCCGCGATCCCGGCCGCGGCGTGATTGGCGCCTATCGCCTGGAAGGTGAGCGCCTGGTGCACCGCGATGAGCTGTCCAGCCACGGCCTGGGCCCGCACCAGCTGCTGTGGATGCCCGACGGTGAAACCCTGGTGGTGGCCAACGGCGGCATTCGCACCGAAGCGGAAAGCCGGGTGGAGATGAACCTCGACGCCATGGAAGCCAGCCTGGTGCTGATGGCCCGCGATGGCACCCTGCACAGCAAGGAACAGCTGCCGGAGCCGATGAACAGCGTGCGCCACCTGGCCGTGGCCAGCGACGGCACCGTGGTCAGCGGCCAGCAGTACATGGGCGATGCCATGGATGCCGTGCCGCTGGTAGCGATCAAGCGCCCGGGCCAGCCGTTCCAGCACTTCCCCATGGCCGATGCGCAGCGCCAGATGATGAGCCAGTACACCGCCAGCGTGGCCGTGCACAGTGACCTGCGCCTGCTGGCTATGACCGCACCGCGCGGCAACCGCCTGTTCATCTGGGACCTGGACAGCGGCGCGGTGCGCCTGGACGCCGCCCTGCCCGACTGCGCCGGCGTCGGCGCGGTGGAGCACGGCTTCGTGGTCAGTGCCGGCATCGGCCGTTGCCGCCTCTACGACTGCCGCAGCGAACGCATCGCCATGCAGCCGCTGGAACTGCCGGCCGGCTTCTGGGATAACCACCTGCGCCTGGCCTGACGGCTGTGGGCTGTGGGAACGCGGCATGTTCGCGATTTTTCGCGGGCATGGCCCGCTCCCACGGTGCGATAGCGAATTGCAGGAAAGGCCCCCTCCGCTATTCAGGACGACTACCTGCGCCCGACCTGACCGCGGTTCATTGTGGGAGCGCGCCATGCGCGCGAATCGGCGGCGACCCACTCCCATGAACGGGTTGCGCTTAAAGCAACCCCAACTGCTCGGCTCTGGGCTCGCTGTCGGTATACGGCGGCAACGGCGGCAAACCTGGCAGGCGCTCGCTGAGCAGCTCATGGAAGCGCAGCGCCTGGGCGGCGGCCAAGTGGTTGTCCGGGGTATGCAGGAACACATGGGGCGTCAGGCCCTGTTCGATCCAGACAGCCACCTTGTCCAGCCAGGGTTCGAGAAACGGCTGATTGGCGTCCAGATCCGGCCCACCGATAAAGCGCACCTGGGGGCTGTCCGTGAACGCCGCGGGGCGGATCGGCAAGCGCGGCTTCTTGGCCTGGGCATGCAGCACCGCCGGATCCCTGGAGGTGCAACTGAACAGTGCCCGTGAATCCAGGCAGATGCGCTCCACCCCGCGCTCGTTGAGCAGGCGGTTGAGCACACGCTCCTCATCGCCCTTGTCGAAGAACGCCGGGTGGCGCACCTCCACGGCCAGCCGCCGGTGGGCGAACTCATCCAGCCAGAGCGCCAGTTCACCCAGCCGGGCCGGCCCGAACATCGCCGGCAACTGCAGCCACAGGGGAGTGACCCGCTCGCCCAATGGCGCGAGCAAATCGAGAAACGCCTGGGTGCTGCCCAGTTGCTCGCGCAGGTCGCCTTCATGGCTGATGTCCCTGGGTACCTTGGCGCAGAACCGGAAATGCGCAGGCATGCGCGCCACCCAGCGCTCGAGCTTGTCCTGATCGGGGCGCGCATAGAAGGTGGTGTTGCCCTCTACCGCATTGAACACGCGGCAGTAGTGTTCCACGCTGTCGCTCATGTTCAGGTCGGGTGGGTAGAAGCTGCCGCGCCAGGCAGGTTCGTTCCAGGAAGGGCAACCAACAAAGTACGGAAGCATCAGAAATCGCTGGGCAGTCTAAAACGCCTATTGTGCCTGACCCAGATGCTTCAGGCCGACCACAAGTCGATCAGGCGTAAAGGTCGAGGCCCAGCACTTGCTGGGCATCCACGTCACGGGCGAACGCCGCGGTGCTGCTGTAGCTGGCGATGGCCTGGGCAGCGCGATTGCTCATGGCCGGCTGGAAGGTGGTGTCGGCCGAGCGCACCGGATAGTAATCGGTGCTGGCACTGCTCTGCTGCACGCGACGGATCTGCGGCGTCTGTTCGAAGCCTTGGGTGCCTGCCGTCGGTGCCGGTTGCTCGCGTTTTACCTCTATTTCCCGGTTCACCTCACGATAAGGCGTAACCGCGGTCCCCGAGCGGGGGCCACGATCCGGTGAGTAGGGCGCGATGTTACCGTCGATACGCATCAATGAAGGCTCGGCAGGAAGGCGTGCGGAAGTACTGGCAATTTAGCTGCGCCATGGACCCTTGGCAATGGATGCCGAGAAGTTGACGACAAAAGGACGACCCTCTCGTCGCCTAGCGCTCAAAAGCCCGCCGGAGGCGGCATTTTCGGCGTGGCGACCTGGTCGCGCAGGTAGATCGGCTGGGCCTGGTCGGCCACCACCGCCTCGCCACGAGCCCAGGCAAACCGCGCCAGGCTGAGCAGATCCTCGGCATGGGGCAGCATCGCGCCATCACAGGCCGCGACCTGGACACCGATACGCGCGGCAAAGGTGCCCCAACCGGTGCCGGCACCGAACCATCGGCCTTGGGCATCCTCTGGCAATTGGGCCAGCTCCGGTGCCAGAACCGCCTCGCGTCCGACCAGACGCATCTCGCCCGCCTCGGCGCGGTAGCAACCCCAGTACACTTCGTCCATGCGCGCATCGATGGCGGCAGCCACCTGACCCGCGCCGTGCTCGCGTTGTGCCCGCTGCGCCAGCACCGCCAGGTTGGAAACCGGCAGCACCGGGCGATCCAGGGCGAAAGCCAGCCCCTGCACCACGCCGATGGCAATGCGCACGCCAGTGAAGGCGCCCGGGCCACGACCGAAGGCGATGGCGTCCAGCGCCGACAGCGCAACGCCCTGCTCGGCCAGCAGGCTCTTGATCATCGGCAGCAGCTTTTGCGCATGCAGGCGCGGAATAACCTGGTAGTGGCTCGTCACGCGGCCGTCATGCAGCAAGGCGACGGAGCAGGCTTCGGTAGCGGTATCGAGGGCCAGCAGAGTGGTCATGGCGATCTGTAGAGGTGGCTGAGCGGGCGGGCATTAAAACGGTTTGAGCCGGTTTTTTCCAGCGCAGCGAGCCAACCGGCCTTGCGAGAAAGAGGCTTGACGGCCAGGCGGCCGTGACCGGCACCCAGAACAGGTGCCGGCCGATCAGCGGATCAGCGATCCGCCGCGGGGCTTACCATTTCTCGATGACGGGCTTGGCATCCCAGGCCTTGAGCGGCTCCTTGGACCAGGTGCCATAACCGGCATTCGGGAACACGATCCACTCGGTGCCCCACTTGGCCGATTCGGCTTCGGCAGTGGCCCGCTGCTCGGCTACCGGCGTCTTGCGGAATCGCGCATCGAAGTCATGCAGGGTATCGCCGAGCAGCATCACGATACGGTAGTCCTTGGCGACCAGGGCACGACGCTCGACCTTGGGCGGCCCGAGCAGCAGCACGCTGTCAGCACTGACCTGGGGCAGGTCGAGCTTCTTCAGGGCCTTGAGGGTGTAGTCCTTCTGCTCCTCGGAGCGATCGGACACGTAACGGATGGCCACGCCCAGCTTGTCGGCGTGCTCGAG
>JAAIGF010325332.1_pt1 | contig 49412 bp, 36 predicted proteins | sample 6487441 | NCBI WGS metagenome assembly JAAIGF01 (sample SAMN13974129, study PRJNA590717) | phyllosphere metagenome | biome: pepper field; feature: multiple bacterial spot infested pepper fields; material: pepper leaves; isolation source: leaves from pepper fields | host: Capsicum annuum ...
CGTCGACGAAGAAGGCCGCCTTCATCATTCTGACCGCGCAGGGCGACCGCGCGCTGGTTCAGAAGGCAGCGCAGCTGGGCGCGAACAACGTTCTGGCCAAGCCGTTCTCCATCGACAAAATGAAAGCGGCTATCGAAGCCGTATTTGGATCGCTGAAATGATCGAAACCGCAGTCAAGCGCGTGCATATAATTCAAGGCGAGTTCAAAATCGCCAACGATCCCGATGTGGTTCTTTCGACCATTCTCGGCTCGTGCGTGGCTGCGTGTCTCAGAGACCCTGTTGCGGGCGTCGGCGGCATGAACCATTTCCTGCTGCCGGGTACGGGGGGTATGGGGGGTGGAGATGCAACCCGTTATGGGGTGCATCTCATGGAACTTCTGATCAACGGCTTGCTCAAGCAAGGCGCACGCCGTGATCGACTTGAGGCGAAGGTCTTTGGGGGCGCGAAGACCATCGCCAGCTTCTCCAATGTCGGGGAACAGAATGCTCTGTTTGCCAATCAGTTTTTGCGGGACGAAGGCATTCGGGTCGTCGGCGGTTCCACCGGCGGAGACCTTGGGCGCAAGGTGGAATTCTGGCCGGTCTCCGGTCGCGCACGTCAGCACCCGCTGAGCGGCGCTGAAACCCAGAAGACCGTCGCGCTGGAAACGCGTCCCGCACCAGCACCGAAGCCAGTTGCAAGCGATATCGAGTTTTTTTAATCACGGAGTTTTATATGCATATCGCCGAGCAGGCCGGATTTACCGCATTCGAAGAGGCGCTTCCCGACGTATTGATGCGGGTCGTTTCCGAATTGCACGACGTGGCATATCTGATTGAACGCATCGAACCGCAATTGCTGGAAGTGACATCGGGCGCCGTTACGCCGGAAGGCATGAAGCTTCTGCAGGGCATCGATCTTGCCGTTCAGAAGACCCGTGGCCTCGCAGAATTTATCGACACCATCACGGGTTCCATCCCAGCGAATTGGGCGGTCGACGTAACGACGGCCCTCAGCCTCGTCAAGCTGGCGGAAATGCAGAAGGCGCTCGGCGCAGGCATGCGCCACGGCCATTCACAGCCCCTCGACAAGGCATCGGGCGATTTCGACCTGTTTTAGACTATAATATTGGATCGCCTACCGTGCTTCCGGCCGCGATTTGGGTCGAAAGCACGGCTTTTCATCATGTTTCTTCAATTAATATCACCGAAGGCGCCAACTTCCGTTGCAAGTAAAGCGCCGCACAAGCTTGAGTGTATTATCTAAGCGTCAGTTTCCAACAGCTGTAGGCCGTCGTTGAGTAGTGGCCGCTTCAAAGGTTCTGATTGCTATGAATGCATTAAGTGGTGGCAAGACTAACGATTCGCTTCTTCCGAATTTGGTGGAGCTGGCGAGAACCCAAAGACTGTCACTGATCGATCTTTTGAAGTTCGTCGAAAGTCTCACGTCTACCGGCAGAAGCCACGACGCTATACAGCTCTACAAGACATGGATCGCATATAACGAGACGCATCCTGCGTTGAAGATGGTGTATTTCAACTACTCCGTCCTTTTGCGCCAGCTTGACGATCTTGCAGGTTCAATCAATGCCATGCAGGCAGCGTTGAGATATGATGCCGAGTTTGGACCGGCCCACATCAATCTCGGTCGCGCCTATGAAGATAGCGGGCTTGCACCGCTGGCGATTCAGCAATGGCAAAGCTTTGCCCAAGCCACGTCTGAATCGACGCCGGACCGTGTTTCGTACCGTCTGATGGCGTTGCAGCATATTGGTCGCGTCATGGAAAATGCCAGCCTGATGGAAGAGGCGGAAGCAGCACTCTGGCAGGCAATGGAATTGCGGCCTGAGAAGCTGGAATCCGGTCAACATTGGAGCGCGCTTCGCCAGCGTCAGTGCAAATGGCCGATCCTGACACCGTCCAGCCACGTCACGATGCGCCAGCTGACGGATTCCATGTCGCCTTTGACATTGGGATGCTATTCCGACGATCCGATGTACCAGCTTGCCAAGGCTTGTGAATATGCCAAGGGCTTCGTCGGTCGTCCGGATATCAAGGATTTCCCTCGCGGGAAGGTGCGTCAAAAGTCTGGCACAGGCCAGCGCCTGCGCGTCGGCTACGTTTCATCGGATTTGCGTGATCATGCCGTTGGCTTCGCACTTCGGGAAGTACTGGAATTGCACGACAAGAAGAGCGTGGAAATCTACGCCTATTACTGCGGTGACCCTGTCACGAACGACCCGACGCAGACGCGCATGAAGGCGGTTGTGGATTGCTGGCGCGATATCGCCGCGCTTTCGGATGAGGCCGCAGCACGGCAGATTTCCAGCGATGACATCGATGTCCTGATCGACGTCAACGGTTTCACCAAGCACGCACGCACGAAAATATTCGCCTATCGCCCCGCTCCGGTCATCGTCAATTTCTGCGGCTATCCGGGTTCCATGGGCACGCCGTTCCATCAATATATGATTGCGGATCCGCAGATCGTTCCGCCTTCCAGCGAAATTTATTACTCCGAAAAGGTACTGCGTATCGCCTGCAACCAGCCGCTGGACCGCAAGCGCGTCATCGCCGATCGTCCGTCGCGGCAGGAATCTGGTCTGCCGGAAGACGCTTTCGTCTTCGCCTGCTTCAACGGCATGCAAAAGATCACGCCAAGCACCTTCGACCACTGGATGAAAATCCTGCTCGAAACGCCGGGCAGCATTCTCTGGCTGCTCAGCGGAAGCGAAAAGACGGATCAGCGCCTGCGCGAACTTGCAGAAGCTGCGGGTGTCTCGGCAGATCGCATCTTCTTTGCGCCCAAAGCACCGAATGCGAAGCACCTTGCCCGTATTGCGGTCGCGGACCTCTTCCTCGATACCTTCCCCTACGGTGCTCATTCCACAGCGGGAGATTCGCTGACCGCTGGCCTTCCAGTCCTGACGTTCCCGGGTAAGTCGTTCGCCGCGCGCTTCTGCAGCAGCGTCGTATCCGCAGCAGGTGTCTCCGAACTGCTTTGCAAGAACCCTGAAGACTACATCGCCAAGGCGATTGGTTTTGCCAGGAAACCAGCGACCCTCAAGAAGCTCAGGGATAAGCTCGAAGCTAATCGCGAGAAGAGCGTGCTTCGCGATATTCCAGGGACTGCACGGCGTCTGGAGGAACTATACTGGCAGATGCAGGGTGAGGCAGAGCGTGGCGAAACGCCGGTGCCAGATCTGCGCAACATGGATGTGTATTTCGAGATCGGCTCTGAACTCGTTCTCGAAAATCTCGAATATGTCGATGAACAGACATATCGCACTCGCTATCTTCAGAAGCTGAAGGAGTGGCATGATTTCTCGCCGATCCCGCATGACAACCGTCTGTGGACGCAAGAAGCTTTCGCCAACCTTTGAATTCGGTCAGGTCTATCGTGTCCCAGCAGAAAAAAATCGCCATCGTCGGCGCGGGATTGTCCGGCGCCGTCATTGGTCGCGAACTGGCTCAGGCCGGTCATCAGGTCGAGATTTTCGATAAGCGCTCTCATATCGCAGGCAACTGCCACACTGAACGCGACAGCGAAACCGGCGTCATGGTCCATGTCTATGGACCACATATCTTCCATACCGACGACGCGGAAGTGTGGGATTACGTCAACCGTTTCCAGACCTTCATGCCCTATAAGAACCGCGTGAAGACGACCAGCCGCGATCAGGTCTTCTCGCTGCCGGTCAATCTGCACACGATCAACCAGTTCTTCGGCAAGACATTCCGCCCGGATGAAGCGAAGGCCTTTATCGAAGAGCAGGCCGACAAGACCATCACCGATCCCCAGACCTTCGAGGAGCAGGCGCTCCGTTTCGTCGGGCGCGATCTCTATGAAGCGTTTTTCCAGGGCTACACGCAAAAGCAGTGGGGCTGCTCCCCAACGGCACTTCCGGCCTCGATCCTGAAGCGCCTGCCGGTGCGTTTCAACTATGACGACGATTATTTCTTCCACAAATTCCAAGGCATGCCGGAGAATGGCTATACCGAGATGGTGGAGCGTATTCTCGACCAGCCAGGTATCGATGTTCGACTGAACAGCGGCTTCGAGCGTGCGGATGCAAATGATTACGATCACACCTTTTATTCCGGCGCGCTGGACGGGTACTTCCAGTACGTCAATGGGCGGCTCGGTTATCGCACGCTCGATTTCGAGCGCTTCACCTATGACGGCGACTATCAGGGCTGCGCCGTAATGAATTACGGTGAGGTGTCAGTTCCGTTCACCCGCATCACGGAGCACAAGTATTTCTCTCCATGGGAAAAGCACGAGGCTTCCGTCTGCTACAGGGAGTTTTCGCGCGAGTGCGGCCCTGAGGATGTGCCTTACTATCCGATCCGGTTGGTCGAAGAGAAAGAGCAACTCGCACAATATGTGGAGCTGGCAAAGGCGGAGAAGGCGATCACCTTCGTCGGTCGTCTGGGCACGTATCGCTATCTCGACATGGATGTCACGATCCGCGAAGCACTCGATACGGCGCGCCTCTTCTTGTCGTTGAAGGATAGCGACGGATCCATGCCATCCTTCCTCAATCCTCCGCTGTAAAGCTGCCCATCATTCGGGAAAACTGACAGCCTCGCACAAGCAATCAAACCTAGGATTGTCCTTACGTAAAGATGGGCGCGGCTTGAGAGAAATCCGGCGGCGTCCGTCCGGACATGTCGTCCATATTTGAGCTCGTGTTCAGGGTTAGCACATGACATCGATCGTTCCTTCGCTCAGCGTCAGCCAGATCAGAAGCATGACGACGTCGCAGATATCAGAGTGGACGACCGAGGACATTTCCTTCCTGAGCACTGCCCAGATCAAGGCTCTGTCGTCAGATCAGATTTCCGCGCTCGATGTGGAAGACGTAGAAACGTTCACAACCAAGCAGCTGAGCGCGATATCGACCGGCTCCATTGTTGGCCTCAGCCTCGATCAGCTCGCGGTATTGACCAAGATTTCGATTGCAAGCCTGAGCAATGGCCAGGTTTCCGCACTGACTGCCTCGCAGCTGGAGGCATTGACCACGGATCAGGCTGAGGCACTGACCCCCTCGCAAATCGGGTCGCTGACGTCCGAGCAGCTGGCTGCGATGGAAGATGAGGATATTCGGACATTCTCGACCGCAGATATGGCGGCGATATCTAGCAAGGCTATCGCGGGCTTGAGATTGGCCGTGATGGACGATTTCACCCCAGCGCAATTCGCCGCCATCAGTACGAGTGCATTTCGCGCTTTGACGACTGATCAGATCAAGGAATTGACCGAAGTTCAGCTGGGTGCGCTGACCCCGGCGCAGGCAGCGGTGCTTACCGCAACGCAAGCCTCTGCCCTTTCTGCAGGGTCAATTACAATCGGTAGTCTCTCTTCAGGCACGATTGCAGCATTAAGCGCCAGCGCGATATCGGGTCTGACGAACGACGTACTGGACTTTTTCTCCGATGCGCAGTTTCAGGCCATCACGACCAAAGCCATTACCGGTCTTACTACCGAGCAGATCGGGCAGCTGGATTCCGGTCAGATCGGTGCGTTGACCGCGGCTCAAATTGCGGCATTCAAGCCGACCCAGCTTGCAGCGCTCGGGCCCGACTACGTCAGCGATCTTTCACCGGAGGCAATAGCAGGCCTCAGCACAACGAAAATCGCATCCCTTTCGACGGATCAGATTGCGGCCCTGACCACCGACCAGATAGCTGGGCTCACAACGGCCCAGATGAAAGTGCTGAAATCGACACAGGTGGCAGCACTTGGTGAGGCGGGGGTCAAGGCGTTGACCCCCGTCCAGATCGAAGCCATGGGCACACGTGCCATCTCGGGCCTCACGTCTGAGCAGATCGACGCACTAACGGATTTGCAGGTTGAAGCCTTCACGTCCGCGCAGGTGAAAGCTTTGGGCTCCGATCAGATCGCGGCGCTTAAGGAAGAGCAGATCAAGAAATTTTCCACCGCCGATATGGCGGCAATCGGCACCGGCGCTGCGGCAGGGCTAAGCAAGGCAATCATAGCCACGCTTAGCGAAGCTCAAATCGCAGCGCTCAGCTCGACAACATTTTCGAAGCTGACGACCGATCAGATCGGTGCGCTAACGACGTCGCAACTGGGCGCTTTGACCAGTGTTCAACTGGCCGCACTAACTTCTACGCAGGTCACGGTTTTTGATACGAAAACGATTGCAAAGCTGTCTTCCCTGGCCATTACCGCGCTCTCCAGCAAAGCGGTTTCCGGCCTCGACACCGAGATAATTGCAGCGCTGACAACCGCTCAGATCGCCGCTTTGAGTACTGGCGTAGTCGCAAGACTGACCTCTGATCAGATTGCCGCACTCTCTGTTGATCACATCGAAGCCTTGACGTCTGTGCAGATCAAAGTCCTGAGCTCATCTCAGGTTAGTGCGCTGGGTACAGATGATATAGCAAAATTTACGACCGACGAAATCGCAGCGCTTTCGACGAAGGGCATCACTGGTCTCAGCACCGCTGCCGTTGCTGCGTTGACCACGTCGCAGATCAAGGCGTTATCGACGGCAGCCTTTGCGGCGCTCTCTACAGATCAACTCGGCGCTTTGGATGCAGATCAGCTCGAGCAATTGACGACGCTTCAGTTGAGTGTCTTGAAATCGGCACAGATCAAGTCGCTATCGACAGACTACATCAATTCTCTCACAACCGAACAGGTAGGGTCACTCAGCACGGTCGCGGTGGCAAACCTGACGACTGCCCAAGTTGGAGCCTTGACGACGGCGCAGCTGGCAGCTCTGACGTCGGTACAGGTCAGAGCCATGACCTCCGCACAGATGTCTGTATTGGAGTCTACCGATCTCGCAGTCTTTTCGGCGGCAGACATCAATGCCATCAGTTCCAAGGCGATCCAGGGTCTTTCGACAGCGGTCGTTGCGTCGTTGTCTGTCGACAAGATTGCCGCTCTGGCGACAGCGGCAGTGGCTGCACTGACAACCGCGCAGATGGATGTGCTGACCGCCAGTCAGATGTTGAGTTTCTCATCTGCGCAAGCGGCCGTATTGAGCTCTACGCAGCTTTCTGTCCTGTCGTCGGAGCAAGTCGTCGCTACTCTGGTTACGATTGATGAAAAGATCGTTCAAACCGGCGGTTTCTCGACCAATGCCATCGCTGCTCTCAGCACGAAGGGCATTCCCGGGCTCGCGACCTCGATTATTGCCGGTTTGACGACTGCACAGGTGGCCGCATTGAGCACCAGTGCCGTCTCCAAGCTCAGTAATGACCAGGTAAGTGCCCTGTCGAGCACGCAAGTTGCGGCCTTCGATGAGAGCCGAGTCAAAGCATTCGCTTCAACGCAGATCGGCTCCTTGTCCACAGCGGCCATTGCATCCCTGACTGACACGCAGATTGCTGCTCTTTCGGCGAACGCTGCCAAAGGGTTGACCTCGGATCAGATCAAGGCACTCTCCACCAAGCAGATCGCATCATTGACGAGCGCTCAGATCGCCGTTCTCACATCGTCCCAGCTGGAAGGTCTTCAGGCGGAAGACATTGGCGTCATTTCCGATGCAGCTATTCAAGCCATAAGCTCGAAGGGGATCGCAGGCCTCTCCAAAAGCGTTGTCGAAGCGCTGACGACAAAGCAGATCGCCAAGTTGAGCACCAGCGCGGTCGCGGCATTGAGCGCGTCGCAGATCGAGGCCCTCACGACACTTCAAGTCAGCGCTTTTACGACAAGTCAGATATCTGCTCTGGGTTCCCTTCAGGCAGCAGTGCTGGATGTCGACGACGTTGCGACATTTGATGCCTCAGAAATAAAGTATCTTTCGGGCGCGGCGGCTTCAGGCCTCAGTACAGCGGTGATCAAATCGCTGACGACGGACAAGATGGCAGCTTTATCGACTTCGGCCATTTCGAAACTGACTTCTGACCAGATCGATGTTCTCAGTCAGGAACAGTTGAAGGCAATGACGACCAATCAGATGGCGGCGTTGAGCTCCACGCAGATCGCGGTTTTGAGCACTGCCGATCTTGCCGTCCTGACAGCAGATCAGGTCAAAGCTTTACAGACTGGGGCTGTGACAAACCTTTCAGATGCACATCTCGCTGCATTGACGGCTGATCAGCTGAAAGTGCTGACGACAACCCAAGTCGCAGCACTGACTTCAACCCAGATAGCAGCGCTGAGCACGGCACAGATCGAAGCTCTTACGACTGATCAGATTGCCGCAATCGGAACTGCAGGTATTACCGGGCTGACCGGCAAGCAGATCGCTGCTTTCACTACAAGTCAGGCGAAGGCACTGACCTCTCTACAGATCTCCAAATTGACCGAGGATCAGATCGAGGGATTTGAGGCAGAGGATCTCGCAGTCTTCTCGACCGAAGATATCGCAGCGATCACATCGGGCGCAGTGGTGGGTCTTTCGACCCAAGTTCTGGCGGCGTTGTCGACCACCAATCTTTCGGCATTAAGCAAGGCGGCGATTGGTGGACTTTCGACCAAGCAAATCGGGGCTCTGACCACCGATCAGGTAGGCGCCTTGACAACCGGGCAGATTGCCGGCCTAACCGCCGATCAGGTCTCTTCCCTGGGCACTGATGACATAACAAAATTGACGACGGGCCAGGTAGCAGCTTTCAGTGCCAGCGGAATGTCGGGCTTTAGTACCACTCAGATTGCTGCTTTTACATCGGATAAGGTTGAAGCACTGACGGCTGTTCAGGTCGGTGCACTAAGTGCAGCGCAGATCGAGGTCATCGGTACTGAGAACATCAAGAAGTTCTCTAATGCTGACGTCGGAGCGATCAGCGCCAGCGTCATCGATTCCCTTTCAACGGCCATTATTGCAGCACTGACGACGGCCCAGATCACTGCTCTGAGCACGGCCACGGTGGCTGGCATGACGACTGCTCAGATCGGTGTACTGACGACCGGACAGCTGGTCGCGCTTTCTACCAAGCAGATTGCAGCGCTGACGTCACAGCAGGTTGCTGCGCTTACCTCGGACCACATTGCATCTCTTGGCACGGCAGCCTTCGGCGCACTCAGTTCGTCGGCGATAGCCGGGCTTTCCACCGCAACGCTCGCAGCACTTACAAACGAAGATCTGAAAGCCATCAGTGCTGGCGGCATTTCAGGTCTGACGACTGCGCAGGTGGCAGCGCTGACCACTGCCCAGATACCGTCGCTGACAACGAAACAGATCGCTGCTTTGTCCTCCAGACAGGTTTCGGCGCTTGGAACGGCAGGCATCGGTGCCTTCGACACCTATCAGATTGCTGCGCTGACGACAGACGGTGTCACGGGCCTTTCCACCGCCCAGGTTTCGCAACTCAGCCTGACCCATGCCGAGGCGCTGACCTATCAGCAGGTAGCGGTGCTAAACTCGTCGCAGGTGGCGGCACTCAGTGCCGATCAACTCGGCAAGTTCTCGACAAAGGAAATTGCGTCTCTATCCGCAGGCGCGGTAACCGGCCTTTCCACCGATACGATAGCGGGACTGACGACCGAAATCGTTGCGGCTCTGTCATCGACTGGGATTGCCGGACTGACAACGGCTCAAGTCGCTGCTCTAACCGCAGCCCAGATTGGTAATCTGACGACGTCTCAGGTGGCGTCACTGTCTTCCCGGCAGGTCGCTGCGCTGGGAACGGTTGGCGTTGGCGCTCTGACAGCGGCCCAGATTTCGGCGCTCAGCGATACCAGCGTGCCCGGGCTGACGTCTGATCAAATCGTGGCTTTGAATACGCTACAGATCGAAGCGCTCAAGACTTCCCAGGTCGCGTCGCTGACGTCGGCACAGGTGGCGGCGCTCGGAACGGATGATCTTGCCGTGTTCTCGACGGCGGAGCTTGCCGCCCTGAGTTCCAGCGCAATCCTTGGTCTTTCTTCTGCAACGCTCGCGGCACTACCAAGCGACCGCATTGCCTATCTCGGCAGCACGGGCGGCATTCAGGGACTGTCTACATCGCAGATTGCCGCACTGACGAGTGCCCAGCTTGGAGCGCTGACAACGGCGCAGATCGCTTCGCTTGGATCACGTCAGCTTGCGGCACTCGGCACGGTGTCCATCGGCGCCCTGACGACTGCGCAGATTGCGGCGATCAGTGCCACGAGCATTCCGGGGCTGACGTCGGATCAGATTGCAGCGCTCAATACGTCACAGATCGAGGCTTTTACATCCACTCAGGTCGCAGCCTTCACCTCGGCTCAGGTGAGCGGTCTTGGAACGGACGACATTGCCGTCTTCTCGACGGCGGAGCTTGCCGCTCTTTCTTCCTCGGCTATCGCAGGCATGTCCGCAGATACGATTGCAAGCCTTGCTCCGGATCGTATTCCAACACTGGGAACGGCCAGCATTTCAGGCCTATCCAGTGCGCAGATCGCTGCGTTGACGAGCCTGCAAATCGAGGCGCTGACAACGGCGCAGGTGGGTGCGCTTGGCGCCAAGCATGTGGCGGCGCTGGGAACGGCAGGTGTAAGCTCTCTGTCTACGACGCAGATTGCCGCGCTCAGCATTGCAGGCGTTGCAGCGCTCACCACTGGCCAGATCACAGCGCTTTCGACTTCACAGGTTGAAGCACTCACCGCCACACAGATCGTCGCGCTCAGCTCTGGCCAGGTCGCAGCCTTGGGAGCAGACGACATTCTGGTCTTCTCCACCGAAGACATCGCTGCCCTGACATCCAACGGCGTAGCCGGCCTGTCCGATGGCGCGATTGCAGCCTTGACGCCGGAGCGTGTCGCTCTTCTCAACGCCTCTGCGGTCTCCGGGCTGACCTCGAGCCAGATCAGCACCATGACCGTCGATCAGGTCGAGGCGTTCACGCCTGAGCAGGTGGCGGGCCTAGGATCAAAGCAAATCGGCGCACTGAGCGCAGAAAAGCTAAAGGCCTTCTCCACTGCCGACATCGCTGCAATCAGCGCGACGGGTATCGGGGGATTGTCGACTGCAATCATCGCCTCGCTGACGACTGACGTCATTGCGTCCCTAAGCACGCTTGGCATTTCCGGGCTGGCAACGTCACAAATCGCTGCCTTGACCGGCGATCAGATCGGCGCGCTTTCCACCGCGCAAGTGGGGGCGCTGACCTCGAAGCAGGTTGCTGCGCTGGAAACGTCGGATATCGGAGAGCTTTCAAGCGCGCAGGTCGCGGCTCTCAGCGTCAGCGGCGTCGCGGGTCTCACCAGCGATCAGATCGCGCATCTCACGCTCGAGCAACTGCATGCATTCTCCACGGGCCAAATCAACGCGCTGACCTCCACTGCAATCTCTGGCCTGACGGCGGAGATGCTGGATACATTTACTGCGGAAAAACTGTCGGCCATCAGTTCTGCCGCTATGCCGGGTCTGACGACGGACTTCATCGCGGCCTTGTCGACCGGCGAACTCGCGGCACTGAGCACCGGGGCGGTATCCGGGCTGACGAGCAAGCAGATCGCAGCGCTGACGCCGGAGCAGATCGACGCCTTCTCGACGACGCAGATTGCGGCGCTCAGCGCCGATGGTCTCGCGGGGATTTCGGCAGATGCGATGGCGACATTCTCGACAGCCGATATTGCCGCGATCAGCGCCGCTTCGATCAGCGGCCTGTCGACAGCGATCATCGCTGCACTGACCACGGCTGATCTTGCAGTTCTCAGTGCAAGCCAGATGGGTTCTCTCGGTTACAATCAGGTTGTCGCGTTGAGCACCGCGCAGATCGATTCGTTGAGCACGAAGCAGTTGAACGGGCTGACAGCAATTCAGGCGGCGGCTCTTGGCACCGATGACATTCACGTCCTGACAACCGAGGACATCATTTCTCTTGGTACGAGCGCAGTCTCTGGTCTGTCGACAAGCGTGATCGCGGCATTGACCACGGCACAGAGCGAAGCGCTGACGCCTGCACAGGTGGGGGCGCTCACCTCGACACAGATCGCGGCTCTGTCCAAGGAGAATATCGCGACATTCTCCACGGCGGATATCGCGGCCTTCAGCTCGAACGGTGTCGCGGGTCTTTCGACCGATACGCTGGTCAGCCTGTCCAGCGCGCAGATTAACACGTTGCTCAACACCCACATGGGTTCGCTGACATCGGACCAGGTCGCGGCTGTTATCTCCACCTATCTGGCGGCCTGATCGGGCCGTTAGAGACGGCTTGCGAAAGCAAGAAGGGAAATGCTCGCGCAAGCTTCGTCATCTAGTTTGGTATCGGGACCATAAGGTCTCGGACTTATTGAATGACGGTCGGGACAGAATGAATCTGTTAAATCAAATCCCTCAGATTTTTAAAAATTTCGCGGCTTTAGGCCAGACGCGGCTTTTGGTGCTGGGTGGTGTGGGCGTTTTGTCCATGGCGATCATTCTCGCCGCCGCTCTCTACGTCAACAAGCCAGCTTACGAAACACTTTACGTCGGCCTCGAAACGATGGATCTGAACAAGATCAGCATCGCACTGGCCGAATCGAACATGGATTTTCAGGTCGGAACGGATGGAACGAGTATCCAGGTTCCGGTAGGGATGACGAGCAAGGCAAGACTTCTTCTGGCCGAGCGCGGTCTGCCTGACAGCGCCAATGCCGGTTACGAACTGTTCGACCATGTGGGCTCTCTGGGCCTCACTTCGTTTATGCAGGAAGTGACGCGTGTTCGCGCGCTTGAAGGCGAAATCGGACGCTCCATTCAGCAGATCGATGGTGTGGCCGCTGCACGCGTGCACATCGTCATGCCGGATGTCGGCAACTTCCGCCGCGGCGAACAGAAGCCGACGGCCTCCGTCATGATCCGCGCAAGCGCTTCCGCCGGTCGCAAGGCCGCAGCTTCCATTCGCCACCTCGTTGCTTCCGCCGTGCCAGGGCTGGAAGTGGACGACGTGACACTTCTCGATTCCACCGGCCAGCTGCTCGCTTCCGGTGATGAGGTCGGCAACGGCGCGATGAACCGCTCGCTGACGCTGGCGCAGAATGTTCAGCAGGAACTGGAAACCAAGATCGATAAGGCGCTTGCGCCTTTCCTCGGTATGGACAACTTCCGCTCCAGCGTAACGGCTGAACTGAATACGGACAGCCAGCAAATTCAGGAAACGGTCTACGATCCCGAATCGCGTGTAGAACGCTCCGTTCGCACGACGAAGGAAGACCAGAAATCTCAGGAAACGACGCCGGATTCTGCGGCGACCGTGGAGCAGAACGTTCCGCAGGCAGCGCCGCAAAGTGGCGGCGGCGGACCGAAGTCTTCTGACGAATCGGCCAAGAAGGAAGAGCAGACCAACTACGAAATCAACTCGAAGACGACGGCGACCGTTCGCAACGGCTACACCATCGACAAGATTTCCGTTGCAGTCGTGGTCAACAAGGGCCGCCTTGCCAAGATGATCGGCGAGCCTGCCGATCAGGCCAAGATCGACGCCTACCTTGCCGAAATGCAGAAGATCGTGACCTCGGCAGCCGGTACATCGTCCCAGCGCGGCGATATCGTAACCATCACCGCCATGGACTTCCTCGAAACGCAGCTGCTTGACGAGGCTGTGGCTGGACCGGGCTTCGGTGAAGTGCTGAGCCGCAATTCCGCAGGCATCATCAACTCCCTCGCTTTCGTCGCTGTTGCCTTCCTCGTCGTCTGGTTCGCAGTCCGCCCGGTGGTCCGCACCATGTCTGGTGGCGCAGCTGGCTCCACTGCGGAACTTGGTCAGGAATCCGCAGGCCTCGAACTGCCGGACTTCTCCCCAGCCATGGGTGGCGTCGGTGGTGGCGGTGGCCTCATGGACGGCTTCGGCGCGGACTTCGGCTTCGACAGCACCGACGATCTTCTGTCGGGCGACTCGGGCGAGGGCGACTTCAACCGCCGCGTTCGCGAAGGGCCGGAACGCCGTCTCTCCCGCATGGTGGAAATCAGCGAAGAACGCGCCGCCAAGATTCTGCGCAAATGGGCAGTCGAAAAAGCAGCATAAAGACAAAAGGCCGGATTATTCCGGCCTTTTTTGTTTCTTCTAAAATTCGGGCTTTGGATCATTCCGCAACATGGTTTACTATTTGTTCATCAAGGTGCCAAATTAACCTGCGTAAGTTCAGAAAGATGACTGTGCGAGGACGAGAACGTGAATATGGTTCTTGTTGCATGGTGGGAGACGAAAAGAGTGGATACCGCGTTTCAAAGCGATGGTATTTCCCTCGCCGTCTCCTAAAATGTAATGATTCGGTCACCAGGGGTGTCAGTCGTTTCGGCGATCGTCCTTCTCTGTATGGAAATGAATTCCATCCCGGTTAAGCATCTCCGCAAGGGGAACAAGAGGGCGTAGGCTATTGAAAGTGGATGTCGATGTTCGCAGGCTGTCGGCTACGCCAGTTGAAACGGTGGTGAGACCTTTGCCTCGCGATCAACTCATTCGAAGAATTTCTGCCACGGCTGCGGACGGAAACGTTACAGCTGCGCTGGAGCATTTGACCTCTTATGCCGGCGCCTCGCATTATCTGCTGGCACGTGAAGACCTGCTGCAGGAAGCAAGCCTCAATTTCATCGTTACATCCGACTGGCCGTTCGATCTGGTGCGAAAGCTTGCCAACGAACTGACCAGCGCGCAGAGCCGCTCCAGCGAGATGGAAAAGTGCCTGACGCTGTTGAAACCAAGGCTGATGTATCTGCCTGACGATGCATTGGTGCCAGTGGGCATAGACCGCCAATACTGGGCGCTCACCTTCTGCGTTGGGCGCATTCGTTTTTCGCTGCTCCTGATGTTCGCCGAAGGGGCTTTGCCTGCTGAAGAGCGCCTTCAGGAAGCTGCTATGCTGGCAGGTTATTTCGCAAGTTTCGGCATCGTCGCGGAGGCGCGCACCGAGCGTGATATCGAACTGACGGAACGCGAGCTCGAATGCCTGTTCTGGATTGCCGAAGGCAAGACGAGCGATGAAATGGCCATGATTCTTGGCATTTCGCGAAACACGATCAATAACTACATCACCAGCGTCATGCGCAAGACGGCAACCAAGACCCGGTCGGAGGCTATTGCCTACGCGGTTCGCAACAATCTGGTTTGAGGAGCGCATCATGGGCTTTATCAAGGATATGGACAGCGAAGCGACCGGGCACCAGTCCCACGCAAAGCTCATCCCTTCCGTCACGCGCTCCGATCTCTTCCCGAAGCTGATTGCGATGCAGCGAAGCCTGGGCGCGAAGAACTTCGTCGTCTTCCGGGCCATCGCGGCGGGCTTTCCCAACAAGAGAAAGCTTTCCTGCGAACTCGAAAACTGGGGCATGAACGCCAGTGAGCAGAGCACGAGGCTGGTTCAGGCTCTTGGCGACCGCCTTCTCGATCATCTGGAACGGTCTCTTCTTCCCGTCGCCTGGAAAAACGAGAATGATTCGGGTTTTGCCGATCTACCCGATGTTCCGTCTCTGCTGCTTCGCGTCGATAATGACGTGCTGGCCTATTCGGGCATCGCCTTTCCGGTCAGGCTCGGAACCATTGGCAACGGTTATATCATTTTCTGCGGCGGCAACCTGTTGCTCGACAATGAATTGATGCTCGAGCAGCATATAAAATGTAGCCAGATCATGGTCGACCTGCTCGCGTTGGACGAGCGCCGGGTTGCGCCGTCGGAAGCGCTGAGCGAGCGCGAGGTCGCCTGCCTTCAATTGGCGGGAGACGGTCGCATCAGCGAAGAAATTGCCACCAAGCTTGGTCTTTCTGTGCACACGGTCAATGCCTATCTCGGCTCCGCCACGATAAAGCTGGACTCCGTCAACCGCATCCAGGCCATCGCAAAAGCCATTCGGCTTGGATATATTCACTGAGCAAATAGTTCAGAAAAATATCTGTAACATATTATTAGTGATACTTTTTCGCCGAGGCCTTGCTCTGCCTATCGATCAGTAGGTTTTTACTTCATCCCAAGAAAACACTGATTTTATAGGCTTATCAGCACTTGATAAGCATCAAGTGGCGATGAAAAGCCCAATTAAATCCAGCATTTAAAGTTGTACAGGATTCCCCGAATTTTAACACTTTTGCTTCAGATTGCAAAAATCAATAAATCTCGGGGATATGGTATGGTGAGTTTTTTTTCGAGATCCATCGTGGTTCAGATGGTGTGTCTGACCATTGGTCTCATCTTCCTGGGCATCGTTGCCGTAGGCACCTCGACGTATGTCCGGTTGAAGGAAGACGTGATGCAGAGCGCGCTGCTGGATACGCAAAGAGCGGTCCGCACGATGGCGATTCTGTATGAAATGAAGGTAGGCGGCGCAACCGTTTCCATGCAGGACGGTGAATTGAAGTCCGTGAGCCGGCCAAGCGTCGGTACGCTGCTCGATTTCGATCTGGTGGATCGCACGGGTACGGCCAATGGCGGCGTTGCAACCGTATTTGCCACGCAGGGCACGGATTACGTCCGTATTTCTACCAACGTGAAGAACGAAAAGGGCGAGCGCGCTGTCGGCACCAAGCTGGCACTCGATAGCCCGGCCTATCCGAAGATGGCCAAGGGCGAAGCCTATTTCGGCGAAGCCAAACTGTTCGGCAAGAATTTCATGACGGGCTATATGCCGGTCCTTTCCAAGAACGGCACGACGGTCGGTATTCTCTTCGTCGGCGTTCCGATGGAAGTGTATCAGGGACACATCAACGGGCTGCGCGATATCGTTGCGCTCTGTGGCCTCGGCGTCATGCTGGTTTTTGGCTTCCTCGGCTACTACGTCATCAAGCGCGGCCTTCGCCCTCTGGGCATCCTGACCTCCGCAGTTAAGTCGCTTTCCGAAGGCAAGCTGGAAACGGATATCCCATACACAACGCGCAAGAACGAGTTCGGCAACATTGCCCGCGCACTGGAAGTGTTCCGTGAAAATGCGCGCGAGAAGCTGCGCATCGAAGGCCAGAGCGCTGAAGAGCGTGCGGAAGCGGAAGCTGAGCGTGGCCGCAACGATGCTGAAAAGCGCGAAACGGATCGTCAGATCGAGTTCGCCGTCAATCAGCTTGCAGGTGGCCTTGCACGTCTATCGAGCGGCGACCTGACGCAGACCATCGACACACCGTTCTCCGGTCGTCTCGAGCAGCTGCGCACGGACTTCAACGGTTCGCTGGCAAACCTGAAGGACGTTCTGAACCAGATCCGCGAAAGAACCGTGGTCATTCAGCACAACGGCATGGAAATGCGCGAATCGTCCAACGACCTGTCCCGCCGGACAGAATCGCAGGCGGCTTCGCTTGAGCAGACAGCTGCTGCGGTCGAGGAAATCACCGTTACCGTCAAGTCTTCGGCTGAACGTGCCCGCGAAGCCAACCAGGCCGTTCGTGTAACGCAGCAGAGCGCCGATAGCTCCGGCTCCGTCGTCAAGAACGCCGTGGATGCCATGGGTCGTATCGAAGATGCGTCGAAGAAAATCGAGCAGATCATCGAGGTTATCGACGACATCGCCTTCCAGACCAACCTTCTTGCGCTCAATGCCGGTATCGAAGCGGCGCGTGCAGGCGAGGCAGGTAAGGGCTTTGCGGTCGTAGCACAGGAAGTTCGCGAACTTGCCCAGCGTTCTGCCGATGCGGCCCGCGAGATCAAGACGCTGATCAACCAGTCCACGCAGGAAGTGAACTCCGGTTCGCTGCTGGTTCAGGAAGCCGGTCAGGTTCTCTCCAACATCAGCCAGCAGATCGTCACCGTCAGCAAGCACGTCGAAACCATCGCAACGGCAACGCAGGACCAGTCTTCCGCGCTGCAAGAGGTCAACAGCTCCGTCAACCAGATGGACCAGATGACCCAGCAGAACGCTGCCATGGCCGAAGAGTCCAGCGCTGCAAGCCAGATGCTGGCAGACGAAGTCGAGGCTCTGCTCGGTCTCGTTCAGCGCTTCCGCATGGACAATGGACATGCCGCGCAGCAGACGCGCTACAGCCGCGCTGCATGATATAGGCCAGATACTTTCAAAACGAGAGCCGCCCTACCGATGGGCGGCTCTTTTCATTTGTGAACCGACACTATTCGGCGGCTGCGCGACGAATATTGAAAACCTGCGTCATATAGGCCCGCAGCGCCGCCGGGCGAACCGGCTTGTGCTGCACGCCGATGCCATGCTTTTCAGCCTCCGCCCGGACTTCCGGTGTTCGATCCGCAGTGATCAGGAGAGCGGGAATCTGGGTCTTGTGCGTCTCCCGCAGATGCAGAATGGCATCTATACCGGTGCCATCGCCAAGATGATAATCCGCGATAATCATGTCAGGCGCAGCGCTTGTAGCCGAACCGGCCTCGGCAAGGGAGGCAGCCTGTGAGACCTGGCAACCCCAACCGGACATGAGCAGCGCCATGCCCTCCAGAATCTTCGGCTCATTGTCGATGCAGAGGACGCGAAACCCGTTAAGCTGTGTTCGTTCGGGCGCTACAGTTCCGCGTTCGGCAAGCTTGCTGCTGCGCGCATGAACGGTCTCTCTCGGCAATTGCACGGTGAAGGACGTTCCTTTGCCCGGAACGGAGGAAAGGTGAACCGGGTGATGCAGGATGCGCGACAGGCGGTCTACGATGGAAAGACCGAGCCCGAGACCCGCCGCAGCCTTCATCCCCTCATCCAGACGCGCGAATTCCTTGAAGATGGTCCGGAATTTGGAGGAGGGGATGCCGATCCCCGAATCCATCACCTGAATGACGACATCCTTGCCGCGTCGCCGCGCGCCGATCAGCACCTTGCCGGACATGGTATATTTGATGGCGTTGGAAACGAGGTTCTGGATCAGCCGCCGCAACAGGTTGATGTCTGAGCGCACCATGAGCGAGGTGGGCATGACGACGAGCTTCAGGTTCTTCTCGCGCGCCATCGGCGCAAAGTCGGTTTCGATGCGCTTCAGCAATTCATTCAACGGAACAGGCGCTACGCGCGGCTTCATCGAGCCGGTATCGAGCCGTGAAATATCGAGAACGGCGCCAAGGATGGTTTCGACCGATTCGAGAGCCGAATCGATATTCTGCACCAGATTGCTGTTATCCGACGGCCCGATCCGCTCCACCAGGGCGGAAGAATAAAGCCGTGCGGCATTGAGCGGCTGGAGAATATCGTGGCCTGCTGCTGCGAAGAAGCGGGTCTTGCCGATATTGGCCTGATCCGCTGCTGCCCGCGCTTCCGCCAGTTCGTGGTTTACCCGCATCAACTCGCCGGTACGTTCCGCCACACGCTGTTCCAGCGTTTCATTGGCCTGCTTCAGCGCCTGATCGCTCGCCACGCGCTGGGTGATATCGGTAAAGGTCGCGACGACGCCCTTGTCCGGCATCGCATTGGATCGCACCTCGATGATGCGCGCCCCGCCAGCAAGCACAAGCGAGAAGGGCCTGTCCATGGTGAGAAACTGGTTGATGCTATGCGCCTGATCGCCCGAGGCAATATCCCCGCGCTCCTCCAGCATCGTTACGATTTCACTCAAGGGCAGACCGACCCGACCGAAATGTTCGGGCAAATCCAGAAGCGTGCGGAAGCGCCTGTTCCAGATCGTCAATTGCTGCGAACTGTCGAAAACGGCAATGCCCTGATCCATCTGCGCCAGCGCGGTTTGCAACATGTCCTGATTATATTGCAGTGCCTCGCTTGCCTGATCCAGCAGCCAGGCGGTATCGGCGCTGGTGTCCTCGGCTTTCTGCAATATCAGCGATAGCACCAGCCGTGCTGAGGAAGAACCGATGGCGCTTCCCAGAAGTTGTTCGGAAAAATGGATCAATGCCATATCCGCAGGCTGTTCGTCCTCCAGCTTTCGCCCGGCGGATTTTTCATAAGCGGAGAGGGAGCGCAGCATCCGCTCCTCGCCGAGATAGCGTGCTACCGCGCTCTTCAGATCGCCGACGCTGACCCGGGTCTTCCAGCCGCGGGTGGCGAATTGCGATCTGGAATGACGCTTCACGAAGATGCCGGATTGGATGCGTTCCACAGGTTTGGGATTGCGGGACAGGGAGCCAAGGACGAAGGCAAGGCAGTTGATGAGCAGGCTGAGCGTTACGGCATTGACCAGCGGATCGGCTCCCGGCGCGCTGAAAACCTCCGATCCCGGAAAGACGAAGCTGAGCACGGTTGCCGCGACATGAGAATAATCGGGGCCGCCGAGGCTGGGCAGGAACAGGAGATAGGCCCAGACGATGAAACCGGAGGTCAGCCCCGCAATGGCGCCGCGCGCATTGGCGCGCCGCCAGATGAGGCCGCCGAAGAGGGCGGGGGCCATCTGCGCGATGGCGGCAAAGGCAAGCAGGCCGATGGAGGCGAGGCCGGATGTGCTGTCTGCCGCGCGATAATAGCAATAGCCCAGCAGCAGAACGACGAAGATGGCGGTTCGGCGGATATTGAGCAGTGTCTTGGCGAAATCATCGCTATGGGGTGAGCGGGTGAGAAGCTTCTGCCGCAGGAAGATCGGCATCAATATGTCGTTGGACACCATGATCGAAAGCGCCACGGACGCGACGATGACCATGGCCGTGGCCGCGGAAAAGCCGCCGATGAAGGTGATGAGCGACACGACCGGCATGTCGTTGAACAATGGCAATTGCAGCACATAGAGATCGGCATCGCCATTGCCGCCGATGTTGAGCAGACCCGCAACGGCAATGGGCAGCACGAAGAGATTGATGGCGATGAGATAGAGCGGCAGGAGGAAGCCCGCCATGCGCAATTCCTTCGGCGTCCGGTTCTCCACCACGGTAACGTGGAATTGCCGGGGCAGAAGAATGATCGCAAATGCGGAGAGAAGCGTCAGAACGATCCAGCGACTGATGGGCGTGTGATAGGACGCGGCCTCCATGACCTGCGCATTCTCGGATGCAAGCTGCCACAGATGCGAGGGGCCATCGAACAGGAAGAAGATGACATAGACGCCTGCGGTGCAGATCGCGAGCAGCTTGACGACCGATTCCATCGAGATAGCGAGGATCAGCCCATCCTGATGCTCGGTGGCATCGGTGTGGCGCGTGCCGAACATGACGGCAAAACCGGCCATGACGACAGTGACGATCAAGGGCAGATCGAGAAAATAGAGATTGCCGCTGCCAATTCCATAGTCGCGCGGATCGACCATGGCGGCAACGGAGCTGGAAACGGCCTTCAGTTGCAGGGCAATATAGGGAATTGCACCCACCAGCGCGATGACGGAGACGATGGTCGCGACCGTTGGGTTCTTGCCATAGCGCGCGGCGATGAAATCCGCGACGGAGGTCAGCTTCTCCGCCTTGGCCAACTCCACGATGCGGCGGATGATCGGCATGCCGAGCGTGAAGGCGAGGATGGGGCCGGTATAGATGCCGAGGAATTCCAGCCCGCGCTCGGAGGCAAGTCCCACACCGCCGAAATAAGTCCATGAGGTGCAATAGATCGCAAGGCTTAGCGAATAGACGATGGGTCTGCCCCTGTTGGGCGCCGTTTTGCGACGGCCTTTACGGTCGCCATAACTCGCTACTGCAAAGAGCAGAAGGATATAGGCGAAAGCCGAAACAAATATGATCCACCCAGGAAGCACTCCGGTTCCCCCTCAACCTGATGCATAACCATATGACAGATTGGGAAAAATGAGAATTGGGCGCACATTGGCATAAAGTTCAATGTGCACCGGAACCGATCAATTCCGTTGTGCGTCATATATCTGCATATTCGCAAATAAGTGATATGTTCAGTGCGCTGGCAGACTCAGGGTCAGCAAGGAAGAGGGCTTCAAAGAGGGACGTCTTTATGCTCAACGAATTCAAAACATTCATCGCGCGCGGTAACGTCATGGACCTTGCCGTGGGCGTCATCATCGGCGCGGCCTTCAGCAAGATCGTCGATTCGGTGGTCAACGATCTGATCATGCCGATCGTCGGCGCCATTTTCGGTGGCTTCGATTTCTCCAACTACTTCATCCCGCTCAGCTCCAGCGTCACGGCACCGTCGCTTGCCGCAGCGCGTGCGCAGGGTGCGGTGTTTGCCTATGGTAACTTCATCACCATCGTTATCAACTTCCTCATCCTCGCCTGGATCATCTTCCTGATGGTCAAGGGCGTGAACAGGATCCGCGCCTCGGTAGAGCGTGAGAAGGTTGAAGAGAAGAAGGCACCGGCTCCACCGCCGGAGGACGTAAAGCTGTTGACGGAAATCCGCGATCTGTTGAAGACACGCTGATCCATAAGCAAAATCCGTGGTTCCTTCACGGAATATCATGCATAGCTTACGCATCATGAGATAAGAAGGCACTCGAACGGAGTGCCTTTTTAATGTCGATCCTGAACAGTCTCAGCAGCCGCTCGCTGGCGGCCCCTGAAAGCGGTATTGTCGAAGTCAAGAAATACGCCCATGCCCGCGCCAACCTTCTGCCCCTTTGGGTGGGCGAAGGTGATCTCCCAACCCCGGACTTCATTGCGAAAGCCGCAGCCGATGCACTGACTTCGGGTGAGACCTTCTACACCTGGCAGCGTGGCATCCCCGAGCTCCGCGATGCGCTTGGCCGCTACTACCAGCGTCACTTTGGCAAAAGCTTGTCCCCGGACCATTTCTATGTCACGGGCTCAGGCATGCAGGCCATCGTGCTGGCCGTTCAGGCGCTAACCTCGCCGGGCGACGAGATGATCTACCTCACGCCCACCTGGCCGAATATCGTCGCAGCCATCGGCGTTGCGGGTGCAAAGGCCGTGCCGGTCGGTATCGATTTCACCAATGGCAAATGGGATATCGATATCGCCAAGCTGGAACAGGCAATCACGCCCAAAACCAAGGCGCTTTTCATCAATACTCCGTCCAACCCAACGGGCTGGACGGCGACCGAAGACAATCTTCGCGATATTCTGGCGCTCGCCAGAAAGCACGGACTGTGGATCATCGCGGATGAAATCTACGCGCTCTATTATTATGCCGGGGCTCGCGCACCATCTTTCCTCGACATCATGGAAGAGGGGGACCGGATCGTCTTTGCCAACTCTTTTTCCAAGAACTGGTCGATGACCGGCTGGCGCGTCGGCTGGCTGGTTGCGCCGCCGGAGATCGGGCAGGTGATCGAGAACCTGATCCAGTATTCCACATCCGGCGTGGCGCAGTTCATGCAGCGCGGCGCAATCGCAGCGCTCGATCATGGCGATGATTTCGTGGCGCAGAATTTTGCGCGCGCCGCACAGTCCCGCGATATTCTCTGCGATGCCTTGATCGCCACCAATCGCGTCGAGACACTGAAACCGGACGGGGCGCTCTATGCTTTCCTGAAGATCGATGGCGTTACCGATACCCGCGCAGCCGCCTTCGACATTGTCGACAAGGTCGGTGTTGGTCTGGCACCCGGTCGTGCCTTCGGTGCAGGCGGAGAGCTGTTCCTGCGCGCATGCTTCCTGCGCAACCCGCAGCAGATTGCCGACGCAGCCGAAAGACTGTCGGATTATATTCTGGGTAAAGCGGCCTGAAGGTCAGTTTCTTCGGGCATTGCCATGGGTAAAGAAGGCGCACGAAATGTCGTGCGCCTTTTCTTTTGAGACGTTTTCGCTGTCCACATCGATAACGATTTGGGCTCAGCGTGTCGAAATGTAACTACGGGACGCGCCGTCATGCGGTCTGTAGCATAGTTCTGGTTTGGAAATGCAGCGAAGCTGCGAGGAGGGGGTCAGTGCGTCGCGTTCATCGCGGACGTATCGACTTTCTTGTAGAATTTCGCATTTCGCAGGCTGTCTGCCAGAAATGCGGTATTCTCGTTCGGATCGTTCGAAGGGTTCTGGAAGTTGATGTAATTGATGTTCACACCAGCATGATCCTTGCCCAGCATCAGCTGCGCGTAGATCGTCACACCCTTTGGCTTGATCTCAAGGTCCAGCGTGATCGACGGGTACGTGTCCCAGTCGAGCGTGTAGTCTCCCCCAATGCCGAAATAAACAGTGCCCGGATGGAAGTAGAGTTCCGCCGCCGAATCAACGAGATCCGACAGGCTGTTGTAATATTCAAACTTTAACAGAGATATCAGGTCAGCCGCGTCAATCAGGCGAAGCTCAGCCGCTACGGGGCTGATTGCGCGTGCAAGTATCTCTTCTCTTTCAGCCGAATATGGGCATTTTTTCATATTGATCAGTTTACCCGTCTTTTGTTTTGGCGCGCGGCGTAAACCTTGTGAATGAGTTCCGCAACGGCCTTATAAAATACTGACGGGATGACACTATCCACCGAGACTTGCGCAAACATGGAGCGTGCAAGCGGAGGGTCCTCAAAAATGGGGATATTGTTTTCTCTGGCTATTTCTCTGATGCGAAGCGCAATGAGATCCTGGCCCTTGGCGACTACCACGGGCGCATCGCTTTCTTCGCGAACATAGCGAAGGGCAACGGCATAGTGGGTCGGGTTCGTAATCACGAGCGTCGCGCGCGGCACACCGTCCATCATGCGGCGACGGGCGCGGTCGCGCGCAATGGAGCGCTGGCGGGCCTTGACCATCGGGTCGCCCTGGGACTGCTTGTGCTCGTCCTTGATTTCCTGCTTGGACATTTTCAGTTCGCTGTGCCAGCGATAATTCGTCCAGAAATAGTCGCCGACGGCAAGAATTCCGGTCGCGAAGAGAATCACCATCATCATCTTCTTCAGCAGTTCATAACCGGTCGGCATAATGAGTTGCGGATCGGAAATCAGTGCTGTCAGAAGCTTATAGTAGTCATTCTTGAGCACCATCACCATGATGATGGCGACGACGACGACCTTGAACAGCGATTTTCCGAAATTCACCAGACCGTTGACGCTGTAGATACGCTTGAAGCCCCCGACCGGCGATATGCGCTCGAATTTCGGGGTAATGCGATCTCCCACGAATTGCGGAAGGTTCTGCGCGAAGGACTGGCCGAGACCGAAGACGATGAACAGGATCGCCGCCGGAAGCAGAAGCGCGCTGATTTCTTTTGCCAGATGAAGACCGAGCGAAATGAGATCGCTTGCATTATTGAGATGCCATTGCTCTGGCCGCTCGAGAATATCGGCCAGCGTTTCGCTGAGCCGCCGGACCCCATCCGGTGCGAAGAAAACAAGAAAAAGATAGAATGCGAGGGAGGACGCGAACAGAGAGGCTTCGGTGGACGCAGGGATGTTGCCTTTTTCTATCGCGTCGCGAAGTTTTTTCTCTGTTGGTTCTTCTGTTTTACTGTCCTTGTCATCGTCTGCCAAGGCAATATCCCTTCAATCGAAAAGGCCCGCCATTGGCTGGCAGGCCATCGTTGAGAAGGTACAGGCCGGAACGGAACCCGGCAAGATATAAGGTCTTTTCTCCCGGCTTTATCAACCGGGAACAGATCATGCCGCTGCGGGCTGACCGCCTTCCGGCACTTCCTTGAGCAGGATCTGGCCGGAATTGGCCAGACGAATGGCTTCCTGAGCAACGGCGCGGCGAGCCATGGCCACTTCGCGGGTGTTGATCGAGGCCGCTGGCACTGCAAGATCGGACTCGATCATGCGGCGCTGGCGCGGGCTGATGCTGGACAGCACGCATTCCTTGATTTCCGCCGTGGCGCCGCGAAGCGCCATGGTGAGGATATCTGCCGAAACGTCGTTGAGCAGCATGAGGCGGCTGCGCTGCGGCATGTACATGAGGTCTTCGAAGAGGAAGATCTTCGGCTTGACCTTGTTGGCGGCTTCCTTGCTGAGCGTTTCCAGCGAGCTGAGAAGCGTGTCGACCTGTGGCTTGTCCAGCTCGTTCATGAGGTCTGCGACCTTCGCCGAACCGGCTGCATTGCGTTCCGCTTCGATTTCCGCGATCAGCGCCATGACGCGCTTTTCGATGATCTGCGTTGCGGTGGGGCTGACTTCCTTCATGTTGACGGTACGGTTCATGATGTCCGCACGCTGCTCGTCCGGTATCGTCAAGAGCACTTTGGCGCCGAAGGATGAAGGCAGCATGGAGAGGATATAGGCAATCGTCTGCGGATGCTCGCGCATCAGGAACTTGCCGATGAACTGTGGATCTGCGTCCTGAAGCTGATCCCAGATGGAGGTCTCGTAGGCCTGGAAGGTTGCGCGGCGACCGAGAAGGCCGTCCACCTCTTCAGGGGTCAGGCCTTCTTCGAGAATGGCTTCGATGGCCTTGGCATTATCCATAAGGCCGGTGCCCTCCGTGAAGAGGTCTTCGAATTCCGCAACGATCTGGGCAAGCTCATCCGGTGGGATGACGCGAAGTGTCTGGGCCGAATTGATGATCAACTGCAATTCGGCCTGCGTGAAAAACTTCAACAGCTTTCCAGCCACGCCTTTGCCCATCGCCAGCAGTACCGCGGCGGCCTTGTCAGCCTGAGACAACGGTTTCCCTAAAACCGGGTTACCGAAATCCTCAAAGTCCATCATGGTCTTTTCTCCGTCCCCACAGGGATTAGGCCTTCTTGGTACTTAGCACTTCAATAAGCTTTACACCAAAACGAGTATCGTCATTTTCAAGTACGGTGATTTCGCCGCGCGCAATACAGCGGCCATTCACCATGATTTCCACTGGCTCGCCAATTCTGCGGTCCAGCGCAATGGTTGCTCCCTCTTCCAGACCCATCAGACCAGACACCAGCATACGGCTGGTTCCCAGAACGATCTGGACATCGATAGGGATGTCCATGATGAGGTCCATGTTTTCCGCCAGACCGCTGCCAAGCGGCGGTGCGGAAAAGGATGAGGCCGCAGGGGCCGCACCGAAGTCGTCCATCCCGAAGCCGCCGGTATCGCCACCGAAGGCATCCAGACCGCCGCCTGCCGGTTCTGCATCGGTCGTGCCGAAGTCACCGAAATCGCCGAAGCTGGAGAGAGAACCCTCAGCGTCGCTTTTCAGCACATCCCGCAGACCACCGATAGCTTGATCCAGCTCGCCCGGGTCGTTGAGCGAGGCCATCAGATCGTCGTCGGGTACAGGTGTCTTTTTCGTAGCCATGCGATAATTATTCCCTTTGAAACTTGCGTCAGCCTGCCCAAAACCCTAAGTGGTATCGGCGAGTTTTAACCCATCAAATGTCTTAGAATTTCGTCATCCGTCGTGACGTTGTTTTTGACCCGGACCGTGTAGCGGTCACCGGCGCGCCCAAACTCGCAATTGTACATTTTTGCTCCGTTTGCGCTGACTTCGACGCAGATATCATCCTTCTTCGCGTCCCGGAAAGGAATGACGTCTCCTTCCACGAGGCGTGAGATTGTTTTGAGCGTGAGCGTCTGAAGCCTGATCTTGGCCTCAAGCGTTACCTGGGAACGCTTCACCTGCTCGGAAATCATCTCCATCCACTCTTCCTGCTTCTTCAAAGCCTGTGCCGATGGCTTCGGTGCAACGATGGTGGTTTTCAGCAGCGTGCGCTGCGGGATGATCAAAGCGAACTCTGAAGCAACTTTGCCGATTTCGATCTTCACCCGGATCAGCATGCCGAACTGGCCGAACATGGCCTCTTCGAAGGCGCTCTTTCCGGTTGCATTGAAGGGAGGCTCGATAGTGGCCTCGAAGCCGCCCGGCGCGTTGACGGCCGAGCGAAGCACGCCGCCGACCCGACCAAGCACCAATGCTGCGAGATCGAGTTCGATCTGCGACAGCTGCCTCGATTCCGGTTCCGTAATCGTGTCGGGTGCAGCACCCAGCATGCGCTCCATCAATGCCATGATGAAGCCGTTGCCGATACCCAGCATGAAATTGCTGCACCAGTTGCGCAGCGAACAATCCGCAACGGCGAAGTCGCGGCTGAGCTTCTGGATCAGATCGGTCATCAACCCCGATTCGCAACCGGCATATTCCACATCGATGGAAATGCCGGTCTCGCTGTGGAAGATATCCGGCAGGAAGGCGCTGTAGAGCTGGCCGATATCAGTGCCGATCTTGCCGATGGTCTTGCTGTCGCCCAGCCCGCCGGTAAGCTTGGCGAGCAGCGAGGATTCCATCGCAACTGGGATTGTCTGTTCAGCAGCATTCGCCATAATCAAGCCGCCTTCTGATCGCCGCCGGGGTTCATCATTTCCTGCTCGACCGCATCGATCGAAGGACGCTCGTAACCGGAAATCGTCTTGCGGCCATATTCTAGAGCGACCTGCGGAACCGAACCGTTCATATAGGCGATCAGGGTCTGCTTCACGATGATGTAGAGCCGGTGCTGTTTGGTGCGAACGATCTTGATCTGCGAGGTCAGCGGATTACAGATCGAGTAGGACAGGATAATCCCGAGCATGGTGCCGACGAGTGCGGCACCGATGAGACCGCCGAGAACCGCAGGCGATTCGTTGATCTTGCCCATGGCCTTGATAACGCCGAGAACGGCGGCCACGATACCGATGGCCGGGAAGGAGTCACCCATAGCCGTGATGGCGTGGTAAGGCTTGAGCTTGTCGTTGAGGATCGTCTCGATTTCCTCGTCCATCAGTGCTTCGATTTCATGGCTGCGGGCGTTGCCGATGATGATCAGGCGAACATAATCGCAGATGAAGGACGTCAGTTCCTTGTTTTTCAGGACCGACGGAGCCGTCTGGAAGATGGAGGATTCGTCCGGATTGTCGATGTGGGCTTCGATCTCGTTACGCGACTTCGTGCGCAGGTCACGCATCAGCGAGTAGAGAACGCCCAGCACGTCCAGATAATGGCGCTCTTTCGGCACGGCGAATTTGAACGCTTCGCCAATGGCCTTACCGGAGTCTTTCACGACCTTCATCGGGTTGGCCATGATGAAGCCACCGATACCGGCGCCACCGATGATGACAAGCTCGAACGGCTGGAAAAGTACGTCCAGATGTCCGCCCATGGCCATGTAACCGCCGATAATACAGCCGAAAGTAATAACCAGTCCGATAATAATGTTCATCTGAAGCTCGCACCTGACGCCAATTTCACACCCCGAGGGATAGGCATCATGCCTTGCGCGAGGCTGGCTTGAAGGCCGGTCCGGCTTTTTCTTTCCCTTCCTGAAGCGCGGTCAGCCCGCGTCCCTTTCAAAAGCGGCGATCAAAAGTTTCGCGCAAGCAAACCTCGCTAGGTCTCAAGCCAACATGCGGTCGTTCCGGCTGCACGTCTTTGCTCTGATGTCCGAACAGGAGAAGAACATGCAATCTGGTCTTTACGTTGGTATCTCGTCCCAGATCGCGTTGGAACGTCGTCTCACCACCATCGCCGACAACATCGCCAACATGAATACGGCTGGCTTTCGCGGTACCGAGGTCAAGTTCGATGAGGTCATGAGCCACACGAAAAACGATCTCAAGGCGAACATTGCCTTCGTAACGCAGGGTAACGACTATCTCTCCACCCGTAACGGCGAGTTGGAGCGCACCGGCAACTCCTTCGATTTCGCGATCAAGGGCGATGCCTGGTTTGCGATCAACACACCGGCGGGTCAGGTTCTGACGCGCGACGGACGTTTCTCCATGTCCACGACAGGCGAACTCATCTCCACGAAGGGCTTCCCGGTTCTCGACGCCGGTGGCGCGCCGATCCAGCTAAACCTCACCGCAGGCGAGCCAACGGTTGGAACGGATGGCCGCATCATCCAGAACGGTGCGACGGTCGGGCAGATCGGTCTCTTTGAAGCGGACGCGAACAAGGGTTTCGTCCGTTATGAAAACAGCGGTGTGATCTTCTCCGAAGCGCCGCAGCCGGTGGTCGATACCGCAGGCGTCGGCGTGCTTCAGGGCTATGTCGAGCAGTCCAACGTCAATGCCATTTCGCAGATGACGCAGCTGGTTCAGGTGAACCGCGCCTTCGAAGGCATCTCTTCGCTGATGAAATCCACCGAAGACAACTTCTCTCAAGCCATCCGCACGCTTGGCGGCGGGCAGTAATAGGCGCTCAGGCAGATGGATAGCGAGACAGAGACCGACATTGCGCTTCAGCCAGCCGCAGAACCGTCTGAGGCACCGGAAACGCTCGAGGTCGCGCAGGCTCAGTCGCCGATTTTTGCAAGATTGGAAATGCTTGCACACATCGCTGGAGCGCAGCTGTCATCGGGCAAGCTATATGCCCGCGGCGGCAGGGTCAGAACCATTGCTGCTGGCCACTATACCGTTAGCGGTCTTTCCGAGCATGTTCGCCTGGGTGAATTCGTCGTGCACAAGAGCGCGAATGGCCTGCATCTGGGCGAAGTCGTTCGCGTCGAGCCAGATCTGATCTATGTTTGCCCCATCGAGCCCGGAGACCCCATCGGCGTCAACGATGTGGTGCTGCGGGAAGGCGAGTTCCGCGTTCAGCCGGACGATAGCTGGTGCGGGCGCACCATCAGTTCGCTGTGCAAGCCTATCGACGGCAAGGGGCCGCTCATCAGAGGTCCGCGCAGCCGCTCGGTCATGACCTTGCCTCCGCCCTCCATGACGCGCAGCCGCGTCGATACGGGCTTCCGCACGGGCGTCAAGGCAATCGACATCTTCACGCCGCTTTGCCTCGGCCAGCGTCTGGGTATCTTTGCCGGATCGGGCGTCGGTAAATCCACGCTGCTTTCCATGCTTGCGCGCGCAGACTCTTTCGACAAGGTCGTGATCGCACTCGTGGGCGAGCGCGGACGCGAAGTGCGTGAATTCATCGAAGACACGCTTGGCGACAATATGAAGAAATCCATCGCTATCGTGGCAACGAGCGATGAGAGCCCGATGCTGCGCAAGATGGCGCCGCTGGTTGCGATGACGGTTGCCGAGCATTTCCGTGACAAGGGCGAGAACGTTCTGTTCATTGCCGACAGTATCACGCGCTTTGCCCAGGCCATCCGCGAGGTGGCGATTGCCGCTGGCGAGCCGCCGATTGCGCGCGGCTATCCTGCTTCCGTTTTCACCGAACTGCCAAAGCTGCTGGAGCGGGCAGGGCCGGGCGAAGAGGGCGCCGGTACGATAACGGCGATCATCTCCATCCTCGTCGATGGCGATAACCACAACGATCCGATTGCCGATTCGACGCGCGGTATTCTCGATGGGCACATCGTGCTCGACCGCTCGCTTGCGGATGAGGGGCGATATCCGCCGATCAACCCGCTCGCGTCCATCTCGCGCCTGTCCCACAAGGCGTGGACGCCGGACCAGCAGAAACTGGTCTCGCGCCTCAAATCGCTCATTCACAATTTCGAAGAAACGAAGGACCTGCGCCTGATCGGCGGCTATCGACCCGGTGTCGATGCCGAACTCGACATGGCTGTAAGGCAGGTTCCTTTTATCTACGACGTCCTCAAGCAGTCGCCGGGAGACCGAAAGGTCATCGATGCCTATGCCGAACTGGCGACCGCTCTTCGAAACGCGCCGTCCAATAACCAGCCGGTGCCTGCTCAGCGGCGGGGGCCCTGATGATTAGAATGAAGAAGAAGATCAAAAATGCCGCATCAGGCGGTCAGGAAAATGCCAGGCGCAGCCGGGAACTGGACCGGTTCCTCACGGGCGGCCTGCTGTTCGTCGCGGCGGCGGCTGCCGGTTTGCCTTGGTATGTTTTTCTCAATCCCGATAAATTCGGCATCAGCGGCAATGGCTGGGAAGCGCTGAAACACGTTCCGCAGCGCGGCGGCGGCGGCGTGGAGACCATTGTTCCACATTATGACGAAGGCATTGCAGGCAATGGAAAAGCCGCTGTCCCTGATGTTCAGATCGATAATGTCGTAACCGCGACGGTTCCCGCGAATGGCAAGGGCAACAACAATGCCGACGAGACATCGGTTCAGCCGTTCCCCGATGGCACGCGGTTCAAGCTTTTGCACGTCTCGAACGGTCGGGCACTGATCGAAGACAAGTCAGGCATGTTCCTCGTCCAGATAGGCTCCATCCTCCCCGACGAAAGCCGTCTTCTGTCCCTGTCGAATGTTCAGGGTAAGTGGCAGATCGTGACGTCTGCGGGAGAAGTTTACTCCGAGTAGCGATCTTCATCGTAGCCAGTGTTTTCCACGAGCATACAAAAAAGGCCGCCTCTTGCGAGACGGCCTTTTTCTTATCCGGCATTTCACCGCGTCATGAATGGCCCATCGCGTTTCGGCAGGGCGGGAACGTCGAAGTGATCCGGCTCGAGACCCTGCTTTGCCCGTTCGACCATCGTTTCGTAGGCCGATTCCAGATGACGGCAATACCGTTCCGCGTCGAATAGCGGCGTGACGAAGCGGTTCGCATCGATGCGGTCACGGATCGGCTTTAGGCTTGCCGGGTCTTTCGCGTAGGCGACGGCCTGTTCGACGTAATCGCGTTCGTTTTCGGTTATCAGCTCCGGTGCGCCGATGGCGTTCAGAAGGCTTTCGCTGACGCGCGAAGCAAAGTTCGTACCCTTCATGGTCAACACCGGCAGGCCTGACCAGAGCTGCTCGGAGGTCGTGGTGTGGCCGTTGACGGGGAAGGTATCGAGGCCGAGATCTGCTGCCGTAATACGGTTCAGGTGGAGTTCGAACTGCAATTTCTTCATGAAAAAGACGCGCTTTGCAGGAATGCCGCAGGCGATGAACTTTGCCAGAATATTGGTCCGGCTCGCATCGCTATTGTGCAGGATCCAGATAACGCTATCCGGCGTCTTCTTCAAAATCTCGCACCACAGCTCAACCACTTTCGGAGTGATCTTGCGGTTGGCGTTGAAGGAGGCAAAGACGAAGGCGTCTTCGGGAAGCCCGACTTCCGACCTGCTGACCTTGTTTGCCAGCGGGCGGTTGGCGGGATCGTTGGGCTGATAGGTTTCCGGCAGGCGGACGAATTTTTCGTGGTAATGCGGCTTGGAGCTATCGGGCAGAACGTAATGGTCGCCGATGGTATAATCGAGATCGACATTGACCACGGAACCCGGGAAACCGATCCAGGTGACTTGAACGGGCGCTCCGCCCATGTTGAGGATCGATGTGCGGTTACCCGCCGTATGTCCCTTCAGATCGACCAGAATGTCGATGTTGCGCGCCCTGATCTCGTCCAGTGCTTCCTGGTTCGTCATGTCACGGACGGTAACGACATCGCCCCAGAGACTGCGGTCTGCTTCGTTGCTCTCCATCGAATCCGGTGCCGAGTGGCAGAAAAGCGTGACGTCGAAACGATCACGATCATGCAGCTCGAGCACGCCGCGGATGAGCTTCATCGTCGCGTGTTTGTCGAAGAAGTCGGACGAGAGATAGCCGATGCGAATCTTCTGGCCCCACTGATGGGGAAGCGCACGGCGCTTGACGGTCATCTCCGGAGAGAAGGCCGGCGTGTTGCTTCGCGCGAGCTGGTTGATGTGCTCGTCGCCGCTCCAGTGGATGTTGAAGAACGTACCATCGCGCGAGACGAATTCCAGATCGCCAGCGGCAACAGCTGCATCGATGATCGGCTGATGCTTTTCGATGGCATCATATTTGCTGTGTTCACGGCTGAAGACGAGATACATCAGTCGCACGCCATTCTGGCGGGGAATTCTGGAGAGAAGAACACGCGCGGTCTCGATATCTCTTGGATCGAACAGATCCCAGGTCATGATGGCGATACGCGCGCCGAGCTTCATATGCTCGATGTCGTCGCTCTTCATCAGAATGGTTTTCAGCGTGCGGGCAATCCGAAGTTCACCGCGTTCGACCAGCAGTGTGCCTACGATATAGGCGATGTCCGGGTGTTTGTGGAAGCGGTGGATCAGCTTGTTGGAAAGAGCGAGCGCCTTGTCCTTTTCCCCGCAGGCAAAGAACAGTCTGATGCTTTCAACGAGATGGTCTTCAGCATCCAGTCCGCCCTGCATATAGGCCAGCTCATAGGAAGTTGCTGCCTGATCTTGCAGGCCAAGCCGGGACAGTGTCTTTGCCAGGAGGCCATAAGTCCGGGCATCGCGGTGTGTGTCGATCAACCGGTTCAACGTCACCAGTGCATCTGTATAACGCCCTGTCTTGAAGTGTTTCGAGGCGGTTGCATAGCTGACTTCGTTCAACATCGATCTCGTGTCTTCCCTTTGCTCGTCATCATCGACGCGCCAAAAAATCCGGATGCGCCATTTCTGCCGATAGAAAAATTCGACCAAGCATAAGGGCCGAAGCTTGCTCGAAACGGGTATGTTTGAGGCTACTTATTTATAACCTGCCGCATTTACCGAACATTAACCATCAAATCGATTGGGGGCGGTCTGATCCTCTAAATTAAGAACTTGGAAATGCTTCAAGCCCATTTTCATCCTCACGTGACGGGTTTGGTGTCCGACGAAAAATGGAACCGAGTGGCATGATGCCGAACCGTTTGCGCCGGTAAAAACCCGGCATGTCCCTCTCTTGTACCGCGTTAAAGGGGCAACTATGTCTAGCATTAACTTCAATTCGAGCGCTACGACCGCTCTCCAGACTCTGCGCAACGTCAACAGCAAGCTGAGCGACACGCAGAACGCCGTTTCCACAGGCCTCAAGGTCTCGTCCGCTTCCGACAACGCAGCTTACTGGTCCATTTCCACGACCATGAAGTCCGACAACAAGGCTCTGAACGCTGCGACTGATTCGCTGGGCGTCGGCGCTGCGAAGGTTGACACGGCTTACGCTGCAATGGACAGCGCGATCGAAGTCGTTAACGAAATCAAGACCAAGCTGACGACCGCAAGTGAAACGTCGGTCGACAAGGACCAGGTCCAGCTCGAAATCACCAAGCTGCAGCAGCAGCTTTCTGCTATCGGCCAGGCTGCATCCTTCAACGGCGAAAACTGGGTCGTTCAGGGCAACACTGCCTCCACGACGTCGGTTGTCGATGGCTTCATTCGTGAAAGCAACGGCGCAGTCAAGGTTACGACGGCATCCTTCGAAGCCGGCAGCTACGCAATGTTCGAATCCATCGATGATGGTGAGGGTTCCGGCGGCGTTCTCGGCAGCGTCATGGAGATCTCGCTGACCAGCTCTATGACTCAGGGCGATATCGACGACTACATGACGACTGTTGAGACGGCTCTCAACACGCTAACGAAGGGCGCAGCTGCTCTCGGCGCTCTGTCCACCCGTATCGATCTGCAGAGCGATTTCGCAAGCAAGATTTCCGATGCCATGGACGCCGGTGTCAGCAAGCTGGTCGACGCCGACATGGAAGAAGAGTCTGCCAAGCTTTCTGCTCTGCAGACGCAGCAGCAGCTGGCAGTTCAGTCCTTGTCGATTGCAAACTCCAGCTCGCAGACAATCCTGTCGCTGTTCCGCTAAGCCGGATCGAAATTCTAAAAGGCCGGGTTTCGCACCCGGCCTTTTTCTTTGTCTTAATCTTGGTTAACAAAGTATTTACTTATTTTTTCTCAAATTAACCATATGTTCATCAATTATTTTCCAGTTGTTAACCTTAATAAGTTTAGATCAGGTCATCGAAGCGACGGCTGGGGATTGATATATATCATTCAGCAGGCATGAGGCTGATTGTCGTTTACCGGTAAAACCGGAATGTCCCTTCAATTATATTTGCCAAAGGGGCAATTAATACTATGACCAGCATTTTGACCAACACTTCTGCTATGTCTGCACTGCAGACGCTGCGCACGATCAACTCCAATCTTTCTACGACTCAGGATCGGGTTTCTTCTGGTGAGAAGGTCGGTCAGGCTTCTGACAACGTGGCCTACTGGTCGATTTCCACCACCATGAATTCCGACAAGAAGTCGCTGAACGCTGCAACGGACGCTCTGGGCGTTGGTGCGGCGAAGGTCGACACCGCTTACGCCGCCATGGACAGCGCTCTGGACGTCGTAGACGAAATCAAGGCTAAGCTGACGACTGCCAGCGAAACTTCCGTCGACAAGGATCAGGTCCAGCTCGAAATCACCAAGCTTCAGCAGCAGCTGACGGCAATCGGCCAGGCCGCATCCTTCAACGGCGAAAACTGGGTCATCCAGAGCGACTCCAGCTCTGAAACGACTGTTGTCGATGGCTTCATCCGCAATTCGGATGGCACCGTTAAGGTAACGACTGCTACGCACGAAGCTGGCACCTATGCAATGTTCGCCACGATTGACGACGGTAAGGGCAGCGGCGGCGTTCTGGGCAGCGTTATGGACATCGTTCTGGACAGCTCCGCAACGCAGGGCGATATCGACGCATTCATGACGACCGTTCAGACAGCGTTCGACAAGCTGACGATCGGTGCTGCTGCTCTTGGCGCGCTCAAGACCCGTATCGATATGCAGGACGACTTCTCCAGCAAGCTGAGCGACGCAATCGAGTCGGGCGTAAGCCGCCTGGTCGATGCCGACATGGAAGAAGAATCAGCCAAGCTTTCCGCTCTGCAGACGCAGCAGCAGCTTGCAGTTCAGTCCCTGTCGATTGCAAACTCCAGCTCGCAGAACCTGCTTACCCTCTTCAGAGGTTAATTTCAGCTTCAAGTTTAGAAAAAGCCGCGCTTCTGCGCGGCTTTTTTTTGTTTTTCTTGGGAGGATTAAAGTCTTTTATTTACAAATGGTTAGTATGTATTAACGCTCGGATCTGTTGTTAACTCGGCGTTCATCTAGGTAAAAAAACTCCTACGATTAAAGCTTTGTTAACCATAAGGCTGTTTTCTGTGGTCATCGAAACAGCGCACCGAACGAACAGGTCGGTAAGCATGAAGCTGCCTGTCGCGTTTCCCGGCAAGACCGGAATGTCCCTTCTTATAAAGATTGCCAAAGGGGCCAATTAGATGACCAGTATTTTGACCAACACTTCCGCGATGTCCGCCCTCCAGACTTTGCGTTCGATCAATACCGATCTCTCCGGCACGCAGGATCGCGTTTCGTCCGGTTACAAGGTCGCACAGGCCAAGGATAACGTCGCTTACTGGTCCATCTCCACGACCATGAACTCGGACAACAAGGCGCTCAACGCCGCATCCGACGCGCTTGGTGTTGGCGCTGCAAAGGTTGATACGGCTTACGCTGCGATGGAAAGCGCGATCAGCGCCGTTGACGAAATCAAGTCCAAGCTCGTGACTTCCTCCGAAGAATCCACGGACAAGGGACAGATTCAGCTCGAAATCAGCAAGCTTCAAGAGCAGCTTTCCGCAATTGCTCAGGGCGCGTCCTTCTCCGGCGAAAACTGGATGGTGACCGGCGACTCGACGCAGGCAAGCGTTGTTGACGGCTTCATTCGTCAGAATGACGGTACGGTAAAAGTTACCACCGCAACCTTCGCAATTGCATCTTACGCAATGTTCGAAACGATCTCCGATGGCGTGGGTGAGGGCGGCCTTCTGGGCGACGTCATGACCATCATGCTGACCAGCGAATCGACGCAGGAAGATATCGATGGCTTCATGACAACCGTCGAGAACGCCATGAGCTCGTTGACGGACGCTGCCGCTGCTATCGGTGCTCTTCAGACCCGCGTCGATCTGCAGGACACCTACTCCGCCAAGCTTTCCGACGCCATCGAATCGGGTGTCAGCCGCCTGATCGACGCAGACATGGAAGAGGAATCGGCCAAGCTTTCCGCGCTCCAGACGCAGCAGCAGCTGGCGATCCAGTCTCTGTCGATTGCGAACTCCAGCGCACAGAACATTCTCTCGCTCTTCCAGCAGTAAGTCTGGGCTCGGGGATAACAGGATTGGCCGCGCCTCCACCGGAGCGCGGCCTTTTGCATTAAGGTCAAGGGTTTGATCTCCCGTGATTTTTTACCTGACGCAAGCTTCGCCATAGCTTCGCGTGGTAATTCACTTGCGCGGGGTTTCGCCTTTGGTTAATCCAAGGTTAACCGGTTGCGCCGGCCTGCTTCGCACCTCTTCATGATGAGAGCGTATACCGCCAGAGCATGGCATGTCCTTCTACTCGTCGCGATATTGGTGCCATGACAAAGATCATTTCCTCAAGCTACGTGCAGAGCGCTCTTCAAACGCTTCTTTTCAGCAACGATACTTTGCAAAAGACGCAGGAGAGAACGACGTCCGGCCTCAAGGTGGGTTCGGCGGCGGATAATGCTGGATACTGGTCCGTTGCCACGAACTTGAAGTCGGAAGGAAGTGTCTTGAGCAGCGTGGGTGACGCGCTCAACCTCGGTGCCTCCAAAGCCGATACGGCCTATGAAGGCGTCAACTCCATGATCGACATTGTCGACCAGATCATGACGCAGCTGACGACCGCTTATGAATCGGGAACTGATCGAGATTCTATCAACAAATCCATAACGGCTCTGAAGAGCAACCTTGTCTCTGTCGCTCAGGCCGCAAGCTTTTCCGGCGATAACTGGTTGTACAACACGTCGGACCAACTGGCCGAAAACCGGTCCATTCCCTATTCCTACAAGAAGGGTGCAGATGGCGGTGTGACGCTTCAATCGCTCACGGTTCCCACGGCTGAAACGACCATGGTCGATACCAGCGATGCAAGCAGAGGCTTGCTCACCAAGACGATAGATGCCAGCGCTTTGAACCCCGATGGCACGTCCACCGGTTCACGCGAGTATTATCTCGTAGACGTCGATGCCGCCTCCGGCGCCACCGGGCAGGAAATTTCCATCTCCAACGATACGACTCAGGAAGAACTGGACGATATGGTTGCCGTCGTTGGCGAGATTTCCTCCCGGCTCAACCAGCTTGGCAGTTCGCTTGGCACCATGTCCAACCGAATCGATCAGCAGACGACATTCGTCGGCGCGCTGAACAAATCGCTGGATACCAGCGTAAGCCGTCTCGTTGATGCGAATATGGAAGAGGAATCGACCAAGCTCACCGCCTATAAAACCCAGCGCGACCTGGCGGTCGAGGTGGTTTCCATGGCGAACAGCCATCGCAAGAGCCTCGCCAATCTCTTCGCTTAAGGTGGCTTCATCCTCGCACAAGTTTGGCTCTTTAGCTTGCATCGTTGAATAGCTGCCATTGTGCGGGGTGCTTTTAAAGCAGCCCTTCTGGCAGCACCAAATGGCTTGCGGATGAACGCGGGCCCTTCTCAAGTTGAAGAAGACAACTGCCATGTCTGGTGCCGGGTGCGTCGATGAGTGAAGCGCTGACTAAATATCTCAAGGACTTCAGCCAGTTCGTTCCGGCGGAAGAGCCTGCGCCGCTCGCCATTGAGATGCCGGCCTTGTCCCTTGACGATGATTGGGCGATTGAGCCTGAGCCCGCCGTCGATATCGAAGAAGAAAAGCGAAAAGCCGCTGCGAAGGCTGAGGAAGTCACGCAGCAGAAGCTCCGTGCCGAGCATGAGGCCGAACTGGAAGCCCTGAAAGCCCAGCACCAGCAAGAGCTGGAAGCCCAGCGCGTCAGGTTCGAGGAAGAGATTGCCGGGCACCTTGCGACTTCCGTCATCTCCATGAAGCAGGCAATCGCGTCGAATGTCGAAGATGCCTGCTTCAAGCTTTTCGCAAATCTCATGGAGCGTGACACGGCCGAAAGGGCCGCGTCAGAGCTTTCTCAGCAGGTGCTTCGCGAGATCGAGGGCGGCTTTGCAGGCACGATCAGGATCAGCGGTCCCGACCGTCTTTTGACGAAGATGCGCGAAGACCTTCGGGATGTCGATAACCACGTCGATTACGATGCTTCGGACGATATTGATATTCAAGTTCAAATGGATAGTTCGGTTTTGATGACGAGACTGGCAGAGTTTTTCCAGACCCTAAGAGGATTGTCGGATGAGTGAGAGCGAAAATCACCACCACGGCAAGAACGAAATCATCATCGTGAAACGCCACAAGGGCGGTCATGACGGTGCCCATGGTGGTGCCTGGAAAATCGCTTACGCCGACTTCATGACGGCGATGATGGCCTTCTTCCTCGTCATGTGGCTGGTCAACGCCTCCAACGAAGAAACGAAGGCTTCCGTCGCGAGCTATTTCAACCCGATCAAGCTGACGGATGAGAAGCCCGCGGAACGCGGTTTGAAGCAGCCTGCCAAAACCGCCAAGGGTGAAGAAAATCAGCAGAAATCCGAAACCAAGGCTGAAAAGCCCAGGGAAGGCGATGCTGCTGCCAGCGGTCAGGATATGACCTCGTCTTCGGGCGAAAATGTCAATTATTCGGAGCAGGCTCTTTTCGAAAACCCCTATGCCGTTCTTGCGGAAATTGCGCAGGAGGTTGGCCAGCAGGCAAATATCAGCGTGAAGGGCGAGGGTGGCGCAGCCGAATCCGGCCCGGCGACCGGCGCCTCTGGCGGTGAAGCATATCGCGATCCTTTCGACCCGGACTTCTGGAGCAAGCAGGTAGACGTACCAAATCAGCCGAACGCCATTTCGGTGCAGGATACGAGCCTGCCGGAGAAGGCGCCGAAGCCTCAGGATGCAAAGGCGACAGCGCAAAAGCAGGATGTTGCAGGCATTACCGGAGACCCGAACGACTTGGGGCTCCCTCCAAGCGCGAAGGCGCAAGCGACTGCGGAAGTCTCAGATGACGCGACGGATGTTCAGGATGCAAAGCCTGTGAAAGTCGCCGTAGCCACGCCGCAGGCCAAGCCGGATGTCGCTCCAGCAAAGCCGGATGCTCAGCCAAAGCCGTCACAGGCTCAGGACAAGACGGCAAAAGAACTGCGCGATGAGATTTCACAGCAGGTCGCCGGTGTTGCCGGCAAGCTGGCGGAAGGCATCGTTGTGACGCCTGCCGAGGGTGGGACGCTGATTACCATTTCGGAAAAAGCAAGCAATGCAATGTTCGATGTCGGCTCTGCCGTACCGCAGAGAAACCTTGTGCTTGCAATGGCAAAGATCGGCGAAGTGCTGAGCAAGCAGCAGGGTGCAGTGGTTATTCGCGGCCATACGGACGGTCGCGCCTATAATAGCGGTGGCAAGGACAACTGGACGCTTTCGATGGATCGCGCGCACGCAGCCTATTACATGCTGGTGCGCGGCGGGCTGGATGAAACGCGCATAAAGCAGCTGTCCGGCTTCGCCGACCGCCGCCTGCAAAGCTCGGACGATCCATTGAATGGCGCGAACCGCCGTATCGAAATTCTGCTAGAGGACGGTTGAGGCGACACAATGATGAGAGCCACTCACATTGCTGCTTTGCTGATGAGCGCTTCCGGGCTTCTGGGGGCGGGCACAAGCCATGCGCAGAGCGATCTGCCGCCATCAAAAATCCTGCGTTCCTTGCAGTTCGTGCAGGATTCGGTGGTGATGGGCGATCATGCCGCGCGCGATATGCAGAAATATCTGCTCGAAACCTTCGATACGACGCTTCGGACCTCGGATCCGTCCATCTTTTCCGATTCCAAAAACGCCGATGCGGCTTTGGCATACATCATGAGCGGCGGTAATCCCGCGACGCTGGATTATCTCGTCGCGCGTGATGTGCAGGGCTATTTCGATAGTCGCGTCATCAACGTCTTGCAGAAATATTTCACCGGTCGGGGTGGGCAGGTGGAGAAGGTCGTGGCCGATCTGATCCCTGAATATCAGAAAAACCGGCTCGGACCCTACCTGATGCTGATTGCGGGCAATATCGCAATCAACCGCGATCCGGTAGCGTCTCTCGCCTTCTTTGACGATGCAAGACTGACGGCTCCCGGAACGATTATCGAAGAGGCCGCGTTGCGCCGTTCGATTGCGGCGGCCATGCAGGCGAAACAGCATGAAAAGGGCCTGATCTATATCCGGAAATACGCGGTGCGATTTCTGCATTCGCCCTATGCATCGCAATTCGCCGATCTTTTCGTGAGCTTTACGATCGAGAACTACGGCCCGGTGACGACGCAGGATGTGGAAGAAATTGCGGAGTTGATGGATGCCGAGCGCGCCGAGGAAGTCTATCTACGCATAGCCCGGCAGGCTTCGCTGCGAGGGCAGGTGCCACTTGCGCAGTTTGCCACGGAAAAGGCGAATGCTCTTTCCGACGAGACCGGCGACAAGACGCGCGAAGCGCTATCGAAGCTCTATTCCGGCTTGGCCAATGTTCCGAGCGATGCCGTCGAGATCGCCAATAAGGCGCTGGAAAGCATTCCCGCCGACGAGTTGTCGCCGCGTGATCTGGCCCTGCGTGATGCTGCAAAAGCGATCGCCGAACAGATCGTGCGGGATCCGGCTACCTCACGCGCAGGCAATGCTGCCGATAACCAAATGATTGCCAGCGGCGACGACCCCCGTGCGCCCGCTGCCGTAGAGCCCGTGAGCGGCTCTGCCCCGAGCACCCAGGATGCGGTGCCGCTAAAGACCTTTTTCGACAAGAACCGCGCTCGGCTGAACGAGATCGATTCCCTGTTGAAGCTGGAGGAGAGATGAAATGAACGTTGTCACCAATCTCATGCCCAACCCGTCCGATACGGCGAAGGTGAATGCCCGGCAGGATAGGAGCGGATCTTCTAACCAGGGCGGTTCCGGTTTTTCCGACACGCTCGGTTCCTTCGACAAGAAGCCGACCGCATCGCAGCCTTCCAGCAGCGGGTCCAGTTCGGCTGCATCGAACTCATCTTCCTCCAGCGCCAGCAGCACGACCAGCAGCAGCGCCAGCACGGCTTCATCGGCTTCTTCGCAGTCAACGACGGCCAATAACGGGACCGCATCGCAGACGAGCGGAAGTGCGACGCCGACCAGCGCGGCGCCCGCAAAACCTACGACGGCACTTCCAACTGTGAAGGGCCTTCCAGACACGACTTCATTGGGAGGCGCCCTGACGGCGGCCACCGGCGAAGTTCCTGCCGCCACCGCCCTGCCACAGACGGGCGTTGCGATGCCGACGGAGCCGCTGGACCAGAGCGAAATCGCGGGCATGACGGATGCGCTCAGCGATCTGGCGAAGCTTGTCAACGCTTTGGCAAATGGCAAGCCTCTCGAGGCGACCGCCGAGGGAGAGGATGCCGAAGGCGTAGTCGACGATACGACGGATGACGAGGGTGACGCGACGGATACACCCATAGCCGACGATAACCTTCTCTCGCTTCTGGCGGCAAGCACGATGCCGAAAGAGCAAGCCGTGACAGCTGTTGGCGGCGCCGATGATAAGCAACCGACAAAGGGCGCGTTGACCGGCCTGGCGGGTCTTGCCGATGGCACTACTGCGGTGGACGGTGACGCGGCTGCCACCACGACCGTCGTAAAGCTGACGAAGGACAATGCACCTTCTATCGATATGCATATCGCCGCCGCCGAAGATGGCAAGGTGAAGGTGGATGTGTCCATGGCATCGGGCGTACATACGGACGTCGTCCAGGTGGTCGATAGCCGCCGATATCTCGCGCTGGCACCGACAGCCAATGCGGCTGCCATCACATCGGCAGTCACTTCCGATCCGGATTGGGCGACTGCCATGAGCGGCCAGACCAGTTCGACGCCGTTGGTAACCAGCACTGGCCAAGTGGTCCACACGCTGAAAATCCAGATGAACCCGGTCGAGCTTGGCCACGTAACCGCGGCGCTGAAACTGGTCGGCGATGAGTTGAGCGTTCATCTCACGGCCCACACGCTGAAGGGTTACGCGGAACTGCAGAAGGATGGCTCCAGCATCATGGACGCTCTGAAGGCTCAAGGCTTCAGTGTGGATCAGGTAACGGTTTCGGTCGCCTCCGGTGCCGATCGTCAGGATAGTGCCACTGCCAACAGGCAGCAGGGCGACATGAACCAGCAGAGCGCCCAGCAGGGCAGCCAGCGCGGCAACGAAGAGCGGTCGCAGGAACAGTTCTATCGGCAATCACGCACCAGCGTCTCCGAGGAAATAAGCAGCAATGATATTTCGGTTCAGCCTGAAGCACTTGATCGCGTTACCAGCGCTCGTCCTGACCACGTTTACCTGTGAGGCTTCCCAACCGGTCGCCACTGTGGAATGCGAACGGCAGATCCACAGTGCGGCGGGCAGCTACGACATTCCTGAGGGTATTCTCTATTCCGTGGGATTAACGGAGACGGGCCGCAAGGGCTCGCTGAGCCCCTATGCGATCAACATCGAGGGCAAGGCTTACTTCCCGGCAAGTCTGAACGAGGCCTATCAGCTGGTACAGGATGCGCAGCGACGCGGTGCCAAGCTGATCGATATTGGCTGCATGCAGATCAATGTCTATTTTCATGGCACCGAATTCAACTCCATCGGCGAGATGTTCGACCCGGCGAAGAACGTTGCCTATGCCGCAAAGTTTCTAAGGCGGCTCCACGACAGGCATGAGACCTGGACGATGGCGGTAGCAAGATACCACGCGGGACCGAACAACGACCCGGCTCAGCAGCGCTATGTCTGCCGTGTGATCAGCAATCTGGTTGCCACCGGCTACGGTCAATGGACCGCCAACGCTCGAAATTTTTGCCAGAGCTAACCAACTTTAAGTTGTTGTTAACCTCTTTGGATTAGCCCTTCCGGGAAATGAGGCAGGATTCCGTCAAATGTGACGAGTCAATCCCCTAGATATTTTCCACAGCCTTATCCCAGAAAAAAATATCCTAATTTGAGCGAAGGCATACTAGATATAGTTCAAATCAGCACAATATGGTTAATCAACTATTAATTTGTACCTGTGTTTTCCGATAATTGTGGGAGATTCGCCCGATTCGTACACCCTAGGACGTAGGTGAGCTACACTGATTCGGAGGCGGACGAATGATCGTGGTAGTTGATGAGCGAAAGCTCGTTAAGGACGGGTACACAGCCCTTTTCGGGCGAGAGGGAATTCCCTCGACTGGATTTGATCCAGCAGAATTTGGAGAATGGGTTAACACCGCAGCGGACTCGGACATCGCTGCGATTGAAGCGTTTCTGATCGGCCAGGCAGAGACAACGCACGAACTCCCAAGAACGATCCGTGATCGTTCGCAGGCGCCGGTTATTGCAGTCAGCGATCAGCACTCGCTCGACGCAACACTGGCCCTGTTCGATTGCGGTGTGGATGATGTCGTGCGCAAGCCGGTTCATCCGCGTGAAATCCTTGCACGGGCAGCGGCCATTCGCCGCCGCCTTCAGGTCATTACGCAGTTTACGGATATCGGCCCGATCCGCGTTTTTTCGGACGGTCGCGACCCGGAGGTCAACGGCGAAGTGTTTGCACTTCCCCGCCGTGAGCGCCGTATCCTTGAATACTTAATCGCCAATCGCGGACGTCGCGTTTCCAAGTCGCAGATATTCAACGCGATCTACGGCATTTTCGACGAGGAAGTCGAAGAAAACGTGGTTGAAAGCCATATCAGCAAGCTGCGCAAGAAACTGCGCAAGAAGCTGGGCTTCGACCCAATCGACTCGAAGCGGTTCCTCGGATACTGCATCGACTGGTCCTGAAAGATGTCGCGGGTTTCAACGGAACCCGCGATTTTTGTTTAGAGCATTTTCGCCTTTCTCAAAAACGCTTCAATGCTCTAAGTCTTTGTTTTAACGAATTGTCCAGACGCAAAACCGCTTCGCACTTTAGCTGGAAATGCTCTCGTCAATTCAATCGCGTATTTCAGTTTCGACCGGCTTCTGCCGGTCTTTCTTTCTGGGCCAAGCCTGCCTGCCGCCAACCTCGCAACCGATGAAATTTTCGATCAGCGACGAAAGCAGACAGCCTCACGCAAGGCCCGCATCTTAACTTCATTACCAACAGGATTAGAGGATTCGATATGAGCCTTTTTGGAACGATGAAAACCGCCGTATCCGGCATGGGCGCGCAGGCCAACAAGCTGGGCACGGTTGGTGACAATATCGCCAATGCCAGCACCACCGGCTACAAGAGCGCATCGACTGCCTTTTCTACGTTGGTTCTGTCCTCCAGCGGTGGCAATTACAATTCCGGCGGCGTGTCTACGAGCGTCAACTATTCTATCTCGCAGCAGGGCGCGCTTCAGGCAACGCAGTCTTCGACAGACCTTGCTATTTCGGGCGATGGCTTCTTCGTCGTACAAGATACCGCAGGCAACGTTTTTCTGACACGCGCAGGCTCGTTCACGGCAGACTCTGACGGCAATCTGGTCAATGATTCTGGCTATACGTTGCTGGGCTATGAATACACGGGTGCGACACCTACGACTGTCATCAACAGTTATGACGGCCTCGTCCCCGTTAACGTTTCTGCTAACGGTATGACTGCAACGCCTTCCACATCAGGTAAGTTGACTGGCAATCTTAGTGATTCAGCTCCAATCCTAGATCCCACAGTGGATCTGGGTGACAACACTGCCACGATCGCTGCCGACCAAAAAAGCATTCTCAAAACATCTGCCACCGGGTACGACGCCCTTGGTAATGCAATTCAATATGACTTTTACTTCGCCAAGAACGGTGACGGTACGTGGGATGTTGCAGTTTACAACGCAGCTTACGCGTCGTCCGGCGGGTTTCCCTACTCTGAAGGTCCTATCACTACCGATACGATGAACTACGATTTTGATGCCAAGGAGTTCGATGTCACCGAACTCGTCATCGAGGACACCGAAAATGATGTGTCCATTACGATGGATGTGTCTGGCATGACGCAATATGCAGCCACTACATCCACGGTTTCTGAAGGTAGCATCAACGGCAACCCGGCAGAAGAGGTTCAGTCGATCACCATTTCCTCCGATGGAACCGTTTACGCAACCTACGCAAAGTCGACAGCTCGGGCACTTTTCCAAATCCCTCTAGCCGATGTGGCAAGCCCGGATAAGCTTACGGTTCTCTCTGGCAATGTCTTCCAGACAAGCCCGGATTCAGGCGTTGTGACGTTGGGTTTCGCTGGCCAGACTGGCTTCGGTAGTATCAACTCAAAGCAGCTTGAGTCCTCCAACGTCGATATCGCAACAGAACTGACGGAAATGATTCAGGCTCAGCGCAGCTATACAGCAAATTCCAAGGTCTTCCAGACGGGTTCCGATCTGATGGAAACGCTCATCAATCTGGTACGTTAAGGTTTTAGGGGACAGGTGAATGTCGCTTGGTTCGGCGCTTAATACAGCAAAGGCAACTCTGGGCAATACTGCGCTCCAGAGCGCTGTCGTCTCGAACAATATTTCGAGCGCCAGCTCCACGGATTATAATCGCCGGGCAGCGATAACCACCACCAATGCGTCTACAGGTGCGATTACCGTTAAGGTAGAGCGAGCTGAAGATACAGCCCTTCTAAAGCAGACGCTTGCGGCGAGCTCTGACGATGCTGGTAAGCAGAAATTCCTCGACGGCATGAACTCGCTGAGCGTCGTTCTCGGTGGCGAGGAATATTCCGCAGCTCCATCCACATATCTGGCCACGCTGCAAAATTCTCTGCAGAACTACGCGGCTTCGCCAAGCGATGTGACCTTAGCTTCTGCCGTCATCAGCGCATCGACAGACGTCGCCAATGCGCTGAACACATCCACGCAGTCAGTCCAGCAGCTGAGAGCGGATGCCGACACGGAAATTGCCACGACGGTAAAGACGCTTAATCAGCTTCTGTCTGACTTCGAAAAGGCCAATAACGCGGTCAAATCCGCGACCGCACAGGGCAGCGATCCAAATAATGCACTCGACCAGCGGGAGGGATTGCTCAAGCAAATCTCCCAGATCGTCGGTATCTCTACCACGGTTCGCTCGAACAACGATGTCGTCATCTACACCAGTGATGGCACGACGCTTTTCGAAACCACGGCTAGAAACGTATCCTTCGAACCTCAGGCCGCTTACGACGCGAATTCCGTTGGCAACAGTCTCTACATCGATGGCGTCGCCGTAAAGACTGGTTCCGGCAGCAACACGAATGCCAAGGGAAGCCTCCCTGCGTTGCTTCAACTGCGTGATGAAGTTTACCCGAGCTATCAGTCCCAACTGGATGAAATCGCGCGCGGTCTGATCAGCACTTTCTCGGAGAAGGACGGTTCCGACAATCCTATTGCCGGACTTTTCACGACCAGTGATGGCTCCGATGTCGATTTTGAGACCGCTGAAATCATTCCTGGGCTGGCCGGTCTGCTGACGGTTTCGCCAGATGCAATATCTGACCCAACCAAGCTGCGCGACGGCAGCATTGCGGGCGACAGTCCAAACACGGATGGATCGAGTGGTTATTCGGACGTACTCTACAAGTATATTGCAGGCATGAGCACTCAGGTCGAGTTCGATCCCAAGGCTGGAATTTCCACCAATGCCAGCTTGCTGAGCTTTGCGACCGACTCGGTCGGTTGGGTTGAGGAATACCGTAGCAACGCTACATCGGCTGCTGAAAACACGTCCGCCATGCTGACGAAGTCCAAGGAAGCCTATTCCAACGCGACAGGCGTCAATCTGGACGAGGAACTGATCCAGCTTCTGGATATCGAGCAATCCTACAAGGCGGCGGCGAAACTCATGTCCACCGTTGACGACCTGCTGAAAACATTGATGGAGGCAGCGAACTGATATGAAAACATCTTCCATCTCCTCTCAAACCATTAGCAACGCCATGCAGCTGACCGTCTCCAATGCCCAAACGGAAATTGCCAAGCTTCAGAAAGAAGCCGTGACCGGCACCTATGCCGATACCGGACTTGAGCTCGGGACAAGAACGTCCACAAGTCTCGATTACACGCGCGAGAGCAGCCGGCTTCAGTCCATCATCGACTCCAACTCGGTTGCCGAGCAGCGTATGGATGCTTCCCAGCTGGCAATGGAGAACATGTCTTCATCTGCGCAGACGCTTCTCAATTCGGTCATCGCGCTCAGCGGCAACACGGATGGTAGCAGCCTTGCAGTGGCGGCAAACACGGCGACCTCGGTTCTTGAGAACTTCACTAGCTACGGCAATACGGCTGTGAACGGTGAGTATCTGTTCTCGGGCATCAATACGGATGCGCAGACGTTGGGTGATAGCTTCATCAGCGATATCACGACGGATTTCAACGACGCATTCAACACAGCCTTCCCGGATCCATCATCTGCGACTGCAGACGATATGAAGACGTTCCTCGATGACTATCAGAGCGGCTTCGACTGGTCTTCCTGGACCAGCGCGTCGGAAACGACGATGAGCAGCCGCATTAGCACTTCGGAAACCGTATCTACATCCACGACCGCCAACTCGGATGGTTTCAAAAGCCTGGTACTGGCGAGTGTGATATCGTCCCAGCTGGTAAACTCTGGATTGAGCACCGGTGCCCTGGCGGTGGTGAACGATACGACGACCAAACTTGCTGGATCTGCCATTTCGGGCATCGACACTCAGCGCGCACAGATAGGCTTGTCCCAAGAGCGCGTCGAAAAGGCGAATACCTATATGAGCGCGCAGAAGACCATTATCGATACGCAGCTGAACGACCTCGTCGGCGTGGATACCTATGAGGCATCGACGCGCCTGACCACGCTGCTGAACCAGGTCGAGACTTCCTACACGATTACTTCGAAGATTCAGGGGCTTAGCCTCGTGAACTTCCTCTAGCAGGAACTATACCGCCGATGACGGGCGGCAAATTGGGCCATGAAGGAAAGATAAATGTTCCAGTTTTCATATGCGGAGATAATGGAGGATGACCCCAATATCGCCCGTGATAGGGAAAGACAGGTTTTAGAAAGATCGATCGAGCTTTTGGAGGTCGCCAAGCTTCGGGAGAGCTACGGCAAGGACGGTATAGAGGCAATATTTTACACCAGACGCGTTTGGACACGGTTCATAGACGATCTCAAGCAACCCGAGAACGAGCTGCCCGTGGAACTGAAAGCCAATCTGATTTCCATCGCCATCTGGATTTTGCGGGAATGCGAACAGATACGCAAACGCAAATCGAAGAACTACCAGGGCATTATTGACGTTACAACCATCATCAAGGATGGATTAAAATGAAAAGTACACTGCGGATTTCCTTGAAGTCTGGGGAAAAGATCTTCATCAACGGCGCGGTATTGCGCGTCGATAGAAAAGTATCTCTCGAGTTCCTCAATGACGTGA